>Ga0207757_101303_pt1 | contig 11164 bp, 12 predicted proteins | sample A23P3SouthBayCA_2_FD_187752 | JGI IMG/M metagenome (GOLD analysis project Ga0207757, IMG submission 187752) | Aerobic enrichment media microbial communities from Eden Landing Ponds, California, USA - A23 P3 (2) (SPAdes) | ecosystem: Environmental > Aquatic > Marine > Unclassified | place...
CTGATTATGAGTGGCTGCAGTTTGGAGAACTGTCGCTGGTGCGGAGAAGAAAACTACAGAGAACCTGTATCTTCGCTCGCTGGTTGAAGCCGGATCAACTCCTCCGAGAAATCCAGAGCCACCTGAAACCCTTCAAAAACGAACTTGACAACACCTTCTCGAGAATTAGTTCTCGTATCATTGAACAAGGCATCTAACGCTTCAGGATCCACAACAGAGTTCAACTGAGTCAACTCCAACGGATCCTCTTCTTTCACAGCGGCAACTGCCTCAACTACAGCAGAAACAACGCTTTCCTCCTTCCTGAAATTGGATCTATACTCTTCCTCCCCCGGATAGAACGTGACACTCCTGTCTAATTCACGATTATCAGACATTCCCCTTCAATTCGGAACCTGAAGGGTTGGAGACCTAACTATTCGTCGGATGCGGAACCGTACGTCCCTACTTTTTCGTCAAGTGAGACAGAGACCAGTTCATTGTCGTCGTCCCACTCAGTTTGATACCGGGTAGTCTGATTCGGGACCAAGTCGAAACGGTTGAGGAAAGCGCTTGGAGTCACTGAACCGCCGCCTTCACTCCTGGTAATGGTGTAGCTGTGCTCATCACTTTTTTCTGCTGGCTCAAGGCCAACCTTGTTGTTTTCCTCGTCGAAGTGAAGCACTACTGCATCACTGTCTTCAAACCACTCCTGCATTGCAGCTTTGGAGATCCCGATACTGCCGCTCTTCCTCAAGCTGATTCTTGGCTCACTACTGGCCTGCATCGAACCGGTTTCTTCGAATCTTTCAAATCCCATCTGTGAATCAAATCTAGAACTGAGAGAAGCCTTGTAATTACCGGAGTAACTCGATTTCTGAAGAACCAGTTACATTGCCGTTATTCGATCCAGATATCTTTACGGAATGGGGTAGGGTAAGACGGGTGGAAACATGGTTGGATTCTATGTAGGATATGTTGTCGTGAAATTGTAATAAGAAAAAGAAGTAATCGTAGTTCAGTTACCTTGTTCTGAAAGAACATCTTGGAACGCAGTCTTCAACTCAGACAGAGAAACACGTCTCGATCGATCCCTGTTCACAGGTACAGTCAAAACCCGGTCTTCTGAATTATCCAAGTTCAGAAAGCACCTCTATACCTGGTTGAGTGAGGCCTGTCCCTCACCACCACTTTGTTCACGGTTTCCATCCTGCCCCTGGGAAACACCGTCTCCGTATTCCTCGAGATCGTAATCGCTCTCATCTTTACCAGGAGGGAACACGAAATCTTCTCCGTCTTCACTAACCCAGAAACCATCTTCTTGTTTCTCGTATTCGACGCCGTCAATAGTCATTGACTCAGTTTCACCATTACCGTCTTGTTCATCATTATCTCTGTCTTCACGTTCTTCGCCGGCTTCGCTGCCAAAAATGAGATCACCAGAACTCAAAGAACTCCCTACCTCCCCATCGCTTTCTTCGTCTTCTGACTCGAGGTCTACTTCTACACCTGTATCGGGGGCATCGATATCCTCTGGATCCTTCAACTCCTGGCCATCATCCTCTTCGTCGACGTCGTCTTTGAGTTCATCACTGGAAACAATCACAGAACCATCCTCTTCTTCCTCTACTTCGACCTCAGATTCTTCTGAGTCTTCCTCAGCAGCTTCCTGAGAGGTTTCTGAATCACTCTGTACCTGTTCATCATCTATGTCCAAAGGCTTTGCAACAAGTGCAGAAGGAACATCGTCAGCATCCATCTCCTCAAACTCTTCCTCGGCAATGCCGTCGACATTGCCACGGACAGCCTCTTCACAGTACTTCTGATTTCTCTCATCGCCGTACTCTAAGAGATCCGGGCCTTGATCCGACGACAAGCTCATCTCCGTGATACGGGGCTTCACATAATTCCCGCCACTGTAGTTGGCCCTGCCATGTTTTTTCTCAACACGGACGTAGATATCCATCTCCTTTGCAGTAGGCCAATACCCTTTCTCCTTGTAGAATTGAATAACTTGTTTGAAAACAAAGTCGTACCTATCCGAGATTTTACCTTGTCTTTTGAGCTCGTTGTATGCTTTCAGACTTGTACTTTTGATTTCGATTATAGTCCACCTTTTTCTGTGTCTTCATATAGTCCGTAGAGATGCATTGCGTAGAACCAGCCGATCAAACCGTACAGCATGAAGGCAGGAACAACTACTCGATGAAGTTCTGTGTATCCGTGGGACAGAAGCAACTGATGGATCCATCCTGTTTCTATAGTTACTAGGGTGAGTCCTGTGATTGCTGCATTCGTGTTCGGCGGCATTGTTCTACGATTGTACACCTCGTAAGGTACGCGGACAGGGAGGGAATCGAACCCTCGACGAATGGTTTCCCGTCAGCCGTTTACCGACAATCCTTAATGGATTTCCGCATCACGACCTGCTCTGACCAGACTGAGCTACCTCCGCTGAAATATGTGTAGAAGCCGGGCTTCAGGCCTATGACGGCTCAACTTGACAAAGGCCTTCGACCATGGTTTCCTTCGAGTCTACGGCCAAAAGTACCCGGCTTAAACGCCGGAGACAGGAATCGAACCTGCTGGCCCCCAAATTGAGAACCACAGTTTAGCAAGCTGCTCCCTACACCAAAATAAGGCTCTCCGGCTGTGAGCAGTTTTTCATCATGCTCAGGATGAGGTGATAAACATCAAAGTAGCCGGACTTAGGCTCCATCTGGTTGAAGACATGTTGAGGTTTCCCTCGCAGTCAGCTCGATATCCGGCTAAAAGCCCCTGCTGGGATTCGAACCCAGAACAGTGCGGCTACAAACCGCTCCACATCATTGATGCCCTCGCCTGCACCGCTTCTCTCTTGATCACCGTTTCAAATCTGGCTTTTAATCCAGGAGTCCGGCTCCGAGATCCACGTCACAGAGTGCTTGTGATGTGCGCTCTAAACCATGTTGAGCTACAGAGGCTGATATCCCCAGTCCTTCAGGGAGAAGTGGTTGTGTCTGCCCACTCAGACTCTGTTAGAAGCTGAGTGTTTACGCACACCGGTTCTCGGCAAACTTAGAGACCTGATCAATCTCGTGCGAACTCAAGTTTCCTATGAAGGCACTGAGGTAAAAGAAGGACAGGCAGGGATTGAACCTGCTTACAGCCATCAGATTTTCGCTACTTTAGGGCTCTGCCTTCCACAAAATACCGTTTTCCAAAAAAGAGGGATGATTCGAGTGACTGGATTGGCCAGCTGCTGCACCTTTCAGGTTACCTATGAAACTGCAACTGTACATCTCCAACTTTCGGAATTAGACCTCTTTGGAAAAGGCGAGAAAAAGACTGTTTTGCATCCCTCAACGAGTCCTGTACTGTGTAGTCATCATCTAGTTCATGAATAGGAGGGGGAGATGGTTTTCCACAACACAGGCCGGTAGGACACTAAGTGTCTTCCAGGACTTTGCCTCCAATCATCGGAACTTTTCGTTCCTTTGGAGGTCTTTCGATCCTGTCTAACAATGAAATGTAACCAGTCTTTTATATACCTTATCGTAGGTATCGGGAACTACCAATCGGTATCACTGACTCTCTATTACTTTCATTAGGTTGATGTCGTGTTTTTCGCAGTACTGCTCCAATGACTCTGGCTGCTTTTTCAGATTGACTTCTTTGTAGTCATTAGTGGTCTTGCTGTCCTCGTGCCCAGACCTGTCCTGTACCTCAGAAAGAGGTATTCCCTCCGCTTTGAGCAGGTCGGTTATCCTTGTGTGCCGGAAGCTGTGCAGAGTCCGCGGTTCCATGCCGATCTCCCCAGCCAAACCGTACACTTTCCCGTTGACTTCCTTTCCCAGCTGATAATTCTCATCACTATTCACGCGATCAGGAAAGTACACCTCCTTCCACTCTTCATCATTCTCGTCAACCCAATTACCGAGCGGGACATCCTCAAGAATCTGTGGAACTAAGCCACTGTACAGCTGCTTCTTGTGAGCGTTCTCTGACTTGGTGCGATTCTCCTCAATTTGATAGGCTCCATGCCCATCATTGTATTTCGGCAGGTAGTGATCCGGCCTCAATCGTTTCACCTCTCCCCACCGTGCCCCAAGCAGGTACAGTGTTGCCCAAAACTTTGCTCGGATAGGAGGGGCCTTCCGCAACAACTCTATCAGGGCCTCTTTGTAGATGTAATGGTACTCAACATCAGGACCCTCGTCCTGGTCATTGCTGCCCTCTGACTCTATGAGGTCCAAAATCTCGTTTTTCTTCTTCTTGAACAAAGAGATGGCTCGGGTTCTGGTGGTGAGTCTTTCGTCGAAGTACTGCTCCAGCCTATCCAGATCTGCCTCCTCCTCGATGAAGTCTCTACGACGCTGGAACTGGAACTTGATATACTGTCTAAGGTGAGTCCTTTGGCTTCCAGACTCGGTGTAGGTTGAGACCAACCCATCTATGTCGTAATCAGGTTCGGTTAGAATATCGAAGTGGGGATGCTTCCGGATGTTGTTCCAGTAGGTCTTGAAGGTATTTTGTGAATTGTCTCTCTCATCTATAACCCACCTCCTGAAGTCCTCTTTCTCCCCCTCCACCTCTGAGATCTTGGGTCTCACGTCAGCTGGCTGGAGGGAATTTTTTCTTGCTTTCTCTTTTTCTTCTGAATAGTCCACTATGTTTGATCCCATAGTAGGTTTTGGCCTCTTGGTGCTTTTATACACTTTCCAGATAATGCTGTGTTATCTGTAAAATAATCTGTTTTCTAAACCGCTTTTCTGTTTTTGTCTGTAGCTGAGTTTTGACTGCAGATTTTTCGGGATTATTTTTCACGCTTTTTAGCTGAAAACCTCTTTTAGCTAAAAGGTTATAGACTATTCCTCTTTTCGCTAAAAACCTATAAAAAAGGCCAGCCCCCACACTAAAACAACATGACAAAATACAAAGACTTCGACAACGACAAGATGAGAGAACTGAGAGACACAATCATACCCATACTTGAGGAAAGAGGGACAGTCTACAACCACGAACTAGCAGAAGATATCCTCAATGTAGAGGACTTTGGATGGAACACTAAAAGCACCTTCAAAATGGCACTCTCAAAGCTCAGAGACAAGTTAGAACAAGAAGGCGTGATCGCAGTAGAGGTAGAGGACACCACCAGTGTAGCCAAGAAAAAAGAATGGAGAAAAACCACAGAGCAGGTCAAAACTGAGGCCGGTAACAGGTGATCTCACAGATTAACACTGAAAGTGTCAAAAAGCATGTGAAAGGAATTGCAGCATCATTCACCGCAGTCAATTTTCTCATATCCACAGCTGCATACCTCAAATTCCCTGCCTTCTTCCAACCAGGAATCATGGTCAAACCACAGATCATGGCCACGACAATCCCACTATCAATAGCATTCCACCTATCCACTTTCTATCTCGAACAAGCATTTGCAAAACAGGAAAACACTCTTCCAAAATACTTCGGAAAGGTGAACACCGATTCTAACAATTAAAACACAAGAACAGACAGAAAACTTTCAAGAGCAACTACAGGACCTTTGCAGAGAACTCAGTCTCAGCGAACAGGTCCTCAACAAATCGATAGAACTCGTCGAACAGTACCGCAAATATTTCAAGAAAGATCGGGAGCAGTATCTTCCACCGGCAGCAGTACACATCGCCTCCAGACTGAAGAACGAACCACGGACACAGAAAATGATCGTCCACTACCTCGAACAACAGGGTAACGTACTGGACAACACCCACAAGTATGATGTGAAGAAAGGACTGCGTTCCTCAGTGAAGAAACTGCGTTCACAATCCAGTATCAACCTATCTTTCGTTCGTAGCATGCAGTACCTTGACTACATCGCCTCACAAGTCCCTCATATCGACATCGAACCAGAGACAATCCAGAAGGCCGAAAACTACTGCAGAACCATCGAAGCAACAAGTGGAGTATCTACGAGCAAAGTATCAATCGCCGGAACCTGCCTCAAGAAAGCAATCGAGGAAAACCATGAAGACCGTGTGCTTACCCCTGACCAACTCGAGGAAATCACAGGGATGAAAGAAGTCACCTTCAGAAACAACACCCAGTACTTCAAAAACAAAGACCTATTCCAAGAATAACCCCCTTTTTCTTCTCTCCTCTCTTCTTTTTTAGATCGGCAGTATTCTCCTACCAGCCCGCACATAATCAGCTAACTCCAACAAGGCAAACAAGGCCATCAAACCATCCGTGATGATAACCAGGTAACTTACGTAGATCAACGGTTCTGGAGCCTGCAAAATCGTAGTATACCAGTTAATCAATCCTCCGAAACTCGAGATGTTGATGCCTCTATGAATACCGTAGAACAAGCCGAACGTGATTGGCAAGTACTCAGCAAACGGCAGCCACGCACCCAAGTCTGTACCGAACAGGTACACTCCCCAGACAAACATCATCGAACCAGCGATAAACAAGAACGAAGGAGTACTTACTCCGTGAAGAAAAGCGAACAAGACTGCAAACGGTGCAGTACCAGCTATAACAGACAAGTAAATATTCTCCGTCTTCTGATACAGAATCAATACAAGTGCTGAAGCAGAACCAAGCAACGCCAAGTTCTCACCGCCCGGAGCCCAGACACCGTTCACAATAGCCTTCACAGAGGGTTGCTGACTTGACAAAGCTGAAAACGCATAACCCTGAGTCGGCGGAGCAAAAGCATTCAAACGGATATTAGCAACCAAATTCGAGATATTGAAGAACAGGATTCCTATCCAGACACTCAACGAGCTCTGTCCTACAGTAGAAGTACTTCTGAAGTAACTACCCGGTCCAAGCCCCACAAACAGGACGCCGAGCAAGCCCATTAAGGCGAAAATCAGGCCAAGTACAACTAATTCAATGTTACCGTTTTGAGTACCATAAACGGCAAACATTATACTGGAGAACATCAGGACTCCGAAGATTGCGAAGATATTCACGAAATCCAGTTCATTATCGTTCCCCGGAATCAGAAAACTTGTTAAATCAGTTATTTTTATCACCTTAGTCTTAGTTCTTGTATTTAGTGTACCATGCTACGAAGACGAAACCGGCCAGTATCAGTAACGAGGCCTCTCCTGTCGGCAACGGCACTCTCACTAATTCGCCGCTGCACCTCCCAGTTTCATTGTACTCTTGAACTTGCTGTAAACGGGAAGCACCTTCACTACCGTCTGGCAAGCAGATCTCCCTGCTCTCCACAAACGATGTCGACGGCAAATCAGGAACCAGTTGCCGGACACCTTTCACCCAACGCGGAGTAGTGTCCACCGCCTTCACAGTCAAGTTCAACGGTCCAGCTTGTCCCTTACCCGCACCGGTTTCAAAACTGCAGGTGAAAGTATCACCAAGACCTTTGGTTTGAAGTTCCGTCCTATTAGGCAATTGAACTTTAGCCATTAAAACAATATCGGAGCCACCCGAGCCAAGATCCTGTCTAGTACCGGGCAAAGTCAACGAACTCTTCTTATCGAACTCATCACCTACGAAATTGCTTTGCACATTGAAGTAGCTGCAAGCAGTCGTATCCGGAGCAGAGATCCTTACCGTGTTCTCCTCTTTCTCGTAGTTCCAAGCCGTGAAGTAGATCCGAGAAGTCGAACCCGGAGCCATAGTATAGTAATCCTGAGTCGTAAAGTCGATACTGTAATCCACACTCTCATTCTCGTTGTCTTCAGTGGAACCGCCCGGGAAACTACCTCCCGTACTGCCATCACTACTTGACGAAGAATCATCGTCCCCTATAGTGTACGTCAAAGCCGCATCATGAGTTCCTCTATGAAGACTCGAGTTCCCAAAATCATCCTCAACAGTTACGTACACCTTTTCAGATGCATCAACGGCAGAAACACCGCTGCTCTTACCATTCACCATGGCCTCAAGACTGCCTCCATCTCTTTCAATAAAATTCTTCAAATCAGACTCCTTTACCGGCCACACCAAAGAAGAGTTCTCAGTCAAGTTACTGTCTACACTCAAAGTTGTGTTCAACCAGATTCTCTCATAACCGCTTTCATTCACAACAGTTTGAGCAGGAGTACCGATATTTCCAGGATCACAGGTAAAGCCTGTAGTCCTGTTCTCAACACTGCCAGCTGAGACACTGATCGAGGATTGATTCTTTTGACTACAAGTTGCAGGAGTGTCAACAAAGCCTGTTGTATCAATATCAGACCAAGAAACACCAAGCCGTTCCTCTACCTCCACTTTACGCCTCCCAGTATAATCCTCACTGAGAGTTATCTCGCTCGGCACTTGGAAACCGTACTGGGCTTCTTCAAGCCAGTCACCCTTGTTACCAGCAACATGGGAAACACTGCTGCCCGGACCTAACTCACCGCTCCACGTAGTCTCAGAATCCAATGTCCCCGGAACAGAAAGACTCAAACTATAATCGACTGGTTGAGAAGCTCCGTTATCCAAACTAAAGGTTTGACCAAGGAACTGGGTAGACAAATTACTTGATTTACCTGTATCCTGAACATGGCCTGTATCTGTTTTACTTAAATCCACAGACACCTCGTTAGATCTGAGGTTTTCACTGTCATTCACAGAAACCGTGTTTATGAACGGAAACAAGAAATCAGCCTTCAAACTCGAGTTAGTGAACTCTGTCACAGAAGAAATACCAGTGTACGAATCAACGTCTTGATCGCCATTACTGCTGAGTCCGAAACTTATCTCTTGAGTGTCTCTACTGTCATTCACATCAACCGAAACAGCTTCAATCGAAGGTCTTGAATTATTAGTGTTGAAGAGGGAGAAGCTCTGCTCTGTCTCCCATTTATCAAAGTAAAAACTGTAGAAACCGGAGTCACCAGTATTTTTCCTTCTTATTCTATCTGTAGGGTTGTAGACTTCGTAAGTCTCATTTTGAATAAGTTCCGTAAACTCGAAAGTCAAGTTGTTTCCAGAACTGGTCGAAACCGTATAGTTCGTAACATAGCTTCCGTAACCTGCCTCACGGTTAAACAAGGAGAAACTGACAGTCGACGCTGTAGCATCCATATTTTGAACTGAAAAATTAGAACCCTCAAACCCGGTGCTGCCACTGTAAACACCGATACTCGATACGTTATACTTTGTACTGGAGTTCACTGTAACACTGTTATCAGGCTGCTGGATCGAGACACCAGGTCCTATACCAACCTTCGCCACTGACAACGGTACGAAAGCAAGCAATAGTGCTACAGCTGCCAACTTGTTCAAAAAATCATCACTCTCCAAATACGTTTTTAAATTTAGTAAATAAAAAAGCGACCCTCTTCAATCAAGCCACTCAACCTAATAGGTAGATCCAACCCTAACTGAAGTCAACTCAATACACTTCCACTTCCAATTCCATGGTACCTCAGTCGTCGGCATCAATTCATGCTCTCGACTTTCAGATAGGCCTTCTCCATCGATCTTCCGGTCAACATGATACAGTTCATGACTACAAGTAGAAACAAAGCTCCACAAACCCCAATTATCGGTAGCAATCGTAATCCTGTCTTCCACCAAGTCAAACTCTCCAGAATACTTTCCTTCCAACATTACCTGATCAACCAGTTCCAAAGTAAACTCTTCACCACGGTACTCAAAACTTTCAACAGCATCAACACCAGATAAAGGAAACCGTAGCAGCAAACCTATAACACCGATTAAGAACAAGAATAGAAACAAGAGAAACGCCTTAGCTATCGCTGAATCCGGTTTCACTTCTTCTCTCTCACCACGTCCTTATCCTCATAGCCTTCCCTGATACCCGTAACCCTGTAATCAACCTCAACAGTATCCGCTGAATCAGCTTCGATCACAAGCCACTCATCCGTTCTCTCAGTAACTGCAACAGTAGCAAGACTATGCGGAGTCGCCTGAACACGTAGAGAAGGCCTCTCATCACTTACAGTCTCAGAGAAATGGTACGGCAAAGAAACATTCAACTTGCCATTATCCACATTCACTTGGCCCTCGTACACAGCTCTGACCTGAGGAGATTCTTGAGACGAATAAACAGCTTCATGAGTAGAATTTAAATCATGAACCCAATTCTTCGCCCCATCACAATTCCAATCGCCACTACTTTTTTCCAAATTACAGGAAAACGGACCTCCTCCATAACTTCCTTCTTGATCAGCTCTAAGCTCTATCGAACCATCCGATGTAAGATGCATATCTTGATCTGCATCTATTCCTTCTCCGGAAACCCATATATTGTTACCGCCATCTTCTAAAGTATTTACGCTTTTTATAGCTCTTCCAGACATTTCGAGGTTTGCATTCATAGCATTACTACCATCAACTGCAAGCTGCTCCTTATTAATTAAATTTCCAAGGCCTACATCTGATTTTGTTGTACCTGACTGAATTGAGCTGGCGTTCACAACATACTCTTCACTTGAGGTATTGTACGACAAGTTGCTTCCAGCAGTATCAGCTAAGTCTACGTTCCTGACGTTTCCAAGTCCTATGTCTGAGGCAGCTACATCACTCTGAGCAATCCCGAGATCAGTCCACGACAAAGCGGAAGGCTGACTTCCATCCAACGTATCGGCATCAAGACCTGAATCCTGTCCTTGAACTATAGCATACTGATCACCGGATACCTCGATATTAGATCCAGGGTTAGACAGATTCACTCCATCAACCAAATCAGCGTTAGAAACATTGTTACCATGCATCCTCAACTCTCCTTCATAAACATCTATACCCAATTCAGAGCTTCCTCCAGAAGTAGCTATAGCAGAAGCTAAAGAAAAAAGCAAAACCAAAACCAGACTTGAACCAGCAAGAAAACTCTTCTTATCCATAGAAACAAACTAACAACTACTATTTATAAAACATTAGGATGGATGCAGTTCCAGTCTCTCAGTAACCCCCCACCTCAATCTCAGAAAACTCAGAACTGCCGTCAGGAATTAAAAAGAAAAGGGAGGAAGAGGCCTTTTACTTGGGCCAAAAAATCCTACAGAATCTTACTCAGAGAGGTTATCCCTGGAAGGATACTGCAGCACCATCTCCGATAGCAGTACCGAAGATGTCGTCAGCATTCAGACTGATGATTGATTCACCAGGTCCAATCTCACCGTCGTCAGCAGTGCTAACATCGGTGTCGAACTCTCCAGTCACTGTTGCCTGAAGCTTGACCGTATCAGTAGCCTTGATAGGCTGCTTAGACAGATCAATGTCTTCAGAGGTCATT
>Ga0207757_101307_pt1 | contig 11149 bp, 10 predicted proteins | sample A23P3SouthBayCA_2_FD_187752 | JGI IMG/M metagenome (GOLD analysis project Ga0207757, IMG submission 187752) | Aerobic enrichment media microbial communities from Eden Landing Ponds, California, USA - A23 P3 (2) (SPAdes) | ecosystem: Environmental > Aquatic > Marine > Unclassified | place...
TGAGTGACGGCGGTGGCGGAGACGCTGCCCCCCTCAGACTGCGGGGCGCACAGCGGGAGATCAGGGACGCGTACTTCGCGTCCGACGCCGGGCTGTTCACCCTCGACTGCGTTCCGGGGGCCGGCAAATCGGTCGTCGCCCACCACATCGCGGCCGAGGACATCCTCCGCCGATACGCGGCCGGGGACCCGACGCCCGAGCAACACGTCGCGGTCGTCTCGTTCAACCGCGACGAGGCGGCCGACATCGTGCCGGCGATCCGCGATCGGCTGCGGGCGATCGTCGAACACGAAATCGTCCCCGCCGCGGCGGACGTCTCCGAGGCGGAGCTGCGATACCTCCAGCAGCGGGTGGGACAGGCCCCCTACGCCGGCACCATCGACGGGTTCCTGCGCGGGATATTCCGGGAGTTCGCCGGCGATATCGGCTTCGACGAGACGCCGTCGGTCGGGAACGACGCGCTCCTGAAGCGAGTCCACCGCGACTGCTACGAGTCGCTCCGCGACGACGCGGAGCACGACCAACGGCTCCGCGATCTCGAAGCCGCGTACCCCGACGGCGAGTACGACGCCGGCGTCGACGAGATGCTGTCGGCCGCGCTGACGTACTGTCGCGACCGGCGCCTCTCGACCGAGGCGTTCCGAACGGAACTGGAGCGGACGCGCGACTCGGCGTATCCCGATGGGAAACCCGACTCGTTCGCCGATATCGTGCGGTCCGTCGAGCGGTTCGTCGAGGGCGACGGCGAACCCGAGGACGGCGACGAGTCTGAGGGAGACGACGGACTCCATGGCGACGCCGGCGACCAAGTCCGCGCGGCCGTGACCGACTCGGACCGACCGCGCCTGCTCGACGCCGACCGCGAGCTGTTCGACGCGTGGACCGCTTGCATCGACGATTTCTGTGCCGTCCTCTCGGCGTACCGCGCCCGCTACCGGGACGCGGTCCGCGAGTACGGTGCCGTCTCGCACACCGACGTCGCGTACCTCGTCGACGCGTACTTCGACGGATCCGACTCGCGGTCGGATCTCCCGCCGCCGCTCCGATCGGTCGACGACGCACACCGCGATCGGGTCCGCCACACGTACCGGTCACGGATTCGGAGCCTGATCGTCGACGAGGCGCAGGACGTCTCGGCGGTCCAACACGCCGCGCTCTCGCACGTCGTGACGAGCGACTCGCGCGTGTTCGCCTGCGGCGACGTCTTCCAGGGGATCTACCTGTGGCGGCACGCCGACCCGGGGCTGTTCGCCGCCGCGACGACCGAGGGGACGTACCTCGGCGTGGACTGGGACACCCACGAGAACCGGACGGCGACCACCACGTATCGGTGCGTCCCCGACGTCGCCGCGGCGATCAACGCGGTCGCCGAACCGGTGTTCACCGATCCGGCCCGCGGTGCTCTCGGCGACCTCGACGCCTCGTACTCACGGCTGGACGCCGCCCGCGACGGCGGCGACGAGCCCGGGGTCCACGTCTCCACGTTCGCCGGCGTCGGTCGCCCCGGCTCCGCGGCGTGGGCGAACCCGGACGGGGCGACCGGGGAGGCGAACATGCTCGCGAGACACGTCTCGCGGGGGCTCGCGGACGGGACGTTCTGTGACGACGACGGCGACCCGCTCGGCGTCACCGTGCTGTTCCGACGGGGGACGCGGATGCCCGAATACGAGGCGGCCTTCGGCGCCGAAGGGCTCCGCGTCCGCACCGCCACCGACGCGCTGTTCGACTGCCCCGCCGTCGAGACGGCGCTCGCCGTCTGCGAGTGGCTGATCGCGCCCGGCTCCCCGCGGCGCACGGCAGAACTCCTCACCGAGTCTCCGCTGTCTCCCGCGTTCGACGCGGCGCCGTTCGAGGCCCGGTCGTGGGACCTCGATCGGGTGCTCGACGACGACCCGACCGCCCTCGGAGAGTCGCAGCGGAGCGTCCTCAGCGGGCTCGTCCGCCTCCGCGATCGGAGCGACGCGTTCGACCGGCTCCCGGCGAGCGTATACGTCGAGGACGTCATCGAGGCGCTCGCGCTGCGCGCCGACGCGAACGACTGCGTCGACGGGGCCGATGATCCGGACCAGCGGGTCGCGAACCTGGACGCGCTCGTCGAGACGCTCTCCGAGTGGGAAGGCGACGGCCGCTACCCGCCGTCGGAGCTGATCGACCTCGTGGACCCGTTCCGCGAGGATCCCGGCGCCGGCCCGGCGCAGCCGAGCGCGACCGGCGCCGCCTACGACGTCGAGTTCCGTACGATCCACCGGGCTAAAGGGGACGAAGACGACGTCGTCGTCGTCGCCGATCCCGGGTTCGATATCTGGTCTCGCGGCCCGCACGTGCAGCGGTTCGTCGCCCAGGGACCGATCGCGGGGCTGGCCCCGCCGACGAACACGGCGGTTCCCGACGACATACCGGTTCCGCCGTTCGACGGCGGGCTGTACGGCGCCGGAGACGGGTGGGGTCGCGACGTCGGGCTCCGTTGGGCGACGGCTCGCTGGCGGGACTCGACGGACGGTTCCGCGGACCGCGGCGCGCTCGTCGGCCCGGAGCGGCTCCGCCGCGTGGCCGAAAACGAACGCGCGGAGGCGTGGCGGCTGCTGTACGTGGCGCTGACGCGAGCCCGGGACCACCTCGTCGTTCCGCTGCCCCGTTCTGCCCGCGAGGGCGATCGGACTCGGGACCGGTGGCTCGACGCGCTCCGCGACGGACTGGCGTTCCCGAAGGACGGTGCCGACTCCTTCGAGATGCGACTTGACGCGACCCCGAACCGAGACCCGGACCGAGACGCGATCGAGGTCGGCGTCAACGACGTGGACCTGTTCGCCCGACGCGGCGGCGCGGCCCCTCGGACCGGACGCGACCGCGTCGCCGAGTCGCCGCCGCGACGGGATCGACTCGCCCCGTGGATTCCCCGATTCCTGAGTCCCAGCACGATGTACCCGCTGACGGAGGACGCGGATCGGTACGCGCTCGCCCACCTGTTGGGCGAGCCGTTGCACACGACGACGAACGAGGTCCCCGGCGACCTCCCCCTCCGCTTCGATCGGCTCGGCCCCGAGGAGGTGGGGACGTGTCTCCACGACGCGCTCACAAACCTGGTCGCCCGTGATCTCGACGACCGGGCGATCCGACCGGCGGACTCGGAAATTCGTGCCGCCTTCGACGCGGCCGCGAACGCGCTTCCGAAACCGGTCGGCGAGGGCGAGCGCGCGGGGATGCTCGCGTTCTTCGAGACCGTCGTCGACGACTTCCTCGACTCGGACCTGTGGGAGCGGATCGCGGACCCGGCGACCGCCGTCAGCGTCGAACGCCCGCTAGACGGATTGGCCGACGTCGGCGATATCGAGGTCGAGATCCACGGACGGGCGGATTTCGTCGTCGAACATCCGAACGGAGAGCGGTTCGTGACCGACGTGAAGATATCCTTGACCCAGCCGACCTCCGAGACCCGGCGACGGTACGAACTCCAGATCGCGGCGTACGCCTTCCTCGCGGAACAGACCGACGCGTCGAACGCCCGCGTTCGTCGCACCGTCGAGACGTTCGGCGTCGCGCGCGAGACGACGACCGCCTCGTGGCCGGCCGATATCGTTCACCGACGGCTGCGACGCTTCCTCGACCGCTGAGTTCGTCTCCCCCTCGGCCCCGACGCGAGCCTTTATCACCGTTCGGCGACAATTGTGTATGTGGTGCCCAATACTGGATCAAAAAACTCCGAAGTCGCAGGCGAGGAGTCGACGGACGCCCGCCGACCGACGTCCCTCGCCGACGCGGACGCGCTCGACGCGTTCGTCGCCGACGCGGACGCTGCCGTCGTCGAGTTCTATACGGACGGCTGCGGCATCTGCGCGAGCATGGAACCCGTCCTCGGCAACGTCGCCCGCGAACTCGACGTCGCGGTCGGGCTGGTAAACCCCCGCGACGATCCGCCGCTCGTCGAGCGGTTCGACGTGCGGAGCGTCCCGCTGTTCGTGCTGTTCGTCGACGGCGAACCGGTCGCGCGGCGCGCGGAGGGGTTCATCCCGGGCGACGAACTCACGGCGTGGATCGCGGACCACGTCGCGTAACCGTTTATCAGACCGTACAGCCGCCGCTCTCCGGTCGAAGAACGGTCGGTGCGAAAAGCGTTTTCGTGTCGTCTACAACGAGAACGAAGCCGCTTAGAGGCGACCGACGTTCTCGACGGCGACGGACTCGACGCCGTCGACCTCCTTGAACGCCTCCTCGACGGCCTCGGTACCGCCCGCGCCGTCGGGGACGATGACGGTTGGCAGGAGGGCGACGAGTCCGAACGCGACGTCGTCGCGCTGGAAGCCGCGGATCTTCGCGCCCTGCGGGAGCGACTCCTCCAGCCGGTCCTGCAGGTCGTCGAGATCAACGTCGGGGCTGTTCGGCATGACCTTGATCTTGGCGGCGACGTCTCCCATTGTTAGGGCCCTCGGAAGCCGCAGTCGGGACACTCGTAGAGGTTGCTCTGCTTCCGGCACTTGGCGCACCGGTGGATCGTCTCTCCGCAGTCGGGGCAGGAAAATCGCGCGGCGTTCATCCCGGCCACCTGAATGCCACAGGAGACACACTGCCGGGTGCCCTGCGTTTCACTCTCGCTCATACAGTGAACCACCACCGCGCGACTTTTAACCGTTGTTCTTTGCCCTCGCTCTCCGTACCGCCGATTGCGACGCGATACCGTGGTTCACCCGACGATCAGCGGACCGATCAACACGCCCATCAGATGTACCCGTCGCGCACCGACCCGCGGCGGGACGAGCCCCAGCGCCCCGGCGAGGACGAACACGCCGACGCCGAACCCTCCCGCAAAGGCGAACGATATCCCCGCGAGCAGCGCCAACACACCGATCGAGAGCCGCGTGTAGTCCGCGTTTCCGACGACCCGGAGATAGGCGTCGCCGACCAGCAGCACGAGCGCGAACCCGCACGCCGCGGCGGTCGCGGCCGCGACGAGCAGGATCGGGAGCGCGAAGGGGACCTCGGCGCGGTCGATCGCGACGGTCACGCCCGTTCTGGGTGTCCCGAGCGCGACGAGCGCGAACAGCGCGAAAATGGTGTTCGCCGTGTTCGCGCCGCTCGTGGCGACGATGAATCCGCGGTCCGACTCGTCTCGCGGGACCGCCGGCAGCGCCGCGACCGCCGCGATCGCCGCGGAGACGCCCGGTACGTATCCGACGACCGCGCCCGCCAGCGACCCGCCGCCCGCGCTGACGCCGAGCCCGCGGCGGCTCATCGCGATCCGGGCGTCGGCCTGCGGCGGCACGCCCTCGCCGCCCATCGCGTCGACGAGCACTGGAGCGCCGAACAGCCCGGCGAAAAGCGGCGCGAGGACGCCGCCCGCGTCGAGCGGCGCCGACGGATTCGCGTCCAGCGTCGCGAGGCCGAGCGCGGCGCTCGCGAGGAAGGCGACGAGCCCCCCGATCGCGGCCCGCCTCGACGACTCGGTGAGCACGAGGAAGGCGACGACGCCGCCTAAAAGTAGCGGGAGGTGCTCTCTGACGACGGGGTAGCCGCGAATCATGACCCACGTTATCGGCACTGCGAGCGGGACCGCGAGCGCGACCGCCAGCCCCGATCCGACCGCGGAGAGCCGGACGGCTTCCCGGCCGCGTCCCGCAATCACGAGCCGATGTCCCGGCAGCGCCGCGACCGCCGTGGCCGCGTCGGGGACGCCGAGCGCGAGCGCGGGCACGATGTCGAGGAAGGAGTGGACCACGCCCGCGCCGAGCATCGCCACGCCGACGAGCAGCGGATCGGCGGCGATCGAGGGGGCGAGTCCGGCTAACAGCAGCGCGAAGTTGTTGGCGTGAAGCCCCGGGACGAGCCCGCTCGCGGTCCCGAGCGCGACGCCCCCGCACAGGAACGCCAGCGCCGCCGCCGCGAACCCCGGATCGACGACGGGTCGGACTAGCGCGTCCATCGCGGTGGGGTGGCCGCGGCTCCACGGTTAACGTGTGGGGCGACGCGCGGGCGGCTCGACGCCGACCTCCGCCGGAGCTCACTCCTTTCGGGCGCTCACCAGCAGGGCCACGCCGAGGACTGAGAGGCTCGTGCCGAAGCCGATCAGCCCGAGGTAGCCGACGGCGATCGACCCCATGTCCGTGACGTGTGCGTGGTACCGGTTCGTGACGTGCGCGAACAGCAGCAGGACCGCGATCCCGCTCGTCGCGACCCCAAGCGCGCTCACGACCACTCCGGTCTCGGCCACGCTACTGCCCCCCGAAGGCGATCGTCGTCTCTGGGGGCGATGCGGACGCCGGGGGCTGCGCGGTCGTCGGTGGGAGGGCGACTCGCGTCATGCATCTTTGCGTCTCTGACGGGAGAAATTTATATTCGGCGGACGGTTCTCGCAAAGATCGATCTCGGCTCCGGCAAACGCGCGTCGGTCGGAATCCGGCCGATTACGCCTTCTGCGCCGCCTGCGCCTTCTTCTGGGTGACGTATCCGGCGATCCGGTTACGCACGCCCTTCGACTCGACGGTCGTCAGCGCGGTGACGCTCTCCTTGTTCGTCTCGAAGTCCGTGTTGAACGAGTCTGGGTACCGTTCGAGCAGGACCTTCCCGAGCTGCTTGATGTACTTGGGTTTGATGGCCATACCGACCGGTACCGCCGGCCCGAACTAAAAGGGTTCGTTACGCCGCGAGCGGGCCGCAGGCGCGCTCGCGCCGATCGTCTTCTCGGTCGACAGTCACTCCTCGTCGCTCTCCGCCCGCTCTCGCCACCCCGTCGCCTCGTCGATCCGCGCGAACGCCTCGCGCTCGGCGGGCCCTCCGCATCGCTCGACCACCGCCGCGAAGTACCGCAGTCGGTCGAGGAGTTCGGCCGTCTCGAACCCCGACACGTCCAGCCGCGAGGCGGCCACGGTGGCGTCGACGACCGCACCGAACCCCCGGTTCACCGTCGGGACGCGTTCTCTCACGACCTCACTTTCGACCGGATCGAGCGCCCACGTCCGGATCGTCGTGTCACCCTCGCGTTCGCTCGCGACCTCCTCGACGGTCACCTCGACCCACGCGTCGGCGGTCGGGAGCACCGGCTCGTCGACCTCGCGGACCGTCAGCGCGGCGTCGACGAACGTCCGCGGGTCGGTCGTGAACTGCACGACACCGCCGCCGCGCTCCGCGAAGTTCCGCCACGTTCGGGTGCGCCCGTACGTCCGCGCGGTGACCGGATCGCTCGGCTCGTTCGGCGCGTGGAGCCCGAGCGCCGCGACGTTCCAGCGGTCGTTCGGACCGAGCGTCGTCACGACCGACTCGGTGACGCCGCGGAGGGCGACCGGCCAGCCGGAGGGCGTGACGGCGGCGGCCGTGTCGTCGTCGTCGTGGTCGGACTCGCTCACCGCCCAACCTCCGCCCCGCGCCGGAGGGCGATATACAGCGCCGCGCAGGTGAGATCGGCTGTCGTCCCGGGATTGATCCCCTCGTCGACGAACGCGTCGGCCAGATCCTCCGCGGCGTCGAGGTCGGCGTCGTGGACCGCGGCGGCGTCGATATCCGTCGCAGTCGACCGTGCTCCCCCGAGTAGCGCGGCGGCTCGTTCGCTGGCTTCGCGGGCCGTCTCCGGGCCGTGGTTCGCCGCGACCAGCGTGTCGGGATCGGCCGCGAGCAGGCCGAGGAACGCTCGGGCCGCTCGGTCCGTCAGCGGCCCCTCGTCGCTTCGCATCCACTCCGCCGCGCGGAACGTCCGGGGGAACCCCTCGACCCACTCCTGTGCGTTGCGATCGGGGATCCCGTCGGTGTCTGGAGCGTCGGTAGCGCCGTCCGAATCGCCGGGATCCGTGGGATTCGCCGAGAGCGACATCACGTCTCGCAGGGTCGCGCCGCGCTCCCGAAGCGCGGGGGCCGCGTCGCCCCCGCGCCGCACGTCGAGGTCGTCGGCGTCCGCCGGCGGCTCCCCGACCGCGACGTCGACGTGCTCGAACGCGCGGTAGAACGCGACGGCGTCGTCGACGGTCGTCTCCCGAGTCACTCGATCGACGCTCGCCGGGGAGAGGCTCCCACCGCCGTCGTCGGCCTCCGCCGTCGCTCGAACCAGCGGGACGAGCAGGAGGAGACAGCCGAACTGGGTGTTCGTCCCGGACCGCGCCGCCATCCCCGCGACGCCGCGCTCGAAGGCGCGGCCGATCCCCGCCTCCCCGTTTGCGGCCAGTTCGAGCCCCTCGCGGGCGCCGACCGCGCCGCCGAGGAACGCCTCGAACCGGAGGTCGCCGAGGTCTCGGTGCCGATCGACGTTGCCGGGCTTCGGGGTCCCGGCCACCTCTACCAGGAGCGCGAGGGTCGCGTCGTCGACGGGGTCCGGATTCACGGCGGTGCCTCCGGCGTGGCCGTCGAGCCGTCCGCGAGCAGCGTTCCCTCCCGCCACGCTCCCACCGCATCGGCAACTCGAGAGAGAGCCGCGGGCCGCTCGCTGGGCCGGCCGACGCTCACGGCGTCCGCGCCGTACGCGGCGTACTCCGCGACGGTCTCCCGGCCCCGAACGCCGTTGTTGGCGATCACGGTGAGGTCGTCGCGGGGGCGCTCGGTCTCGCCCGTCGACCGATCAGCGGTCAGGTCGTCGACGACCGCCTCCGAGTCCATCGCGTCGACGTGGAGCCAGTCGGCGCCCGCGGCCGCGACAGCGTCCGCGACGGCGACGAGGTCTCCGGCGTCGACCTCGGCGCGCACCTTCACGCTCGTCGTCGCACCGGTCTCGGCGGCGGCGGCGACGTACTCGGCCAGCCGATCGGTGTCCCGGAGCAGGGTCTCGCCGCAGCCGACCGCGCGGAGTTCCGGCTGCCGGCAGTGCGCGTTCACCTCGCAGACCGCGCCGCGCTCGGCGCAGACCGCCGCCGCCTCGCGGACCGGGCCGACGGTCGCGCTCCGAACGTTGACGCCGGGTGTGAGTGGAGACGCAGCGATCCGGTCGAACTGGCGATCGATCCACGCGAGCGGGTCCGCGGGGAGGAACTCCGAGCGATCGCGGGCAACGAGGTCGCGCGCGGCGGCCCGACTGGCCGAATCGAGCGCGATCCCCCCGAGAATCGCGGCGTCGACGTGGGGGGCCGCGTCCCGCGCCCAATCGGCGTCGGCCGCGCCGCTGAGGCTGGCCGCGACGAGGAACGGCGGTGAGGGGATGTCGTAGCCCGCCGTCATGCTGTCACCGTCATGCAGTCACCTGTCACCGTCATGCAGTCACCTGCTACCGTCATTCTGTCACCTTCGTCGTTCCCGCCCCCGCGTCCGTCACTGCCGCCAGCGCGCGTTCGCACGCCCGAGCGACGCGCTCGGCGTCGGCCGCGTCGTCGATGCGGGTGTCCGTGCGCTCGACGTGCCGACCGGGGAGTTCGGTCGGGTCGTCGTCGTCGAGGACGAACGCGTCTGCGAACGGGTACGCCTCGGCGACGCCCGCGGTCGAGGGCTCGCGACCGACGCCGCTCATCAGGTCGGCGGCGGGGCCGGAGAACACATCGTCGCCCACGAACGGCGTGACGGCGACCACCGGGGTCTCGGCCAGCGCCGCCTCGACGCCCGGGAGCGCGAGCATCGGTCCGATGCTCGTCACGGGGTTAGAGGGGCCGATCACCACGGGACTCCCGAGTGCGTCCTCGACGGCGGAGGTCGGCTCGGCGGCCGCCGCGCCGCGGAACTCCACGTCGGCGACCGCCGGCTCGCCCCGGCGCGCGACCCAGTACTCCTGGAAGTGAAGCGTCTCTCCGGCCTCGGTGTGGACCAGCGTCGCGACCGGGTCGTCGGACATCGGGAGGAGGTCGACGTCGAGGTCGAAGGCGTTCGCGAGGGTGCAGATCGCCTCGGTGAGCGTGTGTCCCTCGTCGAGAAGGCTCGTGCGCGTGACGTGGACCGCGCGGTCGCGGTCGCCGATCTCCATGAACTCGCCGACGCCCGAGAACCGTCGCCAGCGGGCGATATCTCGACCGGCCGTCTGCGCCTCGTCGTCGAGGTACCGGGGACGCGTTCCGAGGTCGACCGCCTCGGCGAGCCGGCGGAGTTCCTCGTGGGTCGCCGTCGTGTCGTCCGCGATCCCCCACCACGTCTCGCGGTCGAGGACGCCGCCGCCGGCGAACAGCACGGTGTCGACGTCGGGGCAGACGAGGTGACCGCCGAGCTCGACGTCGTCGCCCGTGTTGGCGACGACCGCGATCTCGGCGGGGTCCCACAGACGGGTCGCCCCGTCGAGGAGCTTCGGCGTCCCCGTGCCGCCGGCGAGGAACGTGACCATACCGGCGCAAGGCGGCGGGCGGATTTGTATCCTCGCCTCCGCGGGCGACGGCGCGGAGTGAAACGGACGCGACGGCTCCGTTTATAAACAACCGGCGAGGCGCACCCGATTTCACGGCGGAGACCGTCGCCGCTCCCGCCGCCGCAAGACCTATCCTCGCCGCTCGGAGAGTCGTCACCATCGTGGTCGAACGTCGAGACGCCTCCGTCGGCGACTCCGAATCCGGTGTTCGCAGCCGCCTCCGAGCCGCGGTCCGGTCCCGACTCGGGATCGACGTGCGCGCGCTCGCGGCGTTCCGGATCGCGCTCGGCGTCGTCCTCCTCGTCGACCTCGCGCTGCGCGCCCGGAACCTGACGGCCTTCTACACCGACGCCGGCGTGTTCCCCCGATCGCTGCTCGCGGAGTCGTACCCCCTCGCGCGGGTCTCGCTGTACGCGCTCTCCGGCGAGGCGTGGGTCGCGGGGCTGCTGTTCCTCGTCGCCGGCCTCGCCGCGGTCGCGCTCGCGATCGGCTATCGAACCCGGGTCGCGGCCGCGGTCTCGCTGGTCCTGCTCGCCTCCCTGCAGGCGCGGAACCCGTTCGTGCTCAACGCCGGCGACACGCTGCTCTGGCAGTTGCTCGGTGCCGGTCTGCTGTGTCCCCTCGGCGCGCGCTGGTCGGTGGACGCGGTCCGGGGGCGGGGGGCCGCTCCCGGCGAACGCTCCCCGACCGATCACGACCGATTCGCCGGTCCCGCCGCGGCCCTCCTGTTGACCGTGGTCCTCGCGGTGTACGTCTCGAACGCGGTCGTGAAGCTCGGCGGCGAGGCGTGGCCCGCGGGGGAGGCGGTCGAGACCGTCTTCCGGCTCACGTACCTCCACGGCCCGCTCGGCGGGCTGATACCCGAGAGCCCGGCGCTGCTCGCGGCCGCGACCTACGGCTGGCTCGCGCTGCTCGTCG
>Ga0207757_101311_pt1 | contig 11129 bp, 9 predicted proteins | sample A23P3SouthBayCA_2_FD_187752 | JGI IMG/M metagenome (GOLD analysis project Ga0207757, IMG submission 187752) | Aerobic enrichment media microbial communities from Eden Landing Ponds, California, USA - A23 P3 (2) (SPAdes) | ecosystem: Environmental > Aquatic > Marine > Unclassified | place...
CCCACGAACGAGAACGGCCTCATCATCCGGGGGCTGTGGCTGGCCACGGGTTCGCACCCATTTCTGGTCACCGCTCTCGTCGATGAATCGGAGTTCAAGATCGTACGGCTCCCCCTTCTCGATAGCTCGCTTGAAGGCGGTCCGGATACGCGGGCGATCCTCCGGATGGTAATGCTCGAAGCTCACCTCCGGTGAAGGCGAAACGTCGGAGGCAAGCCCGTGGATGTCACGCACTTGTTCGCTCCACCAGGCCTCGTCACGCTGAATATCGTACTCCCAGGCACCTACGTTGGCAATATCCTGGGCTTTCTGGAACAGGTCGAGTTGCCGGTCCAACTCCAGTTCGCGCTCTTTGCGCTCGGTGATATCCTGGATAAAGCCGCGGACTGAGCCGTCCTCAAGGGGTTTCCCGCGGGTGCGAATCCACCGTTCGTTCCCCTTCGCGGTAATCAGTCTGGCAACCACGTCATACGATTCGCCGCTATCAAGCGCAGCTTCGACCGCTTGCTCGATGGACCCTCGGTCCTCCGGATGATAAAACGCGATGCCGTCTTCGAGCGTCGGTTCGTACGCCGCATCGACCTCATGGATCCGTCGAGTACCGTCGGTCCAGACGACGTCGCCGGTCGCCGTGACTTCCCACGCGCCCAGGTCGCCTAACTGTTCAGCCTCCTGGAAGAAGTCGCGCATCCGTTCAAGTTCCTGCTCGCGGTGTTTGCGCTTGGTGATGTCACGGTCGGAGATGAGCAGCGACACGACCTCGCCGTCGTCGTTCGTGACCGGGCGGAACACCCCTTCGACAGTGTAGGGCTCACCATCTGGCCGCACGAGATCGGCCTCGAACTCGACGTACTCGCCGCCTGCGGCACGCTCGATCCATTCTTGGACCTCCGCTTGCACGGCGTCGGAGTGGTCGAACCAGGGCGTCTCCCAGAAGGCCTGGCCCGTCACCTCCCTAAGCGTGGGGTCGATGTACTCCATGGCCGTCTGGTTGATGTCAAGCACCATCCCGTCGGTATCGATCAATCCAACCAGGATGTTCGGATCGTCGAAGACGGCCTGATACCGGCGCTCAATACGAGTGAGTTCCTGTTCGCGCTCTTTGCGCTCGGTGATGTCGGTGATGAACCCTTCCAGGATGATCTCGTCCGGGGGGCCCGAGTCGATGACGCGGCCGCGCTCCCACATCCACTTTGTGGTTCCGTCTTTCGTCTGGATTCGGTAGGTTACCTCGAACGGTCGGTCGTTGGCAATGGCGTCTTGGACGGTCTCCCAGATTGGGGTTTCGTCGTCGGGATGGAGGATATCCTCGCCCCAGATGACCTCCCCGTTCTGGAGTGCGTCGGCGGAATACCCGGTGAGTTCCTCACATTCGCCACGGACAACCTCCATCGGCCAGTCAGGCGTGTTCCGTGCCCGGTAGACGATGCCGGGCAAGTTGCTGATGAGCGTCTCCAGTCGCCGGGACTGCTGTTTGCGCTCGGTGATGTCTGTCGCCACGCCGAACACCCCGACCGGGTCGTCGGGGTCAGACCGCTCGCCCGTATCGTAGATTGGGGCCTTCGTCGTGAGATAGATGCGTTCCTCGTCGTCAACAGGCACGCGTTCTTCGGCCTCGATGGGCTCCCCGCGTTCGATAACCGTCTGGTCGTTGTGCTGGACGGCGGCAGCGACCTCCGGCGGGTGGATGTCCTGGTCAGTCCGGCCGATGACTTCCTCGTCGTGGAAGCCAAAGAGGTCGCGGTACTCTCGGTTGATGAAGATGTACGTGCCGTCATCGGCTTTCAGGAACATCGGCGTCGTCGTGTTCTCTAGGACTGCTTCGAACCGTCGCTTGACCGTCGTGAGTTCCCGTTCGTGGGCTTTCCGCTCGGTGATGTCCCGGGCGGTGACGAGGATGCCATCGATAACGGAGTCGTCGAGAAGATTGCGGCCCCGCACTTCGAGCCACCGCCAGGACCCGTCAGCGTGGCGCACCCGATACTCGACCGTCCGTTCCTCGGCTGGATCGTCGAGAAGGTTCATAAACGTCTCCGTCGCCAGCGAGAGATCTTCGGGATGAATCGTCTCGAAGGCGTCTGCACCACTCAGATCCTCTGGCGAGTACCCCAACACGCGTTCGACCGCAGGAGAGATGTACTGGACATCTCCGGTTTCGCTGACAATCATCACGTAGTCGGAGGCGTGGTCGAGAATTCGGCTGAAGTACTCCTGGGTGTGCTCGACTTCTTGTTCGGCGCGGGCTTGTGTGACGAGGTTTATGATTCGGTTCGCCAGGATTGTATAGTGGTCTTGGCCGGTATCCTTCTGGAGGTAGTCAGACACGCCTGCGGAGATTGCGTCGCTGGCGATCTCCTCTGAGCCCTTGCCGGTGTAGAGGATGAATGGGAGGTCTGGATACGTCTGGCGGATGGCTTCGAGGAACTGGATGCCATTCTGTTCTGGCATGTCGTAGTCAGCGATGATGCAATCGACGTGGTGTGCGGTCAGATGTTCCCGTGCCTCGGTGGTGGTTGCTGCCGTTTCGATGGTGAACCGCTCGTTCTGTCGAGTGAGCCACGTGGCGGTTAACTCACTGAGTTCAGGTGAATCATCGACGTGCAAAATCCGAATTGTGTCGTCCATGGTGCCAACGCCCCGGTGGGTCATTTGTCCGTTCCGGTGGGTGGCTTAGTCACGATCAGTTTGTCCCCCTCGATGGTGACAGTGATGTCGTCGTCAACCACGAAGGGGAACTGGGAGTCGGCAACGATGGCTGCGGGAATCGTGACGTACAGTGTGGTTGCGGAGCCGCTTGCAAAGACACGGCTGGGATGAGTGGTTGCCATGGTAGTAGGTGCGCAACGACCAGCCGTGTGTCGATTCCACACCTCCCGAGAGTGCATTACGCCGCTGGTTACAGCGGGGGGACCACAGACTTGGGTCGCGCTGGTTCTATCTACATAAAGTAGCTTACTCGGTAAATACTTATTGAGCATATAGGTTACACTGCTCACATATTTGATGCTGAGGGTGTCATAGAACGGTTAGTACACCAAAGAGAGATGCCGAAGCAGATCGCCACGATGCAGCGGGTCTTACCGTCCCATGCAAGCCAATTTACTAGTACGCTCTTCTGTGGAGGATTGTTGGTGGCGGAATGCATCCGGTACCAAGCCCAAGGGAAACCATCAATCTCCCAACTGCTGAATACGCACGTGCTATTTGACGGTTGTTTCAGAAATCGAGGTACGAAATAAACGATATCTGGGGCACAGATGCGACCTCTCCATTCAGCAACCGATGTCCGACAGAACACAGAGAGAAAACCAGAACCCACTGTGGCTGGTGAGGTTGGCGTTTCCGAGAACACCTGTGAGTCGGAAGCGAACCCCTCCATTTCCGGTGTAGACCTCCCCGAAAAACTAGGTGAATGGCTGTTTTCTTCCGACTTGTGAGGTAACCGGAAACCCACATGGATGACCACGACAGGGCGACCGACGGAAGGTATGGCTCACTCGTGAGGAGGTGAGTGACGTGGTCGACGAGGCCGACGGCACAGAGCAAAAGGTTGCGGTCGGACTGATGATGCGATCGGGTCTCCGAACGGCGGAGGTCGTCGACATCATCCCCGCGACGGGATCGGAGTGATCGTCGAGGTCCTTGGACTGCAATTTCGTATCAGGACATGGGGAACATCTGTCCGAAGAGCCGTGATTCGGCCTTCCGGAGGTGTTCAGTGACTGTCGGGGCAGAACAGCCCAACTCCTCGGCGATGTCGTCGTGTGTCGCGCGACGTGGGATAGCGTAGTAACCCATGCTGACCGCGGTTTGCGCCACTTCCCTCTGTCGGGCAGTGAGCGCGTCGAGAACGGAGGTTTCTTCGAGCGGTAATCGTACCTCTGTGATACTCTCGATACCGTCCGATATCTCGGTTCGAGCGCCTTCAAAGGCGTCCGAGAGCTTCCCCGTGTTTCCGACCCACCGGAGGTACAGTTTCCCGTCCCGTAGGAGGCTCGGAAATAAGAACAACCCGTCAGACTCCACCTCCTTGGCATACAGGGCCTGTCCGAGCGGACTTTCCTTGTGCATCTCGACGAAGAGCACGAAACCCCGGTCGTCCAAAGGGGCGGTCTCGACGGAAGAGACGGGGGGCACTGCTCGACTTCCTTCTGTAACGACGGCAGGCCGTCGACGAAGAACAACAATAACAGCGAGCGCTCGGTGAAACTGTAGTTCCAGAGACGGGCTTCGGTGACTTCCGGAGACGTCGATAGCAGACGCAACAACGGGCGATCGGAGTCCTGCCCGACATCCGCGATGACGTCTACCTGCCGCATGGTGACTCAGTGTGTCACCTGTGACCTTATTTCTACCTAGTATAGTGGGGCCAACGACTAATGAATCCGAAATCGGAATTCTATGTGGTCACCAATGAGACTCGCTACCCCCCACCACGGGATCGAATCCGTCGAAGAGAGCGACGACAGAGGGCACAATTTGGGGAGCGCGGAGGAATAACGAATGTCATCGCGAACTCTCCAAGACCTTATCGAGGACGTGCCGAATACGGCCGAGTATTTGAGGAGTTTGGACCCGGATGTGTCGTCTATCTTCGCGGATCTACCGGCGGTGCAAACGAACTGGATCGAGGAACAACGCGCCTGGCGAGAAGGGTGTGCGTTTATGGACCAGTCGTATCACATGGTCAACCAATACATTCGGCCCGGAGACCCGTCAGATGGGACGGCATCGGGCCGGGGACCGATCGAATTATTCTCCGATCTGGCGGTGAATAGTTTCGAGTCGTTCACGTCCGGGGAGCCACCCCAGGCAAAACAACTCGTCGCATGTAATCCGGACGGCTACGTTATTGGGGACTGCATCCTCTTTTATCTCGACGAAGACACGTTCCTCGCCGTCGGTCTACCGGCACTCCACGACTGGATACGATACAACGCCGAAAAGGACGAGTACGACGTCTCGGTTGACGTGGTCTACCAACCGGGGGCCGGCGCCACCCCCGCCGACTTCAGGTTCGAACTAATGGGTCCCGATTCCTTCGAGATACTGGACGAGGTAACCGACGATGCGTTTGACGGAATCTCCTTCTTCGAGATGGACACGGTGCGTATCAACGGCCACGAATTGTACGTCTTGGGCCACCAGATGAGCGGCGAACGCGGGTTGGAGCTGTTCGGCCCTTACGACTACCACGACGAAATCAAAGACGAGATCATAGATGCCGGTGAAGAGTACGGACTCCGACAGTTAGGGTCGGAAAGTTACCGGAGCACGGGCACGCTCAGTGCCTGGATGGGAGGCTACATTCCAGCCATCTACAACCATGAGGACCTGCGAGGGTTCAGGGAGTGGTTGCCAGCCAAGAGCTTCGAAGCCAATTACGCGATCGGAGGGAGCTACGAGTCGGAAGAAATCTCCGACTACTATCTGACGCCGAACGCGCTCAACTACGAGGGTATCGTCGCGTTCGACCACGATTTCATCGGGCGGGAAGCGGTGGCGGAGATGGTTGAAGACCCCGATCGGACCAAAGTGTCGCTGGTCTGGAATTCAGAGGACGTGATCGACGTGTACGCATCGCTGTTCCGTGAGGGAGATACACACCAGTTCATGTCCCTCCCCACGTCGACGGCAGGGAGGTACGACGACGTGCGAAAGGGGGGCGAACACATAGGGGTCGCCAAGTATCGGAGTTACACGTACAACGAGCGCGAAATGCTATCGCTCGGGTGTATCGACGTGGAATACAGCGAGCCCGGGACCGAGGTTACCCTGGTCTGGGGTGATGAAGACTCCCCGAAGACCAGTGTCGAACGGCACGTCGAAACCACCATCCGGGCGACGGTCGCCCCCGCACCATACGTACAGCGGGGGAGACGGGACTAGTCACTGGCGGTGGGGAACCGACGCACAGCCGATCACCGGACTGGCGAAGCGGCGTGCCGTCATCGACTGGGCGTGTCATAGGTTGTCGAAGTCACTCTCAGTCGACGAAGGCCCCAGAGTCAGGCGGCGTCGACACAGGAACGAACGTCTCCTGATCGTGATCGTACTCGACGATCTCGGTTCGGAGCTCCCACTCGTACTCGTCGGGTGTGCCGGTCGGCGTGATCGTCAGCCGTACCGGTCCCGTCCGACCGAGCAGCGCCGACCGCACCTCGTCGGGGAGGTCCTCGGCCCAGAGTCCGCCTTTGATCCCGAGGAGGGCCCCCGATCCGTCGCCGACACCACTTGCGATCGTCTGGCGGGCGGTATCGTGGGCGCGGGCCGCCGGGGGGGCTGCCGCAGCCTCTCGTCCTGGCGCGCCGGAGTCGAGCATGGCATCCTCGAGGATGTCGAGCGCCTCGTCGACAGGGCGCCGACCGAGATCGAGCTCAGTTTCAGATCCTCCGGTCCGGGAGCTGCGGCGAGCCATCTTTTTCGACACTCTGCGTTTTACACTCCTTTGGAGAGTGTAAAACTGAACCCGCCATATCGCCCCTTATGACCACCAGAAGGCCTTTCACAGTATCCTGAGTTTACCGTGATAGGTTGAGTGTTAGATTCATGCCCTCGAAAAACCCACTCGAAGACCGCGATCTCGATCACTTCCTCGACGCCGCCCCGACTAGCCCGTTCGACTCCGAGCGCGAGCAACGGCGCGCCCTGGTTGCTCATCTGCTGCCGCTGACTGGGCTCCGGGCCTCAGCGGCCGCCCACATGACGAGTGACTGGGTGCGCTGGCAGCGCGACGACATCCGCGTCCCTGCTCGGCGCGAGTGTAACTGCTCGGAGTGCCAGGACCGCCTGGCGAAACTGCGGGATCAGTACCAGACGATCGACGCAGACCTCGCCAGCCTCGAGGGCGAGTCCTGGGAGACGATCACCGACCAAGGCGTCTCCTACCTGGCCGACCTCAACGATCGACTGGGTCGCCGGGTCGTTCGCGAACTGGTCGAGGGCGACGGTGCTGGTCTCTGGGTGCCGAAGACAGAGAGCGGCGCTCGCACGATCCCGATCCGGAACCCCGACCTCCGCAGGCACCTCGAAGACTGGTTCCGGTCCCGGCGCGATCTCGGAGTCACCCGGCAGACGATCCACGCCGATGTCGTCGACCTGGCTGAGGCCGCCGGTCTAACGCGGAAGGTCTTCCCGCACCACCTCCGCCACACCTTCGGAACGCGCCTCGCTGCGAACGGCGCAAATGCGAGCTTCATCAAGAGCGTGATGGGCCACGAAGACCTCTCGACGTCCCAGCAGTACATCGAACTGTCCGACCAGCGCATCCACGACCAGGCCGACGAGGTGATGCTGTGACCGGAGAGGATCTCGTCGACCGCGTCGTTCGGACCGTGGACTACCAAACTGGCGGGAAGCAACCGGAGGCCGTTCGCGTCGAGACAATCCTCGTCGTGCTCGGTCACGCCGGCTTCGATCACGCTCGTATTCGAGGGGCGATCAATGACGCCCTCGAACAGGGCCGGCTCGTCGAGTGCGAGGGCCGGATCGCCAGGATTGTCCGCGGTCGACTGTCGGCCGGGCGCTCGATTGGGCCGGAATCTACGGAATGTGACTGAGTTCAAAGAGACTGGTACAGCATTCTGAATCCCTCAATCACTGCCAAGATCCCCAAGATCAGACCACCGAGTACCGAGATAGCCTGGGTTGGTGGGCCGTAAATCCAGCCACCTGCGAGAAAGCTCACCCCTGCTGTGACAAACAAGATCATCCCTGGTAGTCTCCCGGTCGTCACTTCGTCCCTGGAGAATTCCTTTTTGTAGCCACGCAGAAACTCGACGACAGCACCGCTCAAGAGCGTAATTCCGGCCGTGATGAATAGGATGACACCGAGCAATTCTCCGTTGAAATTGGGCACGGAAAACCCACCCTTCTCCGTAACCGTGACGGTCCCTATGCTTTGACCGTTGACGCGGACCGTTGCCGCTCCCGTGATCCCTGGGTCGAACCCTATCCTGACCGTTTCCGTTTCTCCAGGAGCGACCCGTACATCCTCTGTGACGATCGGGCCGCCCTCAACGTCGATCTTCACCGTCGTCGTTCCTGTCGTCTCACCGTTGTTTCGAATCTTCACTGAGGCTGCCGTTTCCTGACCGGGCTCAAGTTCGGTTAGAGTCAACTCTGCATTGACGACCTCCAGATTCGCCGGTTGAGGAGTCGGCGTCGCCGTTTGTTCTTGTGACTCGGAAGCACCCGAGGTATTCTCAACCGCTTCCCGATATGCCCTCTTCGAGGTCTCCTTTCGAACCGTCGTTACTTGGGCTCGGAGACTCGATGTCACCTCGCTCTTGTACGATTTCGCGCGATCCAGTGCCTCTGTCTGGATGTTGAGCGAGCCTGTCTTTTCCATCTGGTAGACCAACAGAGCATATCCTTCCGGTAAATCCCCTGAGAGCTGCTGGGTTGAAATCAGCCGTCCGGTGACTCTGTACGTTCCTCTCCGCTGCGTAGCCGGCTGGTTTTGGTGGTGGTTTGAAAGCCCGGCGTAGGCCACCATGTCGGTCGTATCATCGGGGACGCCGTTCACGAGAACTCCTGCATGGACGACAGTATCGGTTGGAACGGGGACGCAAAGCGGTGGTGACATCGGGACCGTGACCGAGTCGGGAGCGCACTGTGCGACCTTGATTAGTGTCTCCTGGGTGCTAATCTGAGCACCGACCAATGTCGACTCGACCGTAACGATCTCGCCCTCGAGTTCGTCACCTCGCTTCTGGAGTGCCTGGGTACTCTCCAGTTCTGCCCCAGAGTAGGATCGATCCGCCACGACGAGAGCCGGGGATCCCTCATCATAGAGAAGTACGCCGTCTACGGTCGCCTCCGCATTACTCCAGAATTGCCCGTCTCGGAAATCGACGGTCGCGAGTCCGTCATTCGAAAAGCGTTGATCGATTTCCTGGTCCGCTCCTTGGGAAAGTTCGTTGTCACTGAGGTTCAGTGAAGCCCATCGCCCGAGGTTCCCCGGCTGGTCCATCTGAAAGGATGGGGTGTTCGTGAGTTGCCCCGTCGACTGATATTGTACCACCTGGCCCTCCGGTGGCTCGACCAATCCGGATATCTGTTCGTGAGTAGCCGTAACCCGAATGAGATCGGAATGGTACTCTCCCGGGTTGGAACGTACCTCCGAAAGCGAGACAGGCTCTCCCTTGGTCGAAACTTCGACTGACTCGGCGAACATAACGGTGGTGCCGAGGTTGGGAAGTCTATCTGCTTGAACGAGTGTTCCTTGAACCGTTGCCTGTCCCGTCCGGGGCTCTTGATCGGTGAAGACGAGGATTCGGCGGTCTTCCTGGACTAATACGAAAGCGTGCGTTTTAGCTGAGACACCGGGTATTCGATTGACGATATCTTCCATCCCATCGAGGTACCGCTGTTCCGATTGGGCCCCGACATCGAGTGCTCCGCCCGTTTCTGTCGTGGTTTCCTGTGCGCCGACTGGATAGGCCGCCGTGGTCGTAAGACCGATTGTAGAAACCACCATGAGAAGAGCTGTGAGACGGCACAGATTTTTCCCAAAACTCATTGCCCGCTAATTGTTGATTAACCTGAAAAAACTATCCGCCGACAGGATCTTGGAAGGGTCACACGTCGAAGGCGCTCGACGCAGCTGCGCGGTACTACTTCCGCCAGCGCGGTGGGACATCGACATATCCGACCGGTCAGTTCGAGGACCTTCTCCAGGAGGTCAGCTCGCGCGGAAGTCTCACCGCTGCGGAGATCGTCGAGATCCTTGACGTGCGCGAACTCCCCCTCAAGTACGAATCAGAATGGTCCGTCGATATGGAGTATTAGTTACACTACTGTGAGTCAATTGGTACAGTAGATTGAGGCGCTTAACTCAAAGCCATCAGATAACTATAAGTCAAAAATCATCCAACGAGTGATGGTCCATACGATCCGATGTATTCTCTACAACTTTTCGGAAGGGGCCCTTTGGGGGTTCGTCGTTGATGTACGCCTTGCTTGAGTGAACGACTAATGGGCCAATATCTGCGTTGATTTCTCTCGCCACACAAGACTGCAAACGTGCCAATCCTAGCAGGTTCCCCGGAACTTTGAATCGATACTCATGAGAGCGATACAGAACTGTGAGATGAATTTCTCCATCAAATAGTTTAAACGAGAGGTGGGAGAGGCAAGGCAGGTTCATCGGTCGATTCCCGTCTTTATGTCCATCATATACCGCAATATCAGAGGCAAATCTATGGAGGTTTATTTCATAGCATGCTTTGTATGGGTGGCCTTCAGGTCCATTTGCTCTTTCTAATTTTTCGATCGTCTTTTGAAGGGGATTGAATGTTCCACCAGTCTCTGGATCCTTACATTCAATCATTCGCTCAAAATATGTACCCCAGTTATATCCTCTACTTCTACTCAAAATTATATCGAGTTGATCTAAGTATTCATCATACACGTCCTCAATCGAACCCCCTTTCTCATTATAAAGCCAAGCAGGGAAAATGGTCTCTGCTATGGTATTGATAGGGTCCATATTTGCCTCCTTATAATTCTCTTCTAGTTCAGAATGGACTTCGTCTTCAAGATCATGGTTTTTGCTTGGAGAGTCCACATGTAGAATGATATCTTGCATGAAATCTCTATCAAGAAGCGGTTTTGTGGCTTGCACCCATGCTTCCAATCGAGTTTCTGCTTGGTAGACCTGTGTCATTTAGTCTCACTCTCCTCAACAATCAGCAGTCTCTCAAGATTTTCCTCTAAGAACGAATTGTCAACCCAGGCATATCCGGAATTGGCCCAATCACTTCCCCAGCTGTTTCGGATTAGTACCACCGTTTCTCCATCAAAAACTCCTAAACCTGCGCCGACAACTGCATGGCGTCCCTCAATATCCCCAGCAGAAAACACCCATGGTGCCTCAGGGTAGTGAAATTCTTTTGTTATTCCTATTCCTAGAACAGGAAGTCTGTTTTCTTTTATTAAATCTCGAACTAATTGGGGGGATGGATTTCCGGTTGTAGAGGTAGTTGTATAGTAATATACGTCACTCGGTGGAGACCACGTATCACAGTTTCCTTCATTTATTGGCTCACAATGCTGTTGTTCTGGTTGACCTCTTTGTAAAAGCGCCTTTTGAACATCGGGCATCTGACAGCCGGAATGAAAATCTC
>Ga0207757_101314_pt1 | contig 11115 bp, 11 predicted proteins | sample A23P3SouthBayCA_2_FD_187752 | JGI IMG/M metagenome (GOLD analysis project Ga0207757, IMG submission 187752) | Aerobic enrichment media microbial communities from Eden Landing Ponds, California, USA - A23 P3 (2) (SPAdes) | ecosystem: Environmental > Aquatic > Marine > Unclassified | place...
ATCTAGTTACAAGTTAGAAGATTAGACATTCAGCCTCTCTATCGCGTATATCCGCCTCAATCGGATGTTTTGCAGTCCCTCCTGCTGTTCACCCCCTCCCCGGCGTCACGAGTTTACAACTCGAAAAAGGGGGGAGGGGGTTCGTCAGGTCCAGTCCGTGATACCGACTACACGTGTTCCGTTGAGCTCTCGTCGAATATTGTTCCGAACCCAGTCAAGAGGTGCCAGTGTGCTGTCGACAGATAATGTTCGTGAGTGTACCGGGAACCCCGAGCATCCATCGGTTGATGAGGTTGTTGACCTCGACCTCGAGCGAGCAGGGAACCCACGAGTGGACCACCAAGACACTCACCTAGACGAAGTGATGGCGACTGTTCGATAGATATGGCTCGGAGACTATTCGGACCATTATCCATCGGATTCTCGTTGAGAAGTATCCGTTCCGGACCGCCACGGCTGGTATCGTCGTCGACAACGTCGACGGCGTCCGAATCGGGACGACGACCGGCCAACTCCTTGCAGAGCTGAACGCGCAACAGGATGATTCCTGATTTCACCCCTCGATGTGCAAGCTGTGTGCAGGCGCCGAAACGGTTATCACTCTATGCGCAAGATGTGCACATAAGATGAGTTCGAGTGACGAACCGCGACGCGTCCACTTCCAGTCCCCGGAGTATCTCGTCGACCGGCTTGACGCGATTGCTGACCTCTTCGATAAGGATCGGACGGACCTGCTTGTCGAGGCCATCCGTGAATATATCGAGGAGACCGCCGACAGCGAGACGTTCCAAGAGCTGGTCGCGACGAAGTACTACGACGACCAACTTGAGTTCGAGACCGTCAAGCAGCTGGTCGGCGCCGAAACTGCTCAGCGGCTGCGGCTGCTCAAGGCGGACCTCGACGACGAGCCACTCGATCTCGCGGCCCCTGAGGACGTCGACATCTATGGTGGAGACGCGGTGACAGTCGATACTACTGCCGACGAGCGATGAGTGAGCGGCGACTGCGGACGATCGTCGCTGATACGAGCGCACTGGTCAGTCTGGCCGTACCGCGGGCCGACGACACGTACGATACTGCCACCGAGCCCGACCCGCTCCAGTATCTGCTCACCTCTTGTGACGTGTTGGTGCCCCCGGAGGTTGTCACCGAACTTCAGGATCTTTCCCAGTATCAGGATGTCCACGGCGCCGCAGCGACGAACGTGCTCACAGCTCGTGACTTCTACGCCGTGGAGGATCCCTACGAGCGTACCGAAACCCCGGACTCGCGACCGACGTTCGGTCTCGACGACGGCGAAACCGACGGGATCGTTCTTGCGAACGCACGTGACGTCGACGGCTTTCTCACCGATGAGTTCGGCGGGACGAATTTTCCGCTTATCCACGCGGTGCTACAGGGACCGCGGATCGTACCGACACCGCGACTCATCAGTGAGTACGCCTGGAACGACCATCTGACCGACGAAGCGGCGCGAACGCTGTTTTCCGTGATCAGTCCGCATCGAAGCTGGAACACCAGTCCGTACGTTGCCCAAGTCCGAGACCGCCTTGGGGAGTAGTCCAACCCAATTTCATACGGTAAATGTAGAAGCTGGGCTGTTCATTTGCACTTTAGCAGAACCTATAATAATTCCTATAGCGAGTGTTCGTGGTTGAGTTGACTTTCTACGGCGTATTCTGTATTTTGCCTAATATACTTCCTCAAGCACATCAGCACCACTCATCGTCCCACGGATTTTGACTTCAATCCGATCTCCATTTTCTAGTTCAGTTAGTTCTTGTTTCTCCTTGTCGGAGATTTCAGCATCTGGGAGATGGCAGATGAATTCCTTTTCAGGACCCGGCTTGACTTCTGAGAGGTAGATCGTCCCTTGCTTGTCTTCTGGGGGTTCAATAACCATCAGACGGTGTCGTTTATTCGCTTCCTGTTGCGCTTCCTGCCGTTCGATTTTCGTTAATTCATAGCTGGCTGACGAGATTCGATCGTGTGCTAAATCTGTAAGGCGATACCGAGACGGAGCATTCATGAAAACTAACCGACCTGCGTTATCTACGTCAATCCCAGCTTGTTCTAATTCAGAGATTGACGAGTTTAGTGTGTCCACTTTTTCTCCGATTGACTCGTCTTCAATTGCAGTTTTTATTGCGTCGACATCGACAAACTGCTCAGCGAATTCGTGGTCGCTTATGAAATCTAGCAGGTTCTCCAATTCCTGATTGATTTCCTCCCTATTGGGTATCAGAACCTCGTCTGTCCGCTGATTGAGTAGAAAAACCGAGTCACTCCGTTTCTGTTTTTCTATGAGATCACCTTCAGTAAGCCGCTCTAACAGCGAATTTGTGACTGGTATATCGGTTTCTTCGAGTACTGAGCGGAGTTGAGCAGCGGTGAATGGATCTCGATCAAAGGCCTTCTTTGCAGCGATGAGGAGCCTAGCTCGGGTAGCTGGGATCTGATCCGTTCGATTCATAACTTCTGCGAGCCGGTTGATCTCCTCTACATCTTCTGGAGTGAGTGACTCCTGCTCAACAGCTTGGTCATCTAATGAATCTCGATCAGATTCCCTGACGTGCTTGAGGAGATAATCTATAATCAGCACCCCAAGGATTGGAGACGTAATCGAGGCGGAGAGCCGTATTGCCTTCTCAACTGCTGAATATTCAACCAATTCGATCCATGTGAGTGGATTGGGAATCTGTTGTGCTATCGATTGTATCGCAACGAGGTTTCCTCGACCGGAGACCACTAGATACGTCACAGAGACTAAACTGAACCCCACCGTCTCATCGAGGAATGATGGTTGGCCCGTTTTTGCGATAGCGAAAATCAAAAGCAGAATCGAACTCAGGGATAGCCCGACGGCAACCGAAAGGATGGCCATCAAATCCTCTGTCTCAGTTTCGTATTCTGGTTTTCCATCTGCGACATCTTTCTTGAGAACTTCTGGGCTGTGATCGTTGGCAATTGCGTCCTCAAGGGGGGAGAATTGATCTATAGAACTGGATCGCGTTCTTCGGAAAACATAGGTGCAGATGTACAGACCAACTGCCCACGCGAAGATACCTACGGCACCATATGTAGAGCTGATAACTGCGCCAATTTTTGAGATACCACCATCAAGGGCCGAGAAGATTGGAGTGAATAGCCCAAGGACGAGAAGATTTATTTTAATTAATTCCAACGAATTGTTCGCTAAATCCTCAAGTCGACTAGCTCGATGGGTGAGGAGAAGGTCTGTCTCTTCAGTAACGGCCTCAGATTGATCAGGCATTTTCAGATATTCAGGGTGTTACGTGCTATTCCTAGAACACCCACATATAACTCTTGAATTGATCTGCTCTTCTTGGTCACTATGCGGAAGCCCTCGGCCGCTCGACGCCCTGCGACCCACGCTGCACGTCTCGTTGGACTCGGTGCTTGCGGGGTCGGGGGACGATCGAGACGGCCTCGAAGAGGAACGGGACACCCTGCGCTGAGCGGGGCGGCTCCCCCGTTTTTAGTGGCGACCACCGCCCGTGGACGCCCCTCCACCCCACCCACCGCTCCGTGCTCGCTCCCTGCGGTCGCTGCGCGCGCAGCCACGACCGAGAGCAGGGCGTACCAGTCGGGTGATCGGCCGACTCCAGCGCTATGTGAACGTCGGATAGCTCCGTCCGTTCTGCTCGAAGTAGGCCTCCTCGACGATGTCGTCGAGCTCCGTCTTGGTGAAGACGTCCCGCATCGCGGTCTGCTTGAACAGCCGGCGGACCTGGCTGAACCGGTAGTTGGCGTAGAAGCTCAAGTCGAAGACGAGGGCACGGGCTGCGTCCTCACGCGTCTTGTACGACCGCGTCGACGACGACCAGTCACCCTTCACGATCGGCATGATCCGGGCACTGTTCGCGGCCGTCTGGAGCATCGTCCAGATCTGGTCGTCGCTGAGCGGTTGTTCGAACCGGGGCGTCTGTGCATCGGTCGTGTCCGTCGAACGGACGTTGCGTTGCGAACTCATAGTCGATGGCCGCGCGCCCCGTCGCAACCTCGCGACGGGCGCGCTCCACCGACGGTGAGGCGCGCCCCCGCGCCGGCCCGCCTCGCGATGGCCCAATGGCCCAAGGAGATTCGATAGTAGAGGCCAGATATCGGTTCAACGGGGAAGGGCAGGCATCGTGCAGAAAGAGATAGGGACAGGTCTCAGAGAGCCATATGGGTGACCAGTCCTGCTGAGAAATGGGAGGAAGGTCAGGGAATCTGAGGTAGGACGTATAGGACTCTATACGGAGTGGCTCAGTTTAGCGGAGGGAAGCCAGCGCAGTCTAGACGGTGGAGGCCCGATTTAGCGTTAGAGATGGGGGTTCGGATGGCGTGAAACCGAAGCGAGGCGGGCCGTCGCGAGCTGCTCGAGAATTCTCCGAAAATCGCCGGATCGGGCGCTTGTGGGGGTAATAAGACTTTCGCCCACTACTCAAGGTCAGGCAGGCGAACGCGGGCCGTGTGTGGAGCGTCAGCCAACCCGTCAGCAGCCCACGTGTACGGCTGAGAGTCATCGCGAGAAACATACCCTTCCGACCGGAGTCGCTTCAGCCAGTCCCGCGTTTGCTTCTCGCCGATCGATACCCCCTCTCGCTTCGCGATCTCGGCAGCAGTCCCCGGGGCCTCATCCAGAAGCGCGCGGATCACACCACGCTGCCCTTCGGAACGCTCGTCGATCATGACGGTCTCCGGTCCAGCCGTGACCATCTCTGCTAACCACTCGGGGAGGACGCCCGTGTGGATGTAGACCGTCGCGGCTGTCGTCCGGCCGAACCGGAGCACAGCCTGGGCAATCTTGTGTTCGCGATAGTGCCGGAGAAACGGTCGGTCAGGAATCCCGTAATCGAGGTCTGTTCCCTTGCCCTCGTCGTCTCTCACTGCCGTGTAACCCTCCAGTGCGGCCGTGATCTGGAGCGGTCGATCTCCCGGGTGGGGTGATCCGAGCACAATCCCCACCTCATTCCCTGTGAAATCGTTGCTACTCCGAAGCGCGCCGTAGTGTTTGACGTCCGCGATTCGGTCGGTCACTCGCTGGATGTCGATAAACGGCTCACTGGGCGACTCCCCGAAGAGACGTTCCGCTGCACTCTTGGTCGTGATGACGCCGGGTGCCGTCTCGTGACGATTTGCGACCGCCTCGATCAATCCAAAGTCGGCGCGTCGGTTGACGTACTCTCCACTGCTGTATGGTTTGACGTGTGAGGTCGTCTGGACGAACGTGTAGCCGATGACATCGCGGAGATATCGGGCCCGACAGTCATCGCAGAGGATCCGCCAGCTTTCGATATCGTCCACACCGAGGCGTCCACGCCAGAGTTCTTCGACCGGTGTTCCGTCGAGCCCGACCACTGCGCGGGCAGCAGTGAGGTCCGGCGGCCGTCGAATGAAGACCCGCGATTCGGCGTGATCGTAGACGACCTGCGCGCCGTCCTCGAGCTCGACATAGTCGAGTTCCGCCCGCTCCCGGAGACGGTCATCCCAGTCGTAGGTGTCTGGGACGGCATCATCGACAATCGGCCCACCGAATTCTAGGTGGGCCAGGATCGCAGTCGACGCTTCCGCATGGCCGTCATCATCATTAACAGCCGCCGCTGGCCGAGCAATTGACTCTGTGTCTGCTAGCTCGTCCCGGATCGTCTCCTGGATGTCAGCCATCGATTCGTTGGTCGCGACCGCGAGGAGACCGAGGTAGTTGTCTATGGGTAGACTATCGGATGCACTGAGGAACGACGAGATAGCAGCCGTGAGCTGGTTCGCATCGAATTCTGTGCGATAGGCTGTCCCGGGGTCTTCGTCGAAGATTACGACGCGGTCGTCGACGACGCGATCAAGGGCAGCGTGGGCGGGCCCACCGATAACGACGTCTGCTTCCTCGACTGCGTCCCAGCGTGCGAGATACGGACAGTCGCCGTCCTGCATGCACGGTAGCGCATCCTGCAGATAGTAGTGGAGATACGTCGGTGAGGCGCCCCGTGACCGGTAGTCGTTGATTCGCTCGGCCCAGCCCGATCCATGATCACCTCTGCGAGTTGGACAGTCCCGATCGAGCGTTGGGATTTCAACTACTGCTTTCTGATGCTCAGCCGCGAGTTCGAGGTGTTCGTCTCGCGTTTCGTATCGGTGGGTGAGGATTGCGGCCGGGACGTCGAGGTCGAACGCGATGTCCGTTGCGTGTCGCGTCTTCCCGATCGTGGGGAGGCCGTCGATAATTACAGGTGATGCCTGCTCGTCGTCGAGTTGTGACTCGATTGCGTCGCGGATCCCCGCGCTGCATGCGTCCCAGACGGTTGCCTGAGTGAACTCGTCCCGTTGGGCAGCTGCGTGGGCACCCCGGCAGCAGTCGTCAGGATCAGCACCAGCCATCTATCTGGTTGTGTAGGGGCGGCGGGTTAACCGTCCCGATTGAGTACCTGACCGGCATCGAAGCGTCCTTTCCAGAGGTGGTGCAGGTTTGTCGTTCCCGTGGGGGGTGGAGGCCGAACGACGATGGACACAACCCAACCGTTCCGGATCGATCGGACAGCTGCCGCGACCGTTCGTGACTGGCTCGTCGACGAACACCACACCGGTGATCACGGCTCACCTGTCAGTGAATCGCTGTATCACCTTGCAGTGCTGCTCGACGATGGACTGCAAGAGTCAGGGAACACGTTGGAAGTTCGTGTGACGACAGCCGATTCGGACTCTGGAAACACGGGCACAGGGACGCCCACAGAGCCAGTACAGTACGTCACGACGTTCGAGTGTTCGGTCTGCGGCGCTCACCGGATGTTAGCCGCCTCGATTCTGGTGTGTGCGGCTCTGTTGAAATCCTATCGTTCCAACAGTTGTCTCGCTGGAATAGCCGTTAGGTAGGTGTGCGGACTAAACGAGGAGAGCGGCGAGAGCAATCACGGCGATGACCAATCCTCCAACCGCCTCTTCGTAGTTCCGGTGGTATCCGCTATAGGCCGCTAAGCATAGAGACCCGAGTACCGCAATAATCAGGAGGATCTGTTGTATTGTAGCCATATCTACTACTGGGCTGACTTCCCGTATATATCCTTCCCCAGACGTCACCCCGATTCGTGAGATACACACTCTATATCTAACGTTCAGAGTGCCTTGTCGAGGTTGTGAGTGAGACAGGCGACAACGAGTTCGCGGAACTGCTTCCACCAGTGCCGTGAGCGGACGAATGCGCCGTATTTGCGTTTGAGGCGAGAATTTACGGTCTCGTTTTGACTGCGCTGACCGTAGAGGTCGGCGTCAAGTCGAGCGTTCCACGCTTTGTGGAGTGACGAGAACTCGCGGTGCTTGATGAGCGGACGCACATCAGTTTCACGGGCCAACGCGCGAATCTTCTGGTCGTCATATCCCTTATCGCCAAGAAGAACCGCTACTTCTCCCGCATTTCGCTTGATGAGCGACGGAGCAATCTGTGAGTCGTGCTTCCGTGTCGTCGTTACGTGTACGTCAATAATCGCGTTCGACCTCGTGTCCACGAGAAGCGTGACTTTCAACTGCTGAATCGTCAACTTCGCTCGCTTCGTGTAGTGCTTTGAGGCGTGACTCCGGTCGAAGCCGGAGGCGTCGATACCGACAACACCGTTGGTCGGGAGGAGTGTGACCGAAAGGTTGAGAAGAACCCGCCAAACAGCCATGTCAAGGCGGTTGAACGCCTTACATAACGTCGAAGGGGACGGGAGTTCCTCAAGATCGATGGCGCTCCGAACCCGAGGCATCTCGATGAGTTCGTCGAGAAGCGTTCGGTACGTCGTATTCTTCCGCACCTTGAGGCAGAGCAAGACGATGTGTTGGTGGAGTGTGTACCGGCGTTTCGAGAACTTCGACGAGTAGGGAGCGACAGCTCGACGAGCCAAGTGATACGCCTGCTCAACAAACCGGAGTAACCGCGACTTCGGGAGGGCCTGCATTCAATCAGACTACCGGCCGAACCTGTAACCCTCTGAGGATTTCAACAGAGCCGTGTGTGCATATCTCGAGGACTGTCCGAACTGTGGGACTGCGAACGCCCGGTTCACTGCGAATGAAATTCCGATGCGCGTCAGCGACAGGTGACGCTTTGCTGAAAAATAAAAATGTCTCAGCCGTGACGAACCCTATTCTTCGTAGAGGTTCGTCACCTTCTCAGTCAATCGATAGCGATACGGGACGTTGAGGAACTCGATAGCTCCGTAGTCCTCTCTTGTCTCGTAGTCGCTCTCCTCGATTGCTTTGACCGCACCGTTTAGTTTCTCGACTTGGTCACCCTCACGCAGGAACTGCTCCAGCGCGTTGGGCTGGAGGTCGAACTGGGAGGAGACTACTCGACGGAGAGTGACTCCACCATCAGCCACTGCAGGGGCATCACCACTCGAAGAGGGGTCGTCGTCTTGGATGTGATCGATGAGCGCCTCAACGCCTTCTGCCGCAGCTTCATCGACCATCCCCATCACGAATACCTCCTCATGCCAGTCTGCGATGACATAGGTGTCAGGGCCGCTATCGCGGAACTCCTCTACGACGTCTGCCTCGCGGAGGTGCTTCAGGCTTGTCCGCACCTGATAGTCCAGTCGATCGCCGATGGCCTCCGCAATTTCGGTGCGCTTCAGGCCATCGTGAGCGGGCCCGATGCCGCGATCACGGAGCCAGTGGGCGATGATGATTTGATCAGCGATGCTGAGCGTACTCCCATTTTGGGAGCGGATGTAGTGTTCGACGTCCTCTCGACTCATACGAGTCCACGGACATCACACCAAGATTGAGAGGCACAACGACTATGACCTATCGCGGTAAATTGCCAATTGGAAACGTCGTCGCCCATGGTCATCTGTGGTGTGTGACCCGGTGTCCGCCGGGGGCCTAACCCATGGCCGTGGGCAGTTGATGTCCGCGGGCATCACGCGCACCCTTCCACAAGCACCGTGATGCTCCACGTCGGTTCTCCTGGGAACCAGTGAGACTCTCGTAACCAGAGTCCCGCGTATGATTTGCCTACGCCTCGTGGTATCATCTATATCGCCAACCTTATTAAGTCCTACGGAGGACCGTACTATCAGAATGTCCTCTCATAGTCGGAAACAGACTATATTGAGTAGTATAGAGTTAGAAATTAAGGGAAACCTAACAATAGACGGCCGTATAAGTAGTCGGGGGCCACAATGAGCGGAGAAAATAGCAACCATACAGATGACATAATCGAAGCTGAGGAGGCGCGTGGACGGGGTATCTTGACCAGTGCAGATCGCGCATATTTCCTTGGTGAAAAAGAGTATTCAACTCAAGGCGAACGAGATGCACGTTATCGGATTAGAGACCGGACAGAAAATGCACTCCTTGATCTCAACATCCTCAACGATCATCTTCAGCCAGACGACCGTTCGCTCGTGTTTGAAGAAATCCCAACGCCAATTTTCTTTTCCGCTTTTGAATTTTTGTTTAAAGGGCTATTCGACACCCTTGAGGATGAAGAAGATGCTGTCGAAGCGTTTGAACAAATAGCCGCTGCTGGAATCGGTGGGGGGATTGAGAGTCTCAAACCGGAATATATCGTAGATGATGTAGATGTCAAAGTCTCGATCGAGAAACACAAGCCGGAGCTGGAGGAGTTGAAAGACCGATACCTGCAGGAAGAAGAAGATTATAGCGAACTAACCTACTTGCTTCGCCGTGATGCTGTTCCAGGCAATCCTCGGTTGGCCTTTGTTCGTTTGCTCGAGCACCTATATCATGAAGGTGCTGTCCCCGAATCAGAATTAAATCTTCCAGCACCAGAGGGTGAAGAGCCGCTCAACAAAGACGACTTTGAGTCGATTGAAAGCTACATTGAGGCAGTCAAAGAACAGATTCGGGTGCATGATGAGGGGGGAGGGAACACAGAAGAATAGTTCCCCGAGACACCTGATAACCTAAAGTGGTCGAAGATCTCGCCACCGGACATCAGTTTTCGTTCCATCTTCCAGCAGGATACGATACAGCACAGCATCACGAGTATCGGCCGTGACGGCACCGGCATCGTCTTCCAGGATGGCGACGATCTCGCCGTGCCGCCCGTGGAGCCGGCTGTAGTCCGGGTCCGTCTCATCAGGAATATCGATTCGCACACGGTCACCCTCCTCGAACTGGTGGTCGGTCATTCTCGCTCCCGGAGGTACTCCGTTCGTTCGTGGACGTCTTCCTCGAACTCAACGAGCCACTCTTCGAATGGTGTGTCTTCCTCTTCAGTGCTAAGGAACCGTTCAATGAAGCCCTCCTCTGCATCTGTCGACGCCGGGTCGACAGTCCTGACCGAGATGTTTTGCCCTTTCGGCTGTTCGCCCGCCTTCAGGAGTTCGAATGCCCTATCGACGATAGCCGGATCATAGTCCAGTCTGAGACGTCCGAGATTATTCGTCCACATCCCGAGACGGCCGTCCTCGAGCTGGTCAACGCGATACGCGAGTTGAAGCGTCGTCATACAGCACAGCGTCGCCAGATCGTCTATCCCAGCATCAGCAGCGCACTGCGTGATCTGCTTCCAGCCGTCATCAATTGACCCCTCCACAAATGGGTACTCCTCTTCCGAGACGCGATACCGCAGAACGGTTTCTGTGAAGCTGGCGTATTCGCGCCAGACGTGTCGAAGTGGTTCTGCTTCATCGGGAAGCGTCCACTTCCGCTCCTTTGTTGGGGAAATCCAATTGATGTCCTGATCTTGTACAGTGGGGCCGTACCGGTCAGCAAGACCTTCGAATATATCGACGATTTCTCGGCTGTAGTAGTCTCCAACGATGTGGTGGGTCACGTTCGAATCCGGTCGGCGTCGCAAGAGGAGCTTCATTTGGAAATTCAGTGGATGGAAGACCGCTCGAAATGTCGAGTACTCGGCGTCGCTTGCTGTAGCTTTCGTCAGTTCGAGCAGTGATTCTTTGACTGGGGTTCGAAGGCGGTTCCCCTCCCACGTCAATGGCGCTGCATCGAACGCGTTTCCGAGCCCCTCAGCAGCGTCCTCGGTGACGTCAGTAAAGCCGTGGTTGAGCCCGTCGAGAGCGACCGCTTCGACATCGTCGACTGCGTCCGAAACTAGGTCGTATTGCTCGTGGGTGTATGCCTGCTCCAAGATCGGCGGGACATACTCCG
>Ga0207757_101315_pt1 | contig 11108 bp, 11 predicted proteins | sample A23P3SouthBayCA_2_FD_187752 | JGI IMG/M metagenome (GOLD analysis project Ga0207757, IMG submission 187752) | Aerobic enrichment media microbial communities from Eden Landing Ponds, California, USA - A23 P3 (2) (SPAdes) | ecosystem: Environmental > Aquatic > Marine > Unclassified | place...
CATCGCTCGCCTCGAAATCGACGGGCACTACCGCGTCTCGATGGACGCGCGGATCGCGCTCGCCGACATCCTGGAGGACTACGCGGACAACGTCGCCGCGGCGGCGGCGACGCTCGCCAACCACGCCGACCGGCGAACCATCCAGGCGGAGGACATCGAGACGTACTTCGCGCTCTTCGAATAGATGCAGTTCGGCTACAGCGAGGCCTGTCTCGACCACGACACCGGCAACCGACACCCCGAGACGGCCGACCGACTGCGGGCAATACGCCAACAGCTCGCCAGACGCCACGGTGTCGACTACGTCTCGGCCGATCCGGCGTCGGTCGATGCCGTCACCGCGGTCCACGACGCCGACTACGTCGCGGACCTCCGCGAGTTCTGCGCCGAGGGCGGCGGCGACTGGGACGCAGACACCGTCGCGTCGACGGGAACCTGGGACGCCGCGCTCGCGAGCGCCGGTCTCGCCGAGTGGGTCGCCGAACGCGCCCTCGCCGGCGACGACGGCCGCGACACACCCTTCTCAATCGGGCGACCGCCCGGCCACCACGCCGTCGAAGCCGACGCGATGGGATTCTGTTTCTTCAACAACGCCGCCGTCGCCGCCCAGACCGTCGTCGACGCCGGCGACGCCGACCGCGTCGCCATCTTCGACTGGGACGTCCACCACGGCAACGGTACGCAGGAGCTTTGCTACGACCGGAGCGACGTGTTCTACGCCTCGGTGCACGAACAGGGGCTGTACCCGGGGACTGGCGACGTCGAGGAGACCGGGACCGGCCCGGGGGAGGGGACGACGCTCAACGTCCCGCTCCGGTCCGGCGCAGGCGACGCCGACTACCTGCTCGCGGTCGAGCGGGCGGTCGGTCCCGCACTCGACCGCTTCGATCCCGACCTGGTGCTCGTGAGCGCGGGGTTCGACGCCCACCGCCACGATCCCATCTCGCGGATGCGCGTCTCGACCGAGGGGTACGCCCTCCTCACCGAGCGGGTCCGGGCGGTGACGGACCGCCTCGGCGCCGGTCTCGGATTCGTCCTCGAAGGGGGGTACGGTCTCGATACGCTCTCGGAGAGCATCGCCACCGTCCACGAGACGTTCGACGGGCGGACGCCGGTCGAGACGGACGACGACCCGACCGACGCCACGGTCGATCTGCTGGACCGGGTGCGGTCGGTTCACGAACTGGCGTAGGACCTAGGGTGTCGGGTCGAAGTACCGCGCGAGTTCGACGCCGAACACGTCGGCCAGCGACGCGACCTCGTCGCCGACGAGCAGGTCGTAGTCGTCTTCGAGCGCCGTCTCGACCCTCGCGCCGAGCGCCACGTCGAAGACGGCGTCGCTCCCGAGCAGTTCCCGGGGCGTCGTGAACTCGCGGTCGCGCTCGACGACGTAGCGGTCGCCGTCGAGGAAGGGACCGTACGCGTCGGCGTCTTCGTACGTCCCGTAGAAGCCGGTCGCGTGCTCGCGCACGTGGACCGGCGGCCCGGTGTGGCGCCGGATCGCGGACAGTTCGGCGACGGCGAGTTCGACCAGCAGGACCGCCCGGTCGTCGGCGAACGTCGCGGAGCGAAGCGGTGCGAACCCCCGACGGTCGAGTTCGCCCGCGATTCCGTCGAGGGACTTGCGGAGCTGGGGGTAGAGCTGATCGTCGACGAGGTCGGGTGTCTCGAAGACGACGGCGACGGGCGTGGTCCCACGGCGGTCGAGGTGGGCGCGGACGGCGTCGGCGTCGACGGGGTCGGGATCACTCGGGACGAACAGGGGTTCGCGGGGGTCGGCGAGCAGGTCGCGGGCGTAATGCTGGAGGCGGGCGACGTTCTCGGACGAGCAGACCGCGGCGACGTTGCGCTCGGGGTCGGTCGGATCGATCACGACCAGCGGATCGTCGAACGTCGCCGTCCCGTGGGCTTCGGGGTCGAGGTGGACGGGCGGGTGCCAGTCGGCGGCCGCGCGGACGAGCGGCTCGAACCCGCCGTACTCGAGGACGAGCAGTTCGGAGAGGTAGCCCGAGAAGCCGCGGGTTCGGAGGTCGCTCCCGTAGGCGTCGATGCCGGTGAGGAAGGCCTTGAACAGACGCACGTCGCGGGCGAGGGTGGCGTCGAGGCGCTCCTGCAGGTAGGCGTCGTGGAAGGGGGTTCGGTCGACCGCCGACTGGATGGCCGTCGCGTCGGCCACGTCGTAACACGGGACGAGGTCGACGTCGAACCCTCGAACGTCGCCGGTGACGTAGGGGTGTTCGGCGTACTCCTCGCGACCGTCGGGGAGGACCGCTCGCCCCACCGCCAGCCCGTACCGCTCCAAGTCGGCGCGGTCGAGGTCGGGCGGAAACTGGACGAAGAGGTCGATGTCGCGGTCGTCGGCGAGCCACGTCCCGCGGGCCGTCGAACCGACCTGGACGACACTCGCGTCGACGGGGAGGTCGTCGAGGGCGTCGTGGATGCGCTCGGTCAGGAGGTCCACCGCCGCCCGGAGCCGCTCGCGTTCCGCGGCGTCCGGCGTCACGCGGTCGGCTACCCGCGCGACGACGGTCTCGAAGTCGCTCATGCGGCGCCATGCGGTCGGCCGGGGCGAAAGGGTGTCGGTGTGGCGTCGCCGCCGTGTGACCGGCCGACGGGGAGCGGGTGAAAACGAAAGCCCTTTGAGCCGACTACAACTATCACCACCCGAGCCGTCGTAGCTCAGATGGTAGAGCACCTCGCTGTTAACGAGGTGGTCCCAGGTTCGAGCCCTGGCGACGGCGCTTCCTTCTGTCGACTCGATCGGACAGCGACGGCGCCGTCTCCCGCACACGTCTAATAAGCATTACGATGAAATATTTAAGTAACCCGAATCCAATCGGCTTGCAAAGCATGTCTCGGGAACGCATGACGCGGCGCGACGCACTGCAGGCGACGGCGGCGACGGCGGCCGTCGGACTCGCGGGCTGTGTCGGTGGGACGGGGGGCGGAGGCGGGACGTCCAGTGCGACGGCGACGCCGTCGGACCCGACCGACGTGTCGGTCATCCTGAACTGGAAGCCGAACGCAACGCAGGCGGGCTACTTCGTCGCCGACCGGAGCGGCTTCTACGAGGAGGAGGGGCTCTCCGTCGAACTCGTCTCCGGTCAGGGGGGCGGGTTCGCGGCGAAACAGGTCGGACTCGGCAACCACGAACTGGGGCTGGGGACGGGCGTCGCTCTGTTGCAGGCGCGGAATCGCGACCTCGACATCCGTTCGTTCGCGGGGGCACAGGACTCCAACGCCGCCATCTACACCGTCGAAGAGCAGTTCGGCGGGCAGCTCACCGAACCCACACAGCTCGCCGGCAAGCGCGTCGCGGTCGTCGCCGAGTCGGCCAAGACGATGACGTATCTCCAGATGCTCCTCCAACGGGAGGGCATCCGCGAAGACGTCGAACTCGTCAACGTCGGCGTCGAACAGCAGACGTCCAACCTCCTCTCGGGCAACGTCGACGCCGCGGTCGGCATCTTCTCCGACTCGCTCGGTCTCGATAACAAGGGGTACGACGCGTCGATGCTCTGGCTGGCCGACTACACTCCGGCTATCGGTCGGACGGTCTTCGCTCGCCCCGACTACGCCGCGGAGCACCCGGACGTGATCCGGGGGTTCCTCCGGGCGACCGCACGCGGGTGGATGCGGGCGTCGAACGATCCCGAGGCGGCGATGGATCGGATGGTCGAGGCGCGGCCGAGCCTGTCGAAGTCGCGGGAGATCGGTCTGCTCAAGATGAAGTACACGGCGAAGAACCTCGTGTTGAGCGACACCGTCCGTGAACACGGCTGGGGCCACCAGGTCGCCGACGCCTGGGAGCGTGTCGTCACGGGTCTCAGCGAGAACGACGTGATCGAGGGCAGCACCTCGCCCGGCGACGCCTGGACCAACGAGTATCTGGACACGGAGACCGACTACGTCGGCAGCTACGCCGAGAACGTCAGCACCGACTACGATCTCCCAGTCTGAATGTCCACGGCCCGCGTCCCCGTTCCAGCCCGGCGACTGCTCCAGGGTCTCACTCGGCCGGCCGTCGCCGCCGTCACGCTCGCGGGTGCGGTCGTCCTGTGGCAGGTGACGACGGTCGTCACCGACGTCCCGACGATCCTGTTGCCCGCGCCGGTCGAGGTGGCGGCGGCGCTCCGTGTCCACCGCGCCGAGATCGCCAGGCACCTCGTCTACACGGGCTACGAGATCGGTCTCGGGTGGCTCACGGGCGTCAGCGCCGGCATCGGATTCGCGGGCCTCATGGCTACCTCCCGGCGACTCCGGCTCGCGATATATCCCCTCCTGGTGTCGATCCGTATCGTCCCGCTCGTCGCCATCGCTCCCCTCCTCATCGTCGCCTTCGGCGCGACGCTCCGGACGCGTATCCTGATGGCGGCGATCCTCACCTTCTTCCCCGTGACCGTGGCGACCCTCGACGGTCTCCTGTCGGTGCCGTCCAGCCACCTCGACCTCATGCGGTCGGTGGACGCGTCGACGTGGAAGCATCTCCGGTACGTTCGCCTCCCGAACGCGCTGCCGAGCGTCTTCGCGGGCGTGAAGATCGCGACGCCGCTCGCCGTCGAAGGGGCGTTGCTCGCCGAATTTCTCGCCTCGTCGCGCGGCCTCGGCCACGCCGTGTTGCAGGCGGCCGCGGACCTCGACACCCCCCTTCTGTTCGCGGAGGTAGCGGTGATCGTCGCTCTGGGACTGGCGCTGTTCGGCCTGGTCGCGGGCTACGAGCGGCGGATCGGCTGGACCGACCGCGCCGACGGGGCGGCGAGCGGCTTCGGCACGCGAGGCGGCGGTGCCCCGATGCTGACGACGGATCGCGTCCTCTTCGGGACGGCCGCGATGGCCGCCATCGGCGGCATCTGGGTGGCCGGAGCGGCGACCGTCCCGAACGCGGCCGTCTTCCTGCCCGCGCCCACGGCCGTCGCCGCGTCGCTGGTGGAGACGCCCACCCTGTTCGCCGACGCGTCGGTCGGCTCGCTCCAGAAACTCGCCGCGGGGTGGGGGCTCGGCGCGGCGGTCGGCGGCACCGTCGGCGCAGTCGTCGCGTTCGCGCCGCGGACACGTCCCGTCGCCGGCCCGTTCCTCGTCGGCGCCCGCGTGACGCCGACTATCGTCGCCGCCCCCCTGCTGCTCGTCTGGCTGGGCATCTCGTTTTCCGCCGCGACGGTACTGGTCGGGCTCGCTACCTTCTTCCCCATCGCCGTCGCGACGGCGAGCGGGCTGACGACGCTCCCCGAGACCCATCGCTCGCTTCTCGACTCCGTCGGGACCCCGCGTTGGGCACGCCTGTTCGTCCGACTTCGGTACGGGCTGCCGACCGTTCTCGCCGGGGTGAAACTCTCGATTGTCAGCGGGCTCTCCGGCGTCGTCATCGCCGAGTGGTTCGTCGCCAACGGCGGTCTCGGCGTCCTCGTCAACCAGGGAATGCGGAACCTGCAGCCGACGTTGACGTACGCCGGCATCTCCTGTCTGTTCGCGCTCGGGATGGCGCTGTTCGGCGGCGCGACGCTCCTCCAGCGGCGGTTGGACTGGTAATCGTGACGACGGCCGCAACCGCGCGTCTGGGCGAGTACTGTAACGCGTACACCCACCCCTGACTTCCGTCCGTCGTCACCCCTGCCACGTCCACCGCGAGTCGAGGACGTACCGGTAGATCCCGCTGACGACGATGCCGACGCCGTTGGCGATCAGATATGGCGTGGCCGCGACCGAGACGAGCGCGTACAGTACGCCCAGCTGGATCGGGATGGCCGACCCCCGGACGAGGTTCGTCCGCAGGAGCCCGCTGGCGTACTCGTGCCATCCTCGGTGTCGTGACGTGTGGAACGTCCAGCGATTGTTCACGCCGTACTGGAGGACGATCGTGATTTCGATGGAGATGACCGCGGCCAGCAGATACTGGATTCGTCCCCACTCGACGAGCGTGCCGAGAAGTGCCGTCTGAAAGCCCGCCGCGAGCAGCCCGACGAAGAAGAACCGCCGGAGCTGGGGGGCCTCGGGACCGACCAGTATCGCTCGCAGGAAACTTCGGATCATCCGCGGCGCTATCGGTAGCCGAGGGCTTCCAGTCTGGTCTCGATGTCCTCGTCGACGCCGTTCGCCCGGTCGTCGGCGTCGACCGCCTCGATCACCGCTACGTGGTCGAGGACGACCGCCCGGAGACGTTCGAGCGCGGTCGCGACCGCCGGGTCGTCGTCGCCCGCCCGGTCGATCCGTTGCTCGGGGTCCGCCTGCCGGTCGTACAGTTCCTCGGCGTCCGTGGCGGTGTTCCGGATGTACGCCCAGTCGGCGTCACGAGCGCTCACCAGCAGGTCCCCCTCGTCGAGCGACCGGGGAATCGGCTGCTGGGTGACGTCCTCGCCACGGACGGTGACGGTCACGATCGGGTCCGCCGGCGGCGCGACGCCGTCCCGGATCGTCGGCAGGAGGCTCTCGCCGACCCACTCCGCGGCCGGATCGACGCCGAGCAGGTCACAGACCGTCGGCGCGATGGCGTCGAGGCCGACGTGTTCGGACACCCGGCGTGGGTCCATCCCCGGTACGTCGACGATCAGCGGTACCTGCACGAGTTCGTCGTAGAGCTTGGGGTAGTGTGCGAGGTGACCGTGGTCCATGAACTCCTCGCCGTGGTCGCCGGCGAAGACGACGGCGGTGTCGTCGGCGACGCCCGCCTCGTCGAGCGAGTCGAGCAGGCGATCCAGGCTGGCGTCGACCTGTCGAACCGCGCCCTGATACAGGGTCCGCAGGTCGGCGAGCGTGCGGTCGCCGACCGACCAGCCCAGTCCAGTCCGGACGTGGGCGACGAGCATCCGGATCTTGCCGACGCGGCGGTCGGTGTCGCGGAGGTAGCGCGGCGCGGGGACGTAGGGCGTGTGGGCGTCCATGTAGTGGACCCAGAGGAAGAACGGTTCGTCCGTCTCCGCGACGAAGGAGGTGGCCGCCCGCTCCGTGTCCAGCATCCGCGAGGCGTCGGTGAAGGGCATCTCGTCGGTGCCGCCGCGCAGGAAGTTCCCCGCCCGACGGAACGGGGAGGTGAGCAACTGGAGCCACGCCCCCCACGTCGGGTGGGCGGCGACGAACTCGCCCGCGCGGCCGTCCGTGCTCCCGCCGACGAACGCGTCGAAGTCGTCGAAGCCGTCGTCGTAGCTCCAGTGCTCGGTGAGGAAGCCGTTGGCGGCGTTGAAACCGCCGGTGGCGACGCCCGCCGCCTGCAACTGCTCGGCGAGGGTGGTCGCGCCGTCGACACCGATGCGCCCCGTGTCGGCGAAGGCCGGCCGCGAGGCGAGAATCGACGGGAAGGACATCGGCGTCCAGTTGCCGTGGGCGAAGGCGTTTTCGAAGACGGTGCCCCGTTCCGCGAGCGCCGACAGCGTCGGCGTGGCGTACTCGTCGTTGTACGGTTCGATGGCGTCGGTACGTAAGGAGTCGACGGTGACGAGAACGGCGTTGGAGACGGGAGAGTCTGTCATGGGAGTAGGTAGCGACGACGTCGGACGGCCATCGGTGGAGCGTATCCCGACACAGTCGACAACCGTAGTTGTCACCCTTATATGCGAATGGTGCTACTCAACCTTTTGGTCTGCCGTGGGAGTCCGGCACGTTCAAGACGGCGGCGTGCCGATACGTGCCGTAGGGCCCTTAGCTTAGTCCGGTTAAAGCCCCCGGCTCATACTGCACGCGATAGGCGTCGCGGGCATGGGACACCGGGTGATCGCTGGTTCGAATCCGGCAGGGCCCATCCACCCGTTTCCTCGGCCGCTCCGCTCCCCTGGAAAAACGTGGAAAAAGACGGCAGCACGGGTTCGCGCCCGGAGACCGAGCACCGTTCGAAAAAACTTCGTATTCAACGTTTCGGACGTGACGAGAATGACACGATAGATCATAGTAAATACGCCCACCGGCGTAGCCGTGACCGCACATGGTGAACGGCAGAACCCGCGCTTCGATTGGAGGAATGACACTCGGTGTGGTCATCGTCACTGCGTTGGCGCTGGCCGCCGGCATCGAACTGATTCCGGCGCTGTTCATGTCGCTGACCGGTCTGGCGTTCGGCGGGTGGCTCGCCGAACGGCGCTACGAACGCGCGCACTCGGGCAGCATCCGCGACGACGCTCGGACGGCCTGAATCGAGTCCGTCGGCGACGGCGCGATTTCTGCGGCGGCAGTTCGTCCCCGAGCGACTGCTCCCGGACGTTCAAATACGGGTACGCCACACCCCTGCCCGTGCACACCTTCGCCGCACTCGCCCGGGTCGCGTACTGCCCTCGCCAGTACTACTACGCCCGGCAAGACGAGGACTGGACGCCGCCACCCGACGTCCGGCGGCGCCGCGACCTAGCCTTCCGCTATCCGACGCTCCGCCGAGCGAGCGACGCGGACCTGGCGACCGAACCGATCTCGCGCTCGCCCGCGGCGTACCGGGCGGCGCTCGACCGGCTGGCATCGCGCGAGGACTGGGACGCGCTGGTCGACCCGGCGGCGCGGGGGGTCGTCCTGGAGGGGCGCGAGTGCCGTGGTGTCGCACACAAGATCCTGGACGGCGACCCGCCGACGCCGACGTTCGTCTCGCCGGGGCGACCGCCGGCGGAGGGGGTGTGGCGCCCGCAGCGAGTGCGGGCGGTGGCGATGGCGAAGGCGCTGGCGTGGGAGCGGGAACGCGAGGTTCCGGCGGCGGTCGTCGAATACCCGGCTCACGGCGTCGTCCGAGGGGTGCGGCTGACGACGCGCAACCGTGCCGCCTACCGGAAGACGGTGCGGACGCTCAGGGAGATCGACGGTCCGCCGCCACGGATCGACGACGAGGACAAATGTGACGCTTGCGACTACCGCGAACGGTGTGGCGTCCGGACGCGCTCGCTCAGGTCACTCCTCGGCCTCTAGCCACGCTTCGATCTCGTCGGCCATCGCGCCGCGACGGTGGATCGTGCCCCGGCCGGGGTCGACGACGGTGCTCTCGGTCCCCGGCGTCTCGCCGCCGTCGACGACGACGGCGACGCCCTCGCGGATTCGGTCGTCGAGATCGGCGACGCGGGTGACACTCGGCGCGCCGGAGCGGTTGGCGCTGGTCGCGGTCAGTGGCGGGGTGTGATCGAGTAGGTCGAGCGCCGTCTCGTGATCGGGGACGCGCACGCCGACGCGGTCGCGGCCGGCGGTGAGGGCGTCCGGAATCGAGGGGCGGCGCTCGACGACGACCGTCACGGGACCGGGGAGGAAGCGGCGCATGAACCGCTCCTCGCGGGCCGTCGGTCGGGTGTAGTCGAGGGCGGCGTCGACGCCGGGAACGGCGAGCGAGAGCGGCTCCGCCCGTGATCGGCCTTTCAGATCGAACACGTACTCGACGGCGTCGGGATCGGTCGCGTCGGCGCCGAGTCCGTACACTGTCTCGGTCGGGTAGACGACGGCGTGACCGTCGTTGACGGCGGCCGCGGCGTCGGCGAGGCTCATGGGATGGGGTCGGTCGAGCGGCGGCAAAAGCGTGGCGTCGTCGTGATTGGGTGCACGTCCGACCGTACGACGGATCGGGCCTGCGGTGACGTACGCTCCGATCAGTCGACGAGCGCCCGGATCTCGGCTTCGAGGGCGTCGTACGGCGGGAAGTCGGGCCACTCCTCGGCGACCCACGCGTACTGCACGGTTCGATCCTCGTCGACGAGGAACGTCGCGGGTCGGGCCTCGGAGACTCCGGCCATCCCGTCGAGGTCGTGGGCGACGCCGTACGCCTCGGCGACGTCGTTCGCGGGGTCGGCGAAGAGATCGAAGTCCATGTCGCGCTCCTCGATGAGCCGCTTGTGGGCGTACGGCGTCGAGATGGAGACGCCGACGACGGTCAGCAGGTCGTCGAGGGCGCGGTCCCGGAGTTCGTTCCAGATGTACGTCGCGGGGAAGGAGCCGTCCATCGGGTAGAAGACGAGACAGACCGGGCCGTCGGCGGTCAGATCGGACAGCGAGGCGTCGGCCCAGAACTCGTCGTTGACGAGCGGCCGGGTGAAGTCCGGGGCGCGGTCGCCCTCGGCGACGTGGTCGGTCTCGGGAAGGGCAACGACGTCGAAGTCGACCATCAGTTCGCCCCCCCGTCGACGCCGACGAGACCGTCTCCGTACGTCGATTCGAGATACTCGACGACGTTGGCGGATTCGGACATGGTGACGCCGGTGCGTTCGTCGACGATGGCGGGGACGGGTCGCGAGCCGACGACCCGCTTGACGACGTCGCGCTCGGAGTGCATGGGTTCGACGAACCGCGAGGTGTAGTCGAGATTCAGGTCCTGGAGCGTCCGGACGACGCGTTCGCAGTACGGACACGCCTGTAGGCGGTACAGGGTGATCGGCGGATCGCTGTCGGACATGTGACGTGGTACGGCAGGGTCGGGCCTAAGGCCTTCGCTCGGCTGCTACGGGGGGCGTGAGGGCAACGCTTAATTCAGGCCCGCGATTAGGGTGAGTACTTCCATGGGTTTGTCGTCGACAGCGAGCACCGCCGGAGTCGGGACCCCGGCGCAGATAGCCGACATCGTGCCACTGACCGACACGACAGTCACTATCGGTGGATCGGTGGCGATCCTCGTTCTGATCGCGCTGTCGGCGTTTTTCTCCTCCTCCGAGATCGCGATGTTCTCGCTGGCCCGCCACCGGATCGACTCGCTCGTCGACGAGGGCGTACCGGGCGCGAAAGTCGTCCAGGAGCTAAAGTCCGACCCACACCGCCTGCTGATCACGATCCTCGTCGGGAACAACATCGTCAACATCGCGATGTCCTCCATCGCCACGGGGCTGTTTGCCATCTACCTCTCGCAGGGACAGGCGGTGCTCGCGGCCACGTTCGGGATCACGACGCTCGTCCTCCTGTTCGGCGAGAGCGCGCCGAAATCGTACGCGGTCGAGAACACGGAGTCGTGGGCGCTTCGGATCGCGCGCCCGCTCAAATATTCGGAGCTCGCCCTCCTCCCGCTGGTGATCGTCTTCGACTACCTGACACGCGTGGTCAACCGCGTGACCGGCGGTCGGTCGGCAATCGAGACCACCTACGTCACCCGCGACGAGATCCAGAACATGATCCAGACCGGGGAGCGCGAGGGCGTGATCGAGGAGGAGGAACGCGAGATGTTCCAGCGCATCTTC
>Ga0207757_101319_pt1 | contig 11080 bp, 13 predicted proteins | sample A23P3SouthBayCA_2_FD_187752 | JGI IMG/M metagenome (GOLD analysis project Ga0207757, IMG submission 187752) | Aerobic enrichment media microbial communities from Eden Landing Ponds, California, USA - A23 P3 (2) (SPAdes) | ecosystem: Environmental > Aquatic > Marine > Unclassified | place...
CCGCCGCGAGATCCTGGAGGTGCACACCCGCCGGATGCCCCTCGCCGCCGACGTGGAGATCGACCGCCTCGCCGCACGGACCTACGGCTTCGTGGGCGCCGACGTCGACTCGCTGACCACCGAGGCGGCGCTGACGGCCCTACGCCGCGCCCGCCGCGACGACAGCGAGGTCGACCTCGCGACGGTGGAGGTGACCCGCGCGGACTTCGAGTCGGCGCTGGCGGCGGTCGAACCGTCCGCGATGCGCGAGTACGTCGCCGAACAGCCCGACACCACCTTCGACGACGTGGGTGGGCTGACGGAGGCCAAGAAGACGCTCGAACGCGCGGTGACGTGGCCGCTCACGTACGCGCCGCTGTTCGACGCCGCCGGCGCCGACCCGCCGACCGGCGTGCTGCTGTACGGCCCGCCCGGAACCGGGAAGACGCTGCTCGCGCGCGCCATCGCCGGCGAGTCGGAGGTGAACTTCATCGAGGTCGCCGGCCCGGAACTGCTCGACCGCTACGTCGGCGAGTCGGAGAAGGCCGTGCGGGAGGTGTTCGAGCGCGCCCGCCAGGCGGCGCCCAGTATCGTCTTCTTCGACGAGATCGACGCCATCGCGACCGACCGCGACGGCATGGGCGACTCCTCGGGCGTCGGCGAGCGCGTCGTCTCGCAGCTGCTCACCGAACTGGACCGCGCCAGCAGCAACCCGAACCTCGCGGTCATCGCGGCGACGAACCGCCGGGAAGCGCTCGACGACGCGCTCGTCCGGCCCGGCCGTTTGGAGAGCCACGTGGAGGTTCCCCTGCCGGACGTGGAGGGCCGCCGGAAGATCCTCGCGGTCCACACCGAGCGCACGCCGCTGGCGGACGACGTGGCGCTGGAGGACGTGGCCGACCACACCGAGGGGTACTCCGGTGCGGAACTCACGGCGGTCGTCCGGGAGGCGACGATGCGGGCGGTCGAGCGCGTCGCCGACGAGTTCGGCGAGGAGGCGAACGACCACGCCGACGCGCTGTCGGTGACGATGGCCGACTTCGAGGCCGCGATGGAGCGGGTCGCGCCGCCCGAGTCACAGGAGTAGCGTTCCCGGGGCGTTCACGTCCGACTGTTCTCGATATCGGTGGCGATCTCGTCGATCGCCTCCCGGGCGTTCGGGACTTCGTCACTGGCGTTGCTGTGGTCTAGTATAAGGACCACTTCGGACGCCCTTTGCCCTTCCACGGTCGTTTAAGATCGGCCGCAGGTAAACACGTCTGAGTAATCTGTCATACGTTTTCGACACCAATGGGAGTGCACACCGCGGAATAGGAGAGATGACCCGATCGAAAATTGGAATTTATGTATTGAAGAGTGCTTCAGCCAAATCAGATTTGCTGGTGTTGCTGAAGTCAGTGTTCAACCGCAGTCCGTATGAATCGCGATACTCGTTCCCGAACGGATCTTTCGAATCTCCATGAATATCTCCAACACTGACGGTCACGTCGATCTCTATCGATTGAATCTCATCCCTATGTTTAGCCAGATACTCTTCGATCTGGTAGTAGTCCTGCTTATACTTCATGACGATTTCGTTAAACGGAACGAACCCTATCTCACTCTCTTTTTGATTTATTGAATGTAACGAATCATGCAGCGAATCAAAATCCTCTCTCAACAGATAACCCTCGTTTTGAGTACTATACTGATCACCACTGTTCACAGTGACTTTTGAATTGAAAATGAATTTGGGCTCCATGGCTGGTCCCTCGCCCGTATTCGCTATCACCAGTCGCACAACTTCGGATACAGTAGCGGCATTTGGTTGATGACCGGTTATATAATCTGAATTCTCCAATTGGATTCTCGGAGCCTTCTGCAATTTTTGAGTTCTATTCTGTTCGCTTATGAGCTTTGTCTGGCGAAAATAAAGGGCAGCTAAAATAATAGTAGTTATCGAAGAGAGTGCGACCCCAACAGCCTGAACGAATTGCTCATCTCGGGCCGCCTCGGATAATATCAGTATCGTGACGGAAGTATATGCTATTGTTATGAGAAATGCAAAGAATATCGATGAGTGCTCCCTGAGAAATTCATGATATGACATCAATCACTGTCGGTTAGAACCACATATTAATTCTGTCCAAATTGGCATAACCTCTTGACCCCCGGATCTTACTGCTTCCCCGCGTACTGCAGGTAGTCGTTCGCACTCGACAGATCGGCGTGGCCCATCGTCTATCGAATGTACTGCGGCGTCGCACCTTGAGCCGCGATCAGCGTTCCGTAGGTGTGTCGCAGCACGTGCGGCGTGATCTTCTTGTGCATCTCCATCGCCACCGCGACGCGCTTCACCCGATTCGTCACGGTCTGGCGCGTCGACCCGTACTCGGCCTTCCAAGGAGACTAACTCTGTAACGCCTGCTACTCCCGGTTCAACCGAGAATAGCGTTCCCGCGATCGTCCACGAGCGCGTGACTGAGTTCCGCCGGATGTATCCCGACCTAGCTGACCTTCCACTTTCCCGATCGCACGGCCGCAGCCTCCGCCGGATCGTCACCGACGCCGAATGGGCCGACGAGTGGGTCGAACCCGATACCTTCGGAGAGTCGGCCTTCCGCACGACCTCGCTAGTAAAGCGCGAGGCTGCGACGTGGAGCGATGCGCTCGCGGCGTTTCTCACCGCGCATCTCGAATACGACGGGATGCTCGCGCGGTTCTCGAACGGTGAGGACTCGTTCGAACTCCCGCTGACCGACGCTTGGGGCAAGGAGTACCACGCGAAACAGTACGCCCGCGCTCGTGCGCTCGAACGGCAAATGGGCGGCGGCGAACGTCCGTCCGGCGGTGAAGCTGTCGCCGCGTGGGACCTCCCCGCGACCGCGATGATCACGCTCTCCGCGTCCTCGACACCCGACGGTGATCGCCTCTCGCCGGTTGACCACCTCGACGCCGTACACGACTCGTTTTCATACGACGGCGTGCGCGATACCCTCCGTAACGTGATGGAATATCACCTCGGGTTAGACTCCGACCAGTGGGGCTACTGGCTTCAGGCAGAACCTCACGGCCTCGGCGACAACTCCGGCGTGAACGCTTGCTACACCCACATCCACGTCGGGACGTACCTCGATGCCGCCGGGCTCGATGCCGAACGGATCGGCGGCGAACTGGAGCGCGTGATAGACAAACACCTAGACGTGTGCGAACCCGCCGGGAAGAGCGCGCACGACTACGAGTCGATCGACTCCTACGAGGAGGAAGACGACGGTTGCATCTCGGTGAACATGGAGGTCGGGAACCTCGGTTCCTACCTCGCTGCGTACATGGGCGGCTCCTACGACGAACGGCTCGAAGAACGGCCGATCGAATACCTCGCGTGGGGAACCCTCTACTGGTCAACCGCCCGCCAGCGTACCACCCGCTCACAGACGGTCAACCAAGCGATCGCTGCTGATGCCTGCCAGCAGCGTGCCGAGTCCGAATCAGCGTCACAATCCAAGGCTCACGGTGAAACTGTCCGCTGGTCGGAGGCGAACGGCCCCGACGTCGTGTGTCGCTGTTGTAACTCGGGGTGGGCGATCGACCAGTCACGGATGAGTGAACCAGTCATCGACGACGATCTCCATGCGGTCCTCCCCGACGGTCCACCGGATGAGGACTCGCCGCCGTCACTCGACGAACTCTGGGCGGACGCACGAGCAGCTGGCCGAGCTGGCGAAAGCCTCGCTCGGGCTCGGATCCGCGACCGGGTGACTCGCTGGATCGATGCGCACCCATCCGCCTCGATCTCCCCGGTCGCGCTGCTCGGTCGCCTCGACCTCGACCCGATGCATATCGAGTTCGTCGCCGATCTCCTCGACGGGAGTGATACCGGTCCCGAATCAAAGGGATTCGCGCGACCCGACCCACTCGAATCTGAATGGGAGCTGGAGGCAATCATCGACGCCGATGGCGAGGAACATACCCCCGGAGACGGCGGCGTAGATATGGTGACCTTGCACCTTCCGGAGAAACAGACCCGGGAGGAGACCCGACTGTCGAAACCGCTCGCATCTGGTGAGACGTGGCGCTGTGGTAAGTGCAACTTCGCGACCCACAACTCGGAGATGATGGCTGGTCACCTGGTCGGTCACGGGCTCGAAGATCCCGAAGTTTCGGATCACATCCTAGTGTACCATCCGCTGAGCAAACTCCGCGACCCACGGGATGAGATGCAATACACTGGTGAACGGACGAATCCACCGGAAAAGAGGTATTACCTACGTGAACGGTAGGCTGCGTTCGTTTTTCTGGTTAGGCTGGACATCTGGTACGTTCACTTATCAGATCCAGTGTGAAGAATGTACATATCAACATACCAACGATATTATTCAAAATATCGTACAAGTGCCATTTCGTTTCTGAAAACTGGAACCGAATACTTATCATATTGGAATCGGTTTATCTAGGTATCACAGCTTAGTCGGGGGGATCCCGGCCGATCACGCTGTGTGGATAACCAATGCAATTCAAGCAACTACTCGACGACGATCGTGCCGTTTCACCCGTTATCGGAGTGATCCTTATGGTCGCGATCACCGTGATCCTCGCGGCTGTCATCGGCTCGTTCGTCCTCGGCCTCGGAAACTCCGTGCAGCAGACCGCACCGAACGCGAACTACGAGTTCGATATCAACACCACCGCCAGCAGCGTGTCTGCGACCCACACTGGCGGGGATACCATCCCAGATGGTGATACGGTAGCGTTGAATGTGGCAGGAGTTGAAGCCGATAACACGACTACCGGCATGAGTGCAGGTGATTCTCTTAGTAATGACTCTGCTACGATCAGTCAAGGTGATAGTGTCACCGTCATCTGGACCGCAGAGAACGGCGAGACCTCCCAGACTCTCGCTGAGACTACCGCACCCTGATTGCGAATGAATTTCAAGCAATTACTCGACGACGATCGTGCCGTTTCACCCGTTATCGGAGTGATCCTTATGGTCGCGATCACCGTGATCCTCGCGGCCGTCATCGGCTCGTTCGTCCTCGGCCTCGGAAACTCTGTGCAGCAAACGACGCCGAACGCGAACTTCGAGTTTGACTTTACCGCCGACGACAGCACTGAGCACTACAATGTCACCGCTACCCACACAGGCGGTGCGACGCTTGATTCCACGAACACCGGGAGCCTTACGCTGAACGCGAGTGCCGGCAACAACCCAGGCGTTGCATTCGGCTCACTGCCAGTCAGTGCAGGTAGCTCTCAGAGCCTAACCGATCCTAATGGAGCTGTTGATCCTGGTGCGACGGTGCGTGTGATCTGGAACTCACAGAACGGCGAGACATCTCAAGCGCTCGCAACCACCGAAGCCCCGAATTAAGCAGCTACGTCTAAGCTTTCTTTTATTCAGCATGCCCTCGGGAGCGCAAAGCCAATCACTTGTTGACGCTCAAGCGCTTGCCTATACATATAGCCCGCCGTCCTATCCCGATCCAACAACGCTACTCGACGATTACGAGCGCGTGATGGAGTACGCCTCGAAGTATCCAGATCACGGCCGGACACGTGTTGGGAAGGCAGTTGAACTGCCACCGAGTCGGGTCCGAACTTGGATCGAGGGGGGAAAGCCCGACGCAGTCCGCGGTGTCGAAACGGCCCGAGAACACGGCTGGTTGGATGCAACACTCCATGCTCCGATCGGTGATGCGTTCGCCGTGCTCGCAGCAGGGATCTATACCTGTGGGAGCATTGACAGTGATCGCGTCGTACCCGCGTGGAACCCGAGCACAAAAATCACTAATCACCTCATCACTCATGCGCTCGATGTCGTTGGAACAGGTTTCAGGCTCCGCCACGGGAGCGCAACCGAGCGACCCACTGAGATCATCCCAGCTACTGACGCCAGCGTCTTCGGTCGCATTCTCGTGAGTCTCGGCGTTCCACAGGGAAATTTTACGATGGTCGAGTCGCTCCCAGACTGGGTCGATCAGGCAGCGACGTCGACTCGCCAGACGCTTGCGCTGCTGTGGATCTGTGAGCGAGCGACTGTCCATCAACATAAAGACACGCTCGTGATACAGGCCAAATCACGGGGCACCCTCTACCAGCGAACAGTGGCTTCGCTCATCCGCGAGATCGTCGATGGGACCGTGACCTCGACAGACCAAAATGTGGTCATCAGTGCCGCTGCAGCGCGGACTCTTCCTCTCATCTTCCGGTAATAGGTGTACTTTTGTAACCTGGTAACGAAGATTGCATGAACACCTCGGGTGTTCTCCACACAGTTGGCGCGGATTAGTTGCCCGCGCCTCATCTTATAATCTGAGTGTCGAGAATTATTTGCGAGTGGGTGATTTTGGACTAGTAACCTAGCCCTGCGTGTTGATGCTGGCTTCTCTATTACTTTCACCGAGGCGTGTTCTCGGCTAAGTAGGTATGTCTAGTATTAGATACTGCAATGGCGTCCAAAAGCGAGCCGGCGTTCGACGACCTCGACCCGGTGAACACGGATGAGGAATCGAGCGGTAGCAACTGGCTGAACCCCGATCCCGGCGAGACCGTCAGCGGCACCATCACCGGCTGGAACCCCGACGCGGGACACAACGGTGTGATCGAGCTGGACGGGAATCCGATGTACATGAATCGGACCCTCCAGCGGCAGCTGATCGCCGCGCTCGTCGAGGGCAATCAGATGTTCGTCCGCGTCGACGAGGACTCCCAGACGTTCACCAACGACGACGGTGAGGAGACCGAGTACCACCCGAAAGAGGCGCGGTTCGCGAGGGACGACTGATGGCGTACTCGAACCGCATGAGCGGCGTGCTGGGTGATTACGCCAACATCCGCACGATCCCCGCGTACCTCTCCGCTGCGTACCTGCTCGCTGGGCTCTACCAGTTCGGCGGCATCGCCACAGTCGAACTCTCGTGGCTGTCGTACACGCTCGGGTCTGAACACGCGGTGATGGTTTCGATGGCGGCGTTCGTCGTCGCCTTCGCGGGCTCGTCGACGCGTCAGTTCGAGAACTACGAAACGTGGGAGCAGATCGCGATCGCTGTCGGGCCCGTGGTGATCCTCGGTGATTACCTTACGACGGAAGTGACCGACTTCCTGATCGGCCTGGGCGACCCGCTGGGAATGCAGCTCGCGTTCCTGGCAACGGTCGTCTCCTGGGCGGTCGCCGTGAGGTGATCCGGGCGTGAAGCTTCCGAATCGCTCGCAGCTGATCGCTCCCGCGTTCGCGTTCCTGCTCGTCTTATCGGCCATGGGTGGCGGTTTCGCCGTGCAGCCTGCCGCTGCGACCCACAACTGTGGCGAACTTCAGTCAACCGCTGTCTTCGTGACTGGTCCTGTCGGCGAGTTCCTCGATCAGACGTTCAACAATGCCGACTGTACGAGTAATCACAAATCGCAAGCCATCGAGGACCTGCACGAGTCCGATGGCAACCAAACGGAGCTAGATATCTACAACAGCGGCTTACAGCTACAAGCTGACTCGGAGCGACAGCGCACGCTTTACCAGAATTACCTGAACGACACCGAATCGGCCGCGTGGATGCGGGCGGAGATGGCGATCGCGGCGGCGTATGAGAATGGATCCAGTAAGTCACTCGCGAAGTCCAAGGCGAGAGAGGCGATTAACGACTACTACGCGGTGAAACAGGCCAATCTGATCGAGGAGTGGAATGGGACGATCACGTCCGCTCACATCCTCGATCGGACCGCCGAAAACGAGACTGGGATCGATGGCTACTACGTCCACGTCGATCACCCGAGCGCGGGCAGTTCTGGATCGAGACGTTCGAGGCGGGCACCCTGCCCGACGAAGGCGACGGGCTCGACGCCGCGATCTCCGACGCGCTCGACGACCTCGGGCTCGAACGCGGCCTGTCGCGCGTCGACGACGACTCCCCGGAGGACTTCATCACGGAGCTGGACCTCGACGTGAGCGACGTAACCGGCGGCGGCCTGCCCCGCCAGGGACCGGAGGCATCCGCCGATGACTGACGTAGACGAACAGGTGTTTACCGCGGCCAAGCTCGCCGAACAAGTCCGCGGCGACTTGGATACGACTCTGGATCTCCATCGTCACGCTGGTGTTGTCGCCGACACCGATCACGCCGCGGCGCTCTCCTTCCTCGAGGGCGTCGATGGCTGGTCGCGGTCCTCTCTCCGTTCGGAGGTGGAACCGACGCTGAACACGGCCGAGGCGACCCGTGCCGTGATGGACGGCCGTCGCGAGCAGCTGGCGACGATCGTCGGCCTGACCGAAGCAGAGCTAACCGCTTCCCAAATGCGGCTGCTCTCGCAGCTGTCGGCGGAGCTCGACAATCACGGCGCGCCCGCGTTCGTCTCCGTCGGTGGAAACCCCGAGACGGGCAAGACGAACGCTGGCTGGCTCCTGATCGAACTGCGTAAGCAACTCGTCGACGATCTCCTCGTCTTTTCGAACGCGGCGGGCTCGCTGACGGACATTCGCGTCACGTCGATGCACGAACTGACCGAGCTATTGATCGAACACCGCGAACGCCCGAAGGCGGTGCTCCTCGACGAGTGCTCGACGCACATGGACGCCCGGACGCACAGCCGTGAGGTCGCTACACAGTGGACGCCCGTCGCCAAGCGGATGGCGAAACTCGGTGTCGACGTACAACTGAATGTCGTTCACTCGGGGAAGGACTACCACCCGGAGGGCAAGCGCCTCACGACTCTGGGCGTCTGGAAGTCCGAAAAGACGGTCGCAGAATTCTTTTCGAACTGGTCTGCGGATGCGGATCGACCGTCGAACCCGATCTTCTCCGGTCCTGTTGGTGAATTGGAACTTACCAGTGTGGAGTACGACCCGGACGATACAGCACCGTGGTCTTGGGACCTAGAGCAAGGGCTATTCGAAGCAGATCGAGACTGGAAAGGCTATCTAGACCAACTCCGGGATCTCTAATTCTAACTCCACTATGAGTCATATTCAAAAATTATCTACAATTTGGAGTGCTAATGCGGTGATAAATAGTCCTAAAAATATATAGACAGCAATATTGACAATATCGGGTAGGATCCCGGACAGGGTCTGCCCAAACTCCGGGTTGTAGATTGAGACGATCACGATCCCCATGACAGCGATAAGAATAGTGCTAACGAAGGCCTCAACGACATCTTCTGGTTTCATGATTCGTCACCCTCCATTCGATTAATCTTCCTTCGATTATCTACTGACAGAAACACGATTGCGAGAAGTACTATCCCAATAGCAGAGATGATCATTGCACCAATTGGTGAGATATCCCCGGAGATCGAGCTATAAATCCCCCCAAAAACTGCAGCTATGGAGCTGAGCGCTGCCCCAACACCTGCAATCGTGTTGAGAGTATGATCTTCGACCATCCTGTTCCGATTCGACCAAGTAGAGCAATCCCGGTATTAAGTATTCTTCGTATCATATTCTTTTAACTGCGCGAGCAATGCGGGTGTTTCCCTGCGCATCTTCTCGGAACCGCGATCGACGTGTATCCCTCCTTCCCTCTATTTAGGGAGTGGGTCGATGGGGAGGCGGCGCGCGAGCGGCCCCCTGTGGGTCCGAGCGCGCTCTGACTCCGTCTCGATTTGACTCTACGACCAAGTGAAGGGGCTTGTCCTCTTGCAGCTATTGAAAGTCTTCGTCTTCCTCGGCTGCATCTTTCATCTCTTCTGCCAAACTCTCAACAAATTCAGCATGTGATATCGCTCTCCGAGCATCGTCAAGATCGAATAGATCGGAGGGCCTCAGATTTTTCTCCGGGTACCCGTACTTAGTCTCGGTGTAGAACTGTTCCCAGAACCGCGTTAGAAACACAGCGCGTGGGAGTTCATCAGCCGACTCAAAAGACTCAGGATAATCCGCGCTGAGAAATCCTTTTGTACGATTGTTATCGAAATCAATCGAATGGGTTGTTGGTGGATTCACATCTACTATTTTGAACATAGACTTCACATAAATTTCAATTACTCTCTGACAATCGTGAATGATATTTGTATGGTGGAGAGATAATCCAAGTTGGAAGTCAGAGTCCGAATCGAATCGATTCTGAATTTCTGAAAGAGTTAGACCGGCATTCATCATCTGTTGTTTCGCATAATCCAGATTCGTGTTTTGACTCACGGATCAGAACTACTGTCGGAATTAATTAAACTTCCGCCCGAAGAGAAAGTATCAATCCAATACCATTGTGGCAATTTTACACTATAGCTATAGTTCATTTTCTCTAATCTCACCTGAAAGATATTTTCTACCCTTATCAGTGACCCGGTAGTGCCCCTGACCGGTATCAGTCTGTTCGACGAGCCCATGTTCAAGTAGTTCGGCCAACCGAGCCGAGATGTGCGGCCTAGACAGTTCGAGATTCGCCGCCATAATCGATGGCGAGAGGATCAGGCCGGATTCCTCTAACAGCCCCAGAATCCGGTCATCACCTGGATATTGCATCCAGTCTACTCTCGCCCGCATTAGCAGTGCTAACCGAAACCAGAGTGATAGTAACTCCGACCGGGATCAATTAAAATACTGTACAGTTAGTCAGAGTATACGATACTGTAAGATAAAACTAAGTGCCCTCCTTCCATCGGCTCCTATCGACGGAAGCACTTCCGGACACGTCACTGCTCGACGAGTCCTCGAAGGAAGCGGGCCGCGCTGTTGATGACAGCCGGTCCGCGTGGGCTTCCTGCTCAACCAGAAAGCCATGTACAACCATTCGAACCGCGGTAATGAATCCGCCGAATCGTATATAAAAAGGTCAGCCTGCCGTGCGGAGTGGAAGTGGATCCACTTTCACTCCGCCCATGGCTCGACCTCAAATAACCATGCAGCGTCAGGGTGGAGTGTGCATGCCCCCGCAGCAAACGGAGCCACCCATGAGTAACGAGCAACCCGACGCGCCCGATCTCACCATCCCCGAGGCGGTGGATCTCTGGATCCGGCGCAAGCGTCCCGACTGGAAGGGCCAGACCGCCCGCACCTACCGGCGGAACCTCCAGACGTTCGAGGAGTACGCCGAAGCCGAAGGGATCGAGACGGTCAGCGACTTCACCCGCTGGAACGTCGGCGGGTACACCGATCACCTGCTCGCGAAGGACTACGCGCGCGTCACGGTCGCGA
>Ga0207757_101322_pt1 | contig 11070 bp, 10 predicted proteins | sample A23P3SouthBayCA_2_FD_187752 | JGI IMG/M metagenome (GOLD analysis project Ga0207757, IMG submission 187752) | Aerobic enrichment media microbial communities from Eden Landing Ponds, California, USA - A23 P3 (2) (SPAdes) | ecosystem: Environmental > Aquatic > Marine > Unclassified | place...
ACGAGCGCACGGAACTCGCGTCCGGCGGTGAAGTCCGCGAGGTAGACGCCGAGCCGTTCGACTATCCCCGTGTTCTGTACTCCGGCGCTGAGCATGTACATCGCGGTCACCTTCCTCGCGCTAAAGAGCGGGGCTTGTCGGTGAACTCCCGTTCTGGCCAACCCTATCGGTTGGCAGGCGAGTAGCCGCCATTCACGTTCAGCGTCCCCGACTTGAGGGCGAGGTGACGTGTCGCCCCTCCGTGCGGAGACGTTTGCCCCGCACGGAGTAGCCGAAATCCAATGTTCTTCGCCGCGTTGTAGTCTGCGTTGACTTCGTAGCCGCACTTCTGGCAACAGAACTTCGCTTGAGACGGGCGATTCTCCCGAAGCGTCGTCCCGCACTTCGAACAGCGTTGGGACGTGTACGCCGGGTCTACCTGCGTGGCTTCGATACCCTCTGCTTCGGCTTTGTACGCTGTGTAGTCGTACAGGCGTCGAAACGCCCACGCATGGAACTTCTTTGCGCCCGGCATCCGGTCGCGGATGTCCGTCAACTCCTCGAACGCGATGGTGTCGCACCCGTGTGTGACGGCTTCTTGGACGATGGCTTTCGAGATGCAGTGTAGGTAGTCCTCCACCCACCGTGTCTCTCGGTCGCTCATTCGTTCGATGGTTCGATGGGCCGACTCCGTGCCTGTCCGCTGTAGGTCGCCACGCACCCGCTCGTACTCCCGGCGACGGTGATTAAGGTAGTCGCCGCTCCAGAATATCCCGGTTGACGTGACGGCGATCTGTTCGATACCGAAGTCAACGCCGAGGACTGTGCTGTTCTCGGCGTCGCCTTCGTCCGGTATCTCGGACTCCACGTCGGCCTTCGTTCCGATGTGGAGGAAAAAGGTGTCCGTCGCGTCGCGGTACTGGAGCGTCGCACCCGTAATTTCGTACTCGTCGTCGCGGAGGTACTTCGTGTGCGGGTTGTCTCCCTCCGCTGGCAGGACGTACTCGGCTTCGATACGTCCGTTCACCGTGGAGAGGGATACGCGGTCGTCGTGGAACGTCGCACTCCGTTTGTCGTAGCGCACCGAGGGCGTCGTGAAGTGTGGTTGTGACGCTTTCTTGCCGTTCTGCCAGCGGGCGACGACGCCCTTGATGGCTTCGGCGGCCCGGTTGCGTGCGGATTGAACGAGGTTGGCTTGAAGCCGTGTCTGTTCTCGCACGTCGGAGTACGTCCGGTCGTGGAGTTTGGTTTTCGAGGTAGGCTTGTAGTCGTCCTGCCATGCGTCTTGGACGACGTAGTTGCACGCCCACAGGTACTCCTCGACAGTTTCGTGGAGGAGAGTCGCGTCGCTGTCGTCCATATCGAGTTTGACGACGACTGTGCGACGCACCTCCGCCATACTTCATATGTAGCACTTCACATTCATACGGGTTGCGTTTGGTGTGGGGAGTCGGTCGGCCACCGAACGGCGGTTGTTTCTCACCGTGTCGCGTTCCTCCCCGCCGTGAACGGCGGGGTTTCCCGCTTGTATCTTGATGATCGTGACCGTCGCGGGGTTCGCGAATCCCGAGATCGCCCCGCGCGCGTCGACGCCGGTCCACGGTTCGAGCACGACGAGCGCGGCGACGACGCTGATCGCGGTGATGTCGTTCGGAACGACCTCGGTGACGAACGCCACCAGCACAGCGACGATGAGGAGAAAGACGACGGCGATTCCCGAGATCTCGACGATCGGCATACGCAGGGAGATCCACCCAGTCTCTTTATTGGATCGTATGGTGTCCGTAGTGACGGGTTCTCAGTACTAATACTTCGACGGGTGCCTATTTGTGGGGCGGACGTGCCAGCTACCGCATGGCTTCGCCGACGATCGATCCGACACGCCGGGGGCTGGGGGGGCCGTGAGCGACGACGCGAACGCGACCGTCCTCCTCGTCGACGACGAGTCGGCGCTGGTATCGCTGTACAGCGCGTACCTCGAGGACCGATACGACGTCAGAACCGCGACCAGCGGGGAGGAGGCGCTGTCCGTCGCCGACGACTCGGTCGACGTGGCGCTGCTCGATCGGCGGATGCCGGGGATGAACGGAGAGGACGTGCTCCGGGAACTGTGTGCGGCCGAGATCGACTGTCGCATCGCGATGCTCACCGCGGTCGAGCCGACGGCCGACATCGTCGAGATGCCGTTCGACGACTACCGTATCAAGCCGGTCGACCAGCCCGAACTGATCGGGCTCGTCGAGGTGTTGATCGAGCGCGCCTCCTACGACGAGCGTAGCCAGGAGTTCTTCGCGCTCGCGTCGAAGAAGGCGGCACTGGAGATCGCCGGCGAGACATCGACGACCGCGTACGAGACGCTCTGTGACGACCTCGAGTCGGTCCGAACCGATCTCGACAACCACTTGGACGCAGTCGGCGCGGAGGCGGCGTTCAGCGACCTCGCGTGATCGACGTGCCCTCGGACCGGGTCGTCCGACGACTGCCCCGCAGCTATTTCACACGACCTGTCGACTGCACGACCGATGGTCTCGCCCGGACTCGTCGTCCCCGCCGTCACGTTCCTCGTGGCGCTCGCGGTGCTGTTGGTCGCGTCCAACGCGTTCGTCTCGGCGGCCGAGCGCGTCGGCCTCGCAGCCGGGGCCTCCCCGTTCATCATCGGCGCGACGGTCGTCGCCGGCGGCACCTCGCTGCCGGAGCTCGTCGCGTCGACGATCGCCGTCCGTGCGGACGCGCCGGAGATCGTCGTCGGCAGCGTCGTGGGGTCGAACATCGCGAACATCCTTCTGGTCCTCGGCGCCGTCGCGGTCGTCGGGCGCAGTTTTCACGTGAATCGTGAGCTCATGCGCGTCGATCTCCCGCTGCTGATGGCTTCCGCGGCCTTTCTCGTGGTGACGGTGCTGACCGGACCGTTCGTCTGGTTCGAGGGCCTGATCGGGCTGGTCGGCCTGGCCGCGTACGTCCACTTCACGCTCTCGGAGGAGCAACGCCTCGACGAGGTGGTCGAGGAGATCGTCTCCGAACACGCCGAGGGCGACACGCCCGTCGAGGCGACACCCGGCGCGGTGTCGGCCGACGAGCGGACCGTTGAAGCGGCCGCAGCGTCGACGACGGTCGGTCCCAAAACGTACGCGACGCTGGCCGTGAGCGTCGCGGTCGTGTTCGTCTCCGCCGATCAGCTCGTCGGGTCGATCCTGTCGATCGCGGCGATCCTCGACATCGGCGCGGAACTCGTCGCCGTCACGGCGGTCGCGATCGGCACATCGCTGCCGGAGATCGCCGTCAGCGCGGCCGCAGTCCGCCGTGGCTCCGTCGAGATCGCCGTCGGCAACGTCCTCGGGTCGAACGTGTTCAACACCTTCGCCGTGATGGGTGTCCCGAGCCTGATCGCGCCCGTCGCGGTCCCCGAGAGCGTCCGGAGGTACGCCCTCCCGGTGATGGTGCTCGCGACGCTGTTGTACTACTTCATCACACAGGATCGCGAACTCACCGTCTGGGAGGGGGTGGTGCTGTTGGTGTTGTACGCGGCGTTCCTCGCGAATCTCGGGACGGTCAGGTAGCGCCCGTCACCACGCTCCGGGAACCATCCACGGGAGCCAATCCGTTGGCTCGCGTCGATGTGTACATGTACGAACGAATTCTGGTTCCCACCGACGGGAGCACGGCCGTCGACGGGGCGATCGAGCGGGCGATCGACCTCGCCGAGACGTACGACGCGACGCTGTACGCGCTCGCGGTCGTCGAGCCGATATACACCGTCAACGAGGGGTTCGGGTCATTGTACGACACCCTCGAACACGGCGCCCAGGAGTCGACCGACGAGGTCGCCGAACGCGCAGAGGCTGCGGACGTGACGACGATCACCGCGGTCCGGACCGGCGTTCCCCACCGCGAGATCCTCGACTACGTCGAGGACGAGGGGATCGACCTCGTCGTGATGGGGACGCACGGGCGCACGGGATTGGGTCGCTACCTGCTCGGCAGCGTCACCGAGAAGGTCGTCCGCCTCTCGGACGTTCCGGTACTCACGGTCCGCCATCGAGACGACGGGGAGTGACCGCCCTCGACTCGTCTCCGTCTGTCGATCTCGTCCGAGTGAGTACGACGCCGTAGCACTTCGTACGACGGATGCCAGTCCAGAGGGGCCCCGGTTGTCGGGACCAATATCGCCCGTCAACCTCGGGACGGTACTGCTACTCTACCGCGAGAAAGAACCCTGGAACGATCGTCGACGAGACGCCACTGTCGCCAGCAATATCGTTCCCGAGGAGGTGAAACTCGCGTGCGTCGGTCGAATATATAACAGTAATCTTACTCGTAGGGGACGACACTGCTGGACGAGAGCGTCGAAGAAAGTTTTCGTGAAATGTGACATATGTCGGCGCTACTTCACCCCTTGCTACGACAACCCAAAATAACCTGACGCCAGTCCGGTGCAAGCAGGGCTTACCGAGTCGCCTGACTCTACCGCGATCGGTACGACATCTGTAGCTAAGTGATCCTTTTGTGAATATTTCTCCATCTGCGATCGAGGACGTACGATGACTGGGCATCCCACACAATCAGAAACGTAACATAATGACTGAACGATCTCGCGGTCGGAACGCTGAGGGAGATATCGGGCCGACGGACAAACCGGCGGTCGGACTGGTCGCTCACGCGGGCAACGCCGAGTGGGTGGCTTCAACCCTCGTCCGCGCCCACCGACGTGGGTACAGATCGATCGTGGTTGGGCCGGAGGGAGCCGAGTGGCACACGTATGCCGATGCGTTGGGCGCCACCACCGTGACGTACGGCGATGAGGTACCGCTGAGCCACGATCCGGACCAACTGCTTTTCGCGACCGCTAAACGACACGGGTTCCCCGGTGTGATCATTCACGATACACCGGATGAGGACATCAATCTCGAACGGAGCGTCCGCGCGCTCGCGGCCGACGAGTCCTACGCGATCGAGGCCGTCACCGGGCCGCACGTCCGGGGAGGCCACGTCCTCGTTGGAATTCCCGCGTACAACGAGGAGGCGACGATCGCCGACGTGGTTAGCGACGCGTCCGAATACGCGGATGCGGTGGTCGTAGTCGACGACGGTTCGAGTGATCGAACGGCCGAGCGGGCCCGGCGCGCGGGGGCCGCCGTCGTCAAACACCGGCGCAACCGCGGGTACGGCGGCGCTCTCAAGGCGATCTTCCAACAGGCAGACCGGACCGGAGCCGACCACCTCGTGGTCCTGGACGCGGACTGTCAACACGACCCGGCCGATATTCCGAAGCTGATCGAGGTACAACAGTCGACCGGGGCCGAACTGGTCATCGGGAGCCGATTCGTCGACGACGGGTCGACCGATGCGCCCCTCTACCGACGGTTCGGGCTGTTCGTAGTGAACTCGCTCACCAACCTCGGGTGTGGGGCGCTCTCCACCGAGAAGTGGGTTCACGATACGCAAAGCGGCTTTCGGGCGTACTCTCGGGTGGCCATCGAGAGTCTAGCCGAGGAGGAGGCCATCGCGGACCGGATGAGCGCGAGCACCGACGTCCTCAACCACGCGATCTCGTGTGGGTACGCGATCGAGGAAGTGGGTACCACGGTGAGCTACGACGTCGAAGGGGCGAACACCCGGCACCCGCTCACACACGGGATGACGCTGGTTCGTAACCTCGTCCGGACGCTCGAACGGCAACGGCCGCTGTCGACGCTCGGCGTCACCGGGGTGATGGGATGCGTCGCGGGGCTGTGGGTGGCTCAGTTGACGCTGTCCCGGTTTCTGACGACCGGGGAACTCCCCGCGAGTACGGGGACTGCCTCGGCCGTCCTGTTGCTGTCGGGGGGTCTGTTGTGCATCGCGGCAGTCGTCTCCCACGCGCTGTCTGTGCACAAGGACTGACGCCCCGGCGCTCTCGAGGCCGGGCGCTCACATCAGCGGCGGTCCGGGGGTCGACTCGTCGACGAGCGTGTCCGGATCCTGACGCAGATCGTCGATGAACAGATCGACCGGACCACGGTACGCGAAGTCGACGACCTCGCCCTCGTACCAGAACCCGGGCAGGGAACTCGCTCGGGGAGCGGTCCCACCCGCCACCGTCGCGTCCTCCGAAACCCAGTAGTCAACGTCCGGGGTGTCGGTGTCCACTTCGATATTTCCGCCGTTCACGCGGAACGCGAAGACTGCGGGCCGATCGCCAGTCGAACGGACCCACAGGTAGTGACGATCGTCCGCCGGCTGCTCCGACTCCCACAGACGGACCCAGTCGACCACCATCTCCTCGCCCCACTCCTCGCTCGTGTCCGCCGACCCGACGCTGTTGATGTTGAGGTTCACCATCGCGTAGAACGGTGCGCCGCGCTCCATCGCCCTCAGCATCGTGGGGTCGGTCCACGTCTTGACTACCTCCCGGTCGACGTAGTGGGTCACGCGGTCGCGACGCCACTCGACGCCGTACACGTGGAAGTTCTCGGTGACGTCGTCGCTCGATTCGTAGGCGACCCCGATGTCCTCGTACGTCGAGTCGTCACCCGGCTCTCCCGAGGAGGAGTAGTGGAGGTGATGGTGGGTGTGGCGGGCCGGCTCGACGGTCCCGTCGTCGTGCCACTGCTCGACCACGTCGATCTCCGGCGGCCACGCCTCCGTGTTGGGTTTCGACCAGAACGCGTTGTGAAACCCCTCTCTATCGGCGAACCGGATCCGCGCTTCGAGGTAACTCCCCGGACCAAACGTCAGGGTGTCTTTCGTGTTCACGCCGCCGGACTCCACGTCGGGCCCGTCGTGGCTACCGCGAAGTCGCAGCGCGCCGTCGACGACGCTCACGTTCGTGTCGACGATCTGTGTGTTGCTGATCGACGTGTTCCGGCCCCATCCCCACCCGATCTCCCACGTCTCCGTGTCGAGGCTCCCCCGGCCGAAGGTGTCCTCGAACGAGAGCGACCACCCGTCCTCGTTTGGGGGGCCTCCGATCCGGGCACCTTGCCGTGCTGGCAACCCGTCGAGGGCCAGCGACGATCCGACGACGCCAAGCGCTCCGACGGCGGTGCCGGTTCGTCGCAAGAAGCGTCTTCTGTCCATCGTGAGGGTAGGTCCGCGAGTCCGGTACGTCCCGCTCGCGGTGACTGGTTGTGGGGTCGGCCGCCGTCTGGATAGCTATTTCCTCGTTACCGCTCTCGCCGGTCAGTAAGGCGGTCTTACGGTCGAATCGCCCGCAGGAAGCGAACTCCTCCGCGGTTCGTCCGCGGCGGATCGAGACGGTCCACGGTGAACCCCAACCGCTCGAGCGTTGGAGCAACCGTCTCCGCGGCACAGTCGTACCGTCTGCACTTGTCGCTGTGGACCTCGACGAACACGGCACGGACGTCATCGAGTGTCTCGGACAGGCCGTCGATCACGACGTGCTCGGCGCCTTGGACGTCCATCTTGATCACGTCGGGACTGGGAATACCGCGCCGAACGAGCGTGTCACCGGAGGCGACGGCCAGCGTACGGTCCGTCGAGTTGGCCTCCGACGCGGGCTGACTCTCGGTTTCCACCGACTCGAGGGATTCGGGGGCGAGGTAGTGGTGGCCGCTTCCCGTCTCTTGGAAGTCAGAGCGGAGGCGTGCGTGGCCGTCCCGATCTGCGAGCGCCACCGGGGTGGCGGTCCACCGATCGGTGGAGGTGTTGCGCGCGAGGTTCTCACGGAGTCGTGAGTGGTTCGCTGGTTCCGGTTCGACCGCGACGACGTGGGCACCGTGGTCTGCTGCGAGACACGCGTACGTGCCGATACACGCACCGACGTCCCAGACGACGTCGCCCTCTCCGACTTCGTCGAGGAACGCCCGGACGACGTGTCGCTCTCCGCCCATCGACGTCGCACGGACGTACTCCGAGCGGGTCGTCGTTCGGAACACGGCGGCCGCGTCGCCGACGGTAACCGAGTGTGAGGTTCCGCGGACGGCCAGCCACACACGCCACACCGCAGCATAAACGCGGGACACGAAGCTCGCTCGCCGGACGACGAGCGACGCGATTCCGAACGCTCGCGCTCGTATCCGGGCTGTGATCCTGCTCGCGTTCATTGCTCCGTATCCGGCAGCCCGCACACAATGTTACAAGCGTGTTTCCGCCCGAAAAGGTCATCAAACCGAAATAACGGGGTGCGTTACCATGTGGATGCAATGCAACAAGGGCGACATGACGGCCGCCCCTTCCGGTGACGGTGTACTCGTCCCCGAATCGGACTCCGCGAAGAGCCTGACGTGTGTTCGATCGCTTGGTTCGCGCGGGATTCGTACCATCGTCGCTGCCGAAGATCCGTCGCGGTCTCCCGCGGCCGCGTCGAGGTACTGTGACGAGACGGTGACGGTCCCTTCGCCCCACGAGAACCTCTTGGCGTACAAGAACGCTCTCCAATCCTTCGCCGCCCGCGACGACGTCGCGACGATAATTCCGAACCGAGAAGAAGACGCGTTCGTCTTGGCCCGATACCGGAGCGAGTTTGCGGCCCACGTTGCTCCGGTCTGGCCGTCGTTCGAGGCACTGGCCGTGGCACAAGACGGGTTCGCGCTGGCGGAGGCTGCCGCGGAAGCGGGAATACGCGCCCCTGAGACGCAGCTGTTCGACGACGTCACCGACTGGGACCGGGAGCTGATACTCAAGGCTCGGTACGCCGTCTTGACGGACGCGTACGCCGATTTCCTCGGCCCGACCGAGTGCGAGGGACAGATTCCGCCGCGACAGCACAGTCCGGGGGACCCACCGGATCGCCAAGAGGTGCTCGACCACATGCTCGGACACGTTCCGGTGGTCCAGGAGTACGTCCCGATCGGGACCGAGTACTCCGTGCGGGCGCTGTACGACGAGGGTGAGGCGGTGATGACGAGCGTCCGTCGGCAGGACCGGGGAATGAGCTACGCGGGCGGTGCGAGCGTCTTCCGACAGCTCGTAGAGAACCCCGAACTCGAGGCGCTCGCCCGTCGCCTCCTCGATCACCTCGAGTGGCACGGCCTCGCGACCGTCCAGTTCATCCAGGAGGCGGGAACCGGCGCGTACTGGCTGTTGGAGATCAACCCGCGGACCTGGACGTCGATCCCGTGTGACGTGCGAGCCGGAGCGGACTACCCGTATGCAGTGTGGCAACTCGCGGTTGGCGACCGGGAGGGGATCGATCCGACCCACGAGGTCGGGTTCGCGACACACCTGCTGTACGGCGAGGTGAAGTACCTCACCAGCGTGCTAACCAAGGAGTACCCGAACGTCGACCGGCCGACGTTCGGTCGGAGTGTCTGGGAGGTTCTCGCGTCCGTCTACACACACCCCAACTTCGACTACCTGACCGGAGACGACCCGAGACCGTTCCTCCGGGCGATCCGGAACCAGGTCGCCGAGGCGAGGTAATTCCGATGGCTCACCGGGCTACCGAAGCCACCGTGGACGATCGGACGGACTCGGGATCGAACGCCGACCCGGCCTCGACGGGGGACGGTCCGCTCGTATCGTACGTCATCGCGACGTACAATCGACCGGACGACCTCGCAGAATCGGTCGCGTCCGTGCTCGCGCAGACGTACGAACCGATCGAGCTCCACGTCGTGAGCAACTCGACCGACGAGACCAGCGAACTGTTCGCTCCCGACGGCCGATTCGACGTCCCGGGCGTCACGTACCACGAGTTCCCGGGTCGAATGGGCGTGCCACAGGCCCGCAACGTCGGGTACGACCTCGCCGACGGAGATATCGTGGTGACACTCGACGACGACGCCATCCTTTGCAACGCGGACGCGACCGACGAGATCGTTCGGCTGTTCGACGCCCACGAGGACGTCGGGGCCATCGCGTTCCAGTGTCGGGACTACTACTCGGGGGAAGTAAACCACCACGAGACTCCCGACCCGCCGGACCCCGCGATGAGTCCGCGCGAAACCTACCGGGCGACGAACTTCGTCGGCGTCGGCAACGCGCTCCGACGAGAAGTGCTCGAGGCGGTCGGCGCGTTCCCCGAACGCTTCGTCTACGGGTTCGAGGAGATGGACCTCTCGCTGCGCCTCCACGATGCGGCCTACGACGTTCTGTACACGCCGACGGTCGTCGTGCGACACAAGAAGTCGCCGGAGGGTCGGCGGACCGACGCCGAGACGCTGGAACGGTTGGTCGAGAATCGAATCCGTATCGCGTTCAGGAACCTCCCGGTCCGGTACGTCGTCTGTACCACACTGCTGTGGAGCGCGTACGGTCTCGCGACCACACGAAGCGTGGATTCGCTCAGAAACGTCTTCGCACGGCTGTGGACGGATGCCACGGAGCTTCGAGAGAGCCGATCGGTGATCGCCCCCGACACGATCTCCCGTATCAAGTCGCGCCGAACGATGCTCTTTCTCTGGTGGTACGGCCCGAATCCCCGCCGCATCCTCGGGCCGGACGGAAACCTCCGTCGGCTCTTCTGGGAGCTCTGAATCGAGGTACGAACCCCCGGTAACGCCTCCTTACTCCCCGTTTACGACCATCTTACTGCGGGAGACAGTTCAACGCGAGTAACATTCTCTCGGCTTCCGTCGGACCGAGCAGCGCGCGAATAAAACACTACCGGCCACGTATCTCGTATTCATTTCCATTGAAACAACTGGTAAGCGAATCTATCCTGTATAAATTCTCAAATAGATAATCTCTAACTACCGCTCGTGGCGCACGATAAAGACGAACCTACCGATGGGGGGATGGACGATGATAACGCCGATCAGTCAACGCGGTCCGAGGACTCCGGGCTCGGAACGGGTCTCGGACTGCCGAGACGCAGTTATCTGAAGGGGCTTGGATTGACTGCGGCCGCGGTGGGCGGAGTCGGCGTCAGTTCGGCGGCCGTACCGTCAGACGCCGGCGGCGACGCCGACTGGCAACTGGCGTTCGAGGACGATTTCGACGGCGACACACTCGACGAGGACAACTGGGCACTCGGGTGGGGCTGGGGTCTCGGCGCGCCCGGTTCGAAGGTGTCGTGGGCGCGCGAGCGACACGTGAACGTCAGCAACTCGATGCTCAGACTGACGGCGTCTCACGAGGACTTCGACAGTACGGGCGAGATCCACGTCGGTGCGGTCCACTCGAAGAACCGAGTGACCGTCGAGCCGCCGG
>Ga0207757_101326_pt1 | contig 11060 bp, 7 predicted proteins | sample A23P3SouthBayCA_2_FD_187752 | JGI IMG/M metagenome (GOLD analysis project Ga0207757, IMG submission 187752) | Aerobic enrichment media microbial communities from Eden Landing Ponds, California, USA - A23 P3 (2) (SPAdes) | ecosystem: Environmental > Aquatic > Marine > Unclassified | place...
TCCCGCTTGGCGCTCCGGTGTCGGCGTCGATCCCGCTTGGCGCTCCGGTGTCGGCGTCGATCCCGCTGGGCACGTCGACGGCGACGACCGCGGCGTCGCTTCCGTTCGCCAGCCGCGCCGCGGTGCGCTCGGGCTCTCGGAGCGCGCCGGTGATTCCGCTCCCGAGCATCGCGTCGACGATCACGTCCGGGTCGTCGAGCGCGAGGTCGGCGGCGTCGGTGACGGTCTCCGTCGGGATCTCGGCGCTCCCGAGGGCGTCCCAGTTCTCTCGGGCGATCTCGGTCCGGATCGACTCGGGCCGTCCGAGCAGGCGGACGGTCACGTCGTACGCGGAGAGGAAGCGCGCCGCGACGAACGCGTCGCCGCCGTTGTTCCCGCGCCCGCAGAGCAGTTCGACGCTCGCGCCGGGGTCCGCGAGCGCTCGGACCTCGCCGGCGACCGCGTTACCGGACGACTCCATCAACTGCTTCCGCGGGACGCCGAGGGCGGCGGCGTTGGCGTCGACCGCCGCCATCCGATCGGTTGTGATCATGGGCGGGGGTTCGCGCTCCGGGTGATTAATGATGTGGCCGCGTGGCGGGCGGCGGCTTCCCCTTCGGACCGAACCGGTCTGGAAATGAAAATGTTGATAGCCGTCCGAGGGAAACCCGCGACGTAACAACCGTGGCACAGCCTGGATACGAGGACGGCGCTGCGGGACGGTCCGCACGCGACGGCGGCGCGACGGCGACCGGGGAGACCCCGGCGGTCCCGGGCGCGGTCCGCGTCGGATCTCCCCAGTCCCCTGCCCTCGGTGAGTGCTCCGACGGCGGCGCGCGACAGACGACACGGAGACGGCGAGCCCTCGCATGAACATCGGATTCTTCACGGACAGCTACTTCCCCGGCATCGACGGCGTGACGTACACGATCCGCGCGTGGCGGGACCGGCTCCAGGACCGGGGCCACGAGGTGTACGTCGTCTACCCGGCGAGCAGCCACGAACCCGACGAGCGCGAGATCCCCGTGCCGTCGCTGCCGAACCCACTCTACAGTCAGTACCGCGTTCCCCTCTATCGACGCCTCTCGACGCTGCCCGACCTCGACGTGGTCCACTGCCACGGCCCGGCTTCGACCGGCCTGATGGGCCGGCGATACGCGAACAAGCGCGGCGTGAAGTCCGTGTACACACACCACACGCCCGTGGAGGACTACTTCATTCAGGGACTGAAAGTCGAGTCGCTGGCCGGGCTCGCCGGCCGGGCGTACGTGGGCTACGAGAACCGGTTCCTCCGGTCGTTCGACTGCGTCACCGCGTCGACCTCGCGGATCCGGCGGAACGTGAAACCCCGAAAGCTCCCCGTCGGCATCGAGACTGACACGTTCCGCCCGGTCGCGGACTCGAAGTTCGCGAGCGACGAGCCGACGGTGGGGTACAGCGGTCGGATGACCCGGAAGAAGCACGTCGACGAACTCCTCCGGCTGGCCGATCGGCGGCCCGATCTGCGGTTCGAGTTGGTCGGCGAGGGGCCGGTCAGAAAGGACCTCGAACGCGGCGCGCCGGAGAACGTCCGGTTCCGCGATTTCCTCCCGCGCGAGGATCTCCCGGCGTTCTACTCCGCGCTCGACGTCTTCGTCACCGCGTCGACCTGCGACACGCTCGGGCTCTCGACGCTGGAGGCGAACGCCTGCGGGACCCCGGTCGCCGCCGCCGACGTTCCTCCCTTCGACCGCACCATCGAGGCGGACAACGGTGCACGGTTCGAGCACGGCGACATCGACGACATGGAGCGCGCCGTCGACGACTGTCTCGACGTCGACCGACCGACCCGCGCGGCGGTCGAGGGGTACTCCGTCGAGCGAACGATCGACGAGTTGGAGGAGATATACGGGGTGTCGTAGATGGGCGCGGACAACGTCGACGTGTTCCAGCGACTGGTGTTCAGCGTGCCGCCGCTCTCGCGGCTGCTTCCCGCGATGGCCGTCCTCGGAGGCGTTTACGGTGTCGTCGCGGTCGCCGCCATCTCGATGTTCACGCCGCTCTCGCCCGAGCCGTCCACGCTCGTTCCGCTCGCGGTGCTGCTCTTCCTGCTCCCGTTCCTGTTCGCCGGGGAGCTGTTCCACCGCGTCCTCCCGCGGTATCCGCGGACGTGGAGCTTCTTCCTGGCGCTTACCAACCAGTTCGTCACGTTCGTCTACGCGCTGGTCCTCTCCGGGGCCAACGACGTGGGGAACGCGTGGAGTATCGTCTGGCTCCTCTTCGTCACCGTCTACCTGATCAACATCCTCGTGCTCGTCGTCTCGACGGGGATCGGTCGCTACAAGCGGATCCTCCTCGTCGGGCTCGCGGAGCCGGCGGTGCTGATCGCCGCCTTCTACGCGTTCGCGGGCGGCGACCTCGGGTTCTCGACGTACCGCCACGTGTTCGCGTTCGCCTCGCTGCTCATCGCGGCGGCGTTCCTCGTGTTGGTGCTCGCCATCGTGGACTACCTCATCCGGAGCAACACCGACGTCTCCGCGTTCGAACTCACCTCCGGCATCCTGCGGAACGACCGCGCCTCGCTCGATCTGGGCGTCGAGGCCGAACCCGCCGTCGAGACGCTCGCGATCGACAACGGCGACCGGCTGACGCTCGTCGCGCCGTGGGTCCATCCCGGCCCGCTCGGCGGGTTCGGCGGCGGCCAGCTGAGCGGGAACGTCATCGACGCGTTGAACGACGGCGGCGAGGAGGGCGACAGCGGGTTCTTCCTCCACGTCCCCTGCACCCACAAGGAGGACCTCTCGAACCCGGACGACGCCGAGACGATCCTCGACGCCGTCGCCGACCCCGACCGCGTCGACTGCGCGTCGCGACTGGTGCACCGCGACTACGGCGAGATCGAGTTTTACGGCCGTCGGATCGGCGACAAGCAGGTCATCTTCCTCCGCGGCGAGGGAATCGACGACTACGACACGGGCGTGTTCATGGGCGACGTCGACGAGTCCGAGGTGCTGCTCGTCGACCTCCACAACCACGACCTCCAGAACGGTCCGGAGAAGGAGGTGCTGTACGGCTCGTCGGAGGCGGACCGGCTGAAGCGCCACTTCGACGACTTCCGCGACCGGCTCGCCGACGAGCCGCGTTCCGACTACGCGGCGGGCTTCGCTGTCCGTCGGACGGACCAGGACGTGGCGGCGCTCGTCGAGTCGGTCGACGGGCAGGAGACGCTGTTGCTGGGGATCGACACCAACGGGATCACGCCCGACGTGCGCGAGTTGGCGGCCGACTACCGCGGGGAGTTCGACGAGGTCCTCGTCTTCTCGACGGACACCCACGCCTCTATCCACGAACTCGCGAACACGACGCGATCGGACACCGACGCCCTCCGCGAGGCGGTCGAGCGCGCGACCGAAACCGTGGCCCCCGCGACGATCGGACTGACGAGTCGGACGACCCGACCGCTCAAGCTCCTGAAAAACGACTACAACGGGCTCGTGTTCAGCGTCAACATCCTGATCCGACTGACGATCATCGCGCTCGTGATGCTGTACGCGCTGCTCGTCATCTGGCTGTTCTTCTGACCGCTGGGGCCGCTTCGTCGTGAATCCGGTCGATACAGGCGGATTGTGAATCGCTCAGCACAACCCGATTGATGCCGGAAGTGGGTATTGCAGATCGCTGGTGGCAGGATCGTATTTAAAAGAGGATGAGCGAGAGCGACGATCGCTTATAAATGAACGGTGCGGTGGCGCGTGCCTCCGAGCGCCCATCGGGCGCGAGGAGCGCGCGCGAGGGAGTCGGCGCGGCGCTTATAAGCGCCGCGCCGACGAGGCTGGGGAGGCGTGAGGTGCTGTGCGGTGCAGGGCGGGACTCAAAGGGGCAGCCGGCGAGGCGGGCGCAGGTGACGTAAGGACCGCAAGGAGCGAGTGAAACGAGCGACTGAGGACCGCAGCGAGCGTGCGCCCGCCTCGCCGGCTGGGGCTTTGGCGGTGGTCACCGCAGCACCATCGATCGCTTATAAACAGCCGACAGCAACGTCTGGATCGCCCGCCTACGCCAGCGCCGCCGCCAGCTTCTCGACGGGGTGCGGCGGCTCGGGGGCGCCGCCGTCGCGCTCCTTCAGTTGGCTCCGACAGGAGGCGCCGGGCGCGACGACCGCGTCGCCGTCGCTCTCTTCGACCTGATCGAAGAGGATCCGACCGATGGACTTGCTCATCGAGTAGTGCTCGGCCTCGTAGCCGAACGAGCCGGCCATCCCGCAGCAGGAGGAGTCGAGCGGATCGACGCCGTACCCCGCGCGCCGGAGCACGCCGACCGCGTGGTGGTCCTTCTTCGTCGCCTTCTGGTGGCAGTGACCGTGGTAGGTGAGCGACTCGGTGGGCGCGTCGAGGTCGATCCCCTCGTCGAGCCGGTGGGCGTCGACGTACTCCATGACGCCGTAGGTGTTCGCCGAGACGGTCGCCACGTCGGCGTCGGGCACGTCGCTGGCGTCGCCGTCGAGCAGGTCGTGGTAGTCGGTCTGGAGCATGACGGCGTCGGTCGGCTCGACGACGACCACGTCCCAGTCGTCTCGCACGTCCGGCGCGAGCGTCTCGACGGCGTCCCTCGCCGCCGCGCGCGACTCGTCGAGCATCCCCTTCGAGTGCGGCGGGCGCCCGCTGCCGTCGACGTCGGGGATCCGGACGTGGCAGTTCGCGGCCTCTAACACGCGCACCGCGGCCTTCCCCGCGCCGGGGTTCGTGTAGGTGGTGTACACGTCGGGGAACAGGAGCACGTCGCGGTCGGCCTCGGCGCGGGGGACGCCGGCGCCGCCGCGGGCCTCGAACCAGTCGGTCAGGCTCTCCGAGCGGAACGTGGGGAGGTCGCGCTCCTTCGCGATCCCGAGGGCCTTCTCCATGACGAGGCCGGCGCCCGGGAGCTTCCCGGGGAGGTTCGAGAGGGGCGCGAGCTTCGAGCCGAGCGGCGCCAGTTTCTCGAAGTTCCCGAGGAGTCGGGTCCGCAGGTCGATCCCGTGTTCCTCGTGGTGTGCGTGTTCGACCTCGGCCTTGAGCTTCGCCATGTCGACGCCGCTCGGGCAGTCCACCGTACAGCCCTTACAGCCGACGCAGAGGTCCATCACCTCGGTGACGAACTCGTCGTCGGTCGGATCGTCGGGGAGTTCGCCGTTTATCGCCCCGCGGAGCATGTTCGCCCGGCCGCGGGTCGCCTGGATCTCCTCCTCGGAGGCGCGGTAGGTCGGGCACATCACGCCGCCGGTGGTCTCCTGCGGGCCGCGACAGCCCCCGCAGCCGTGACAGAGCTCCACCATCCCCTGCATCCCGTTGTCGATCGCCCACTCCATCGCGGGGTCGAAGCCGGCGTCGTACTCGTAGTCGTCGTCGAACCGGAGGTTCTCGCGCATGTCGAAGTCGCCGCAGACGTTCCCGGGATTGAGCAGCCAGTCGGGGTCGAAGGCGGTCTTCAACTCGCGGAAGGCGTCCCAGAGGTCGTCGCCGTACAGCTTCCTGTTCCACTGGGTCCGCGCGCGGCCGTCGCCGTGCTCGCCCGACACCGACCCGCCGAGCCGGACCACGGCGTCGGTGACGCGGTCGGCGATGTCGACCATCGCCTCGACGTCGTCGACGTCCTTCGTGTTGATCAGCGGTCGGATGTGGAGGACGCCGGGTCCCGCGTGGGCGTAGAAGGTCGCGAAGGTGTCGTTGTCGTCGAGGATCTCCTGAAACTCGCGGGTGTACTCGGGGAGGTGTTCGGGCGGGATCGCGCAGTCCTCGATGAACGAGATGTGTTTCTCGTCCGTGGTCCGCGACAGGAGGATCGGGAGCCCGGACTTGCGCATCTTCCAGAATCGGTCGCGTTGCTCGGGATCGTGCGCCTCCATCGCGTCGACCGCGCGACGCGGCTGGCTCGTCGTCTCGGCGGCGCCCTCCCGTGGGTCGGCCTCGGTCTCGGGAACGATCGCGTCGGCGGCGCCGTCGTCGCCCACCCGGTCCGCGATCAGGTCCGCGACCTTCCGTTTCCCCTCGGCGTCGCTCTCGGCGTAGAACTCCACGAGGAGGACGGATTCGGTCCCCTCAGGCAACATCCCGACGACGTCCTCGAACTCCGGCGTGTCGGCGGCGAGCCCCAAGAGTACGTCGTCCATCACCTCGACGGCGGCGGGGTCGTGGTCGAGGATCGGCGACACGTCCTCCATCGCGTCCAGCAGGTCGTCGTAGGTGAGCAGCGCGACCGCCTTCGTCGCCGGAATCTCGACGAGCGAGACGGTCGCTTCCGTCACCGTCGCGAGCGTCCCCTCGCTGCCGGCCATGAGCCGACCGAGGTTCACCACGCCCGCCTCGCCGTACTCGCCGCGGTACTCGGCGAGCAGGCGGTCGAGGTTGTAGCCGGAGACGTTCCGCTTCATCTCCGGGAAGCGCTCGTCGATCGCGTCGGCCTCCTCGTCGAGGATCCGAACGATCTCGGCGTGGATTCGCGGCAGGAGATCGTCGCTCTCGGCGTCGGCGGACTCACGCAGTTCCTCGACGGCGACCTCTCCGAACGTCGCCACCGTCCCGTCGGCCAGCACGACCTCCAACTCCTCGACGTAGTGGTCGGTCTTCCCGTACTTCAGCGAGTGCGACCCCGTGGAGTTGTTGCCGATCGCCCCGCCGATCGCCGACTTGTCGCGCCACGCCGGGTCGGGCGCGAACTTCAGTCCATCGGGCTCGACCGCGGCGTTGAGGTCGCCGACGTACGCCCCCGCCTGCGCCCGAGCGGTCCCCGCTTCCGGGTCCGTCGACAGCACCTCGTCCATCGAGTCGCTGAGATCGAGGACGACAGCCTCGTTGACCGTCTGGCCCGCGAGCGACGTACCGCCGCCGCGGGGGAGGACCGGAATCCCCTCCGCGAAGCAGTACTCCTGGACCGCCGCCACGTCCGCCGTCGACTCCGGCATCACGACGCCGATGGGCGTGACCTCGTACGCCGAGGCGTCGGTCGCGTAGAGCCGCTTCGAGTAGTCGTCGAACCGCACGTCGCCCTCGACCCGTCGGTCGAGCGCGGCCACGAGCTCCGGCCGCTCGACGTCGCCCCCGGTGTAGTCGAAATCCCCCCCGTCTCGCGGGTCCGGGTCCGGCGTGTTGGTTGCCATGAGAGTTTGTCACGGTCGAACTACCAAAAACCCCCTGACCCCGCCGAGGGACCGAGAATCCGGAGCGACCGGCGACGACGCCCGTGGCGACAGAGAGCGAGGAACGTGCGGTGGCCGCGCGGCGATGGAGGGGGAGGAAGACGTGCCATGGCCGGAGAGTCGGAGAGGGGAACGTGCGATGATCGGAGCGCCGGCGCGCGGGAGTCGGCGCAACACCCATATATATGCCGTTAGATGATTACGTATGTCAGTCGCCGACCGCTCGACGTTCAAGCGCCGACTCGACTCCCTCGGCGTGACCGTCAGCGAGGGGGGCGAGAGCGAGTGCGCGGAACTGATCGACGAGGCCGCCGGCGATCCGGCCGTGGGGGTCGCGCTCGGCGGCACCGCGTCCGATGCGACCTCCCTCCCCGACCGAGTCGAGACCGACCCGACGACCGCGGACCTCCGGGCGGCCCACACCGGGGTCACGGACGCGGAGCTCGGCGTCGCCGAGTACGGCAGCGTCGCTATCGAGGCCGACTCGGCCGGCACCGAGCCGGTGAGCCTCTTCGTCGACCGCCACGTCGTCGTCCTCCGCGAGGCCGACCTCGTCCCGGACATGCCGGACGCGTTCGAGTGGCTCGGCCCCAAGGCGCGCGACGAGTCGAGCGACGTGGTGTTCGCCACCGGCCCCAGCGCGACCGCCGACATGGGCGGCCTCGTTCACGGCGCGCACGGCCCGAAGGAGGTTCACGTGGTGCTGTTGCGGGAGGAGGAACGAGCAGATGAGGGGACCGCCGATGAGTAGCGACGCCTCGAAGGCCGATCGGATTCGCGAACTGATGGCGACCGAGGGCGACGCGGTCGCCGCGAACACCCGCGGATTCAACGAGGGGCGGGTCGAGTCCACGGGACGGCTCGACGACTACGAGGGGCTGAAAGACGAGGCCCGCGCGATCAAGGAGGACGCGATCGCCCGACTTCCGGACCTGATCGATCAGGTCCGAGCGTCCGTCGAGGCCAACGGCGGGACCGTCTACGTCGCCGACGACGCCGCCGACGCGAACCGGTATATCACCGAACTGACCGCAGAGGAGCGCGACGCCGACCGCCTCGTGAAATCGAAGTCGATGACCTCGGAGGAGATCGAGGTGAACGAGGCGCTGGAGGCCGAGGGCGTCGAGGTGGTCGAGACGGACCTGGGCGAGTGGGTGCTTCAGCTCGCCGACGAGGCGCCGTCGCACATCGTCGCGCCGGCGATCCACAAGTCGCGGGAGGGCATCTCGGAGCTGTTCGCGGAGCGGTTCGACCTCGACGACCCGCCCGAGACCGCCGAGGATCTCACGATGTTCGCCCGCGATCGGCTCGGGAAGTTGGTCGAGGGCGCCGACGTGGGGATGACGGGGGCGAACTTCATCGCGGCGGACTCCGGCACGATGCTTCTGGTCACGAGCGAGGGGAACGCCCGGAAGACGGTGACCGCGACCGACACCCACGTGGCGGTCGCGGGCGTCGAGAAGCTCATTCCGACCGTCGAGGACTTCTCGCCGTTCGTCGAGCTGATCGGGCGCTCCGGGACCGGACAGGACGTGACCTCCTACATCTCGACGCTGACGCCGCCCGTCGACTCGCCGGTTCCGGACTTCCAAGACGACGGGGAGCCGCTCGCGGCCGGCTCGGACGGCGCCGAACCGGACCGCGACTTCCACCTCGTCCTCATCGACAACGGTCGGCTGGCGATGCGCGACGACGAGGAGCTGAAAGAGACGCTGTACTGCATCCGGTGTTCCGCCTGCTCGAACGCCTGCGGCAACTTCCAGAGCGTCGGCGGCCACGCGTTCGGCGGGGAGACGTACTCCGGCGGCATCGCCACCGGCTGGGAGGCCGGGATCGAGGGGCTCGACGTCGCCGCCGAGTTCAACGACCTCTGTACCGGCTGCTCGCGCTGCGTCCCGGCGTGTCCGGTCGGGATCGACATCCCCTGGATCAACACGGTCGTCCGCGACCGGGTCAACCGCGGCGAGGTCGACTCCCGACAGACCGACTGGCTGTTCGAGGAACTGGTCCCCGACGAGGAGCCCGCGGGCCTCGATCTGGGGACGCGCGCCGTCGGGAACTACGAGACGGTCGCGAAGCTTGGGAGCCTGACCGCGCCGGTCGCGAACCGGCTCGCCGACGCCGGCCCGCTCCGCGCGCTCGCCGAGCGCGTGACCGGGATCGACCGCCGGCGCGACCTGCCCGAGTTCGCGAGCGAACCGCTCGTCGACTGGTTCGAGCGCCGGGGCGGCGCCGCGGTCCCCGAAGACGAGGCGGCCCGCGAGGCCGTGCTCTACCCCGACACCGCGACCAACTACGTCGACGTCGACCGCGGGAAGGCCGCGGTGCGCGCGCTGGAGGCGCTCGGGGTCCACGTCCGCGTTCCCGACCTCCCGGGGAGCGGTCGCCCGCCGCTGTCGCAGGGGATGATCTCGACCGCCACGTCGGCGGCAGAGGACGCGTACGCCGGGCTCGTCACTCACGTCGACGCCGGTCGCGACGTGGTCGTGATCGAGCCGAGCGACCTCGCGATGTTCCGGAGCGAGTACGAGAAGCTCCTCCCGGAGTCGTCGTTCGAGCGGCTCGCCGACGCCAGCTACGACGTGATGGAGTACTGCTTCGGTCTGCTGGAGAACGGCGCCGACCCGGCGACGCTCCGGGCGCCCGCGGAAGGGACGGGCCCGGTGGCCTCGGGGAAGCGGGTCGCCTACCACCCGCACTGTCAGGCGCGCACGATCGGCGTCGGCGAGCACGCGACCGCCGTGATGGAGCGGCTCGGCTACGACGTGCGCGTCTCCGAGACGGAGTGTTGCGGGATGGCCGGCTCGTTCGGCTACAAGACGGACTACTACGAGCTGAGCATGGACGTGGGCGAGCCCCTGCAAGAGCAGTTCGGCGACACCGATCGGACCGTCGTCGCCTCCGGGACCTCCTGTGGCGAACAGCTAGACGCGCTGTTGGGGTCGCCGCCGATGCATCCCGTAGAGCTGATCGCGCCGCGCAAGTGACCCCGACCGGCGGCCGCGACGGCCCCGTCTCACCCGTCCCGTCTGACGGGCGTCGTTCGGGAACGAACGCTTAATAGGCGCGCTCGTGACCGTATCGCATATGAACGCTGCTCCGGAGGAGATCACGTCTCTCGTGGGTCGCGAGGTGTACTCGAACAACGGCGTCTTCGTCGGTGAGGTCGAGGACGTGCGCCTCGACCTGGACGCGCAGGCGGTGACCGGGCTCGCGCTCGCGGAACTCAACCACGAACTGTTCGCCGGGCGAGTCGGCGGGAACACGGGCGTCATCGTCCCGTACCGCTGGGTCCGGGCCGTCGGCGACGTGGTGCTGATAAACGACATCATCGAGCGGCTCGACACCGGGAGCGACGAGGCAGAGGCCGAGGCGGAAGTCGAAGTCTAAGCGACGCTCGTCTCTCACCGGCGCGTAGAACCCGAGCGCCCGAGCACCCGCGCCGTCAGAAGGGAAGCGCGTCTCGCAGGCTCGTCAGGAATCCGCCGCCCTCCTGTCGCTTCCGGTCGAACACCGGGTACAGGGCGTCGAGAAGCTCCGTCTCGTTTTCGAACCGGTCTTGCGGCACCTGCTCGAGCGCCTCGTCGAGCGTGATCGATCGTCCCTTGGCGTCGTACGGGATCTCGCGGTCGCCGAGGGCGTCGCGGATCTCGTCGGCCGTCGCCGGGAACGACACGTCCGCGTCCTCGATCCGGCCGTCGAGCACGGCGATACCGAACTCGATCGCGTCCGGCTCCGAGGATCCGCCGCCGCCGGGTGGGCGTGCTGCCATTACGGTGTATCACTCGCTCGGGACGTTTTAAACCCATGTTCGGCGCGCAGGCGACCGACTCGTCGCCTGCGCTCACTCCGGAATCGACTCCTCCGGCGGCGCCGCGTCGATGACCGCCAACTCGATCCCGTCGCCGGCGCGGTCGAACGCGGCGACCGAATC
>Ga0207757_101330_pt1 | contig 11031 bp, 11 predicted proteins | sample A23P3SouthBayCA_2_FD_187752 | JGI IMG/M metagenome (GOLD analysis project Ga0207757, IMG submission 187752) | Aerobic enrichment media microbial communities from Eden Landing Ponds, California, USA - A23 P3 (2) (SPAdes) | ecosystem: Environmental > Aquatic > Marine > Unclassified | place...
TCCTCGAGGCCGTCGTCGTCCGTATCCGTGGCGGTCGGGTCGGTGCCGAGGTCGACCTCGCGACCGTCGTCGAGGCCGTCGTCGTCGGTGTCGGGGACGGTCGGGTCCGCGCCCGCTTCCAGTTCGGGGCCGTCGTCGAGGCCATCGTCGTCGGTGTCGGGGCTGGTGGGGTCGGTATCGAGTTCGAGTTCGCGGGGGTCCTCGAGGCCGTCGTCGTCCGTATCCGTGGCGGTCGGGTCGGTGCCGAGTTCGAGTTCGCGGGGGTCGTCGAGACCGTCGCCATCCGTATCCACCGTGGTCGGGTCACTCCCGTGGTCCTCGACCTCGGGACCGTCCAGCAGTCCGTCGCCGTCCGTGTCCGGGTCGAGGGGGTTCGTCCCGAGGGCCACTTCCCGACCGTCGGTGAGGCCGTCGTCGTCCGTATCGCGTACCAGCGGGTCGGTGTCGAACTCGGTCACCTCGCGTCCGTCGTCGAGGCCGTCCTCGTCGGTGTCCTCGTCGGTCGGGTCGGTGTCGAGTTCGAAGTACTCGCGGCCGTCGTCCAGTCCGTCGCCGTCGGTGTCGGGGTCGGTCGGGTCGGTGCCGACGTCCTCGACCTCTCGACGGTCGTCCAGTCCGTCACCGTCGGTGTCGGGGTCGGTCGGGTCGGTCCCGAGACGCTCGATCTCTCGGCCGTCCCGAAATCCGTCCCCATCGGTGTCCGGGGCGAGGGGGTCGGTGTCGAATTCGGTCACCTCGCGTCCGTCGGCCAGTCCGTCATCGTCGGTGTCTGCTGACGTCGGATCGGTCCCGAGCTCTCTCTCTCTCAGGTCATCCAGCCCATCACCATCCGTGTCCTCATCGAGGGGATCCGTCCCGAGCTCCACCTCTTTCCCGTCGATGAGACCGTCACCATCGGTATCCGAGTTCGTCGGGTCCGTACCGTAGTCCTCCACCTCTGGTCCATCCAGCAGTCCATCGTCATCCGTATCGGGGTCGTCGAGGTCGGTTCCCGTCGCGTTCTCCTCCTGATCCAACAGCCCATCGCTATCCGAGTCGATCCGGATGGAGATGTTCCTGGTCGTGCTATCCGAGCCGCCGTGCGAGTCAACGACCGTCAACGAGATCTTCGCCGCTCCCTGCTCTTCGAAGACGTGGGTGATCCGCTGTCCTCGCTTTTCGGGGGTGCCGTCGTCGTCCAGGTCCCACTTGTACTTCCGGATACTATCGCGGAGATCACCGGGGTCCGACGCGGACCCGTCCAGCGTCACGTTCGAACCTGCGCTCGGCTCGGAGGGAGAAACACTGAACTCGGCCACCGGTGCCGTATTGGCGAAGACCGTCTGGTACGTGGTATCCGTGTGCCCGTCCTCGGTAGTGACGGTCAGCACGATCTCGTGAGCACCACCCGTCTCGAAGGTTTTCGATACGGTTGGCCCGATCGCGTCCGTGGTGCCGTCCTTGTCGAAATCCCATTCGTACGATTCGATTTCGTCGTTACACTCCTGCTCCGAGTTCACCTGGTTCGAACATGCCGTGGAGCTGCTCGCGTCGAACGTGATCTCCTCGCCCACCATCGGGTTGTCGGGCTCGACGGCCACGCTGGCATCCGGTTCGTTGTCGGCCGTAGCGCCCGCCACGAGGCCCTGCGCAGGCGGCACGGTGATGCTGAGGATCATGACAAGAACCGAGAGGAAAAGGACACCCCGCCTTGAATATCGAACACAGTCTGATATCTGCCGAAACTTGCTGGTGACTCCCATACCCCAGAGCCCTCGTTGGGTCGTAGATGACTAAAACCTCATGTCTTGCAGGGGAAGCCGCCAGGGTCGAGTGATCGTCTCGTGGATTGTCACGATGGCTCTGGTCCAACCGTCTACCGACCTTCAGGAGCGACGGTTGGGGGACCGACTGTAGAACGTCTCGTTCGATATCTGGATCGGCCGACCCGGGCTTCGACCGGGAATCGTTCCCCCCGTGGGGACAGCCCCGAACATGTTCCCGGAAACCCCCTTTACCGAGTGCTCGGCACGCCGCAGTATGGCGATTGGCGCAGTATCCCTCGTCTCCACACTCGTGATGGGGGTCCTCCTGGTGGTCGTCGGTAGTCTGCTCGGTCGGACCGTGGCGTGGCGCTCGTACACTCCCGGCGGTGGATTCGTGGTCGGAGAGCGAACCGACCACCGCGAGAAACCGACGGGACTCACGCGCTGGCTCACCACCGTCGACCACAGGGATATCGGCCTCATGTACGGCGTCTTCGCGGTCCTCTCGTTCGCCTGGGGCGGCATCGCGGTCACGCTGATGCGGACGGAACTCGTGACCCCTCCGGCGGACCTCCTCGACCCGGCGCTGTACAACGCGCTGCTGACGAGTCACGGCATCACGATGCTGTTCCTGTTCGGGACGCCGATACTGGCGGCCTTCTCGAACTACATGATCCCGCTGCTCATCGGCGCCGACGACATGGCGTTCCCCCGCATCAACGCCATCGCGTTCTGGTTGCTGCCGCCCGGCGCGTTGCTCATCTGGGGCGGGTTGCTCCTCGCGCCGCTCAACGTCGGTATCGAAGGGGCACAGACCGCCTGGACCATCTACACCCCGCTCTCGGTCGAGCAGGCCAATCCCGGTGTGGACCTGATGCTACTGGGCCTCCACCTGACGGGGGTCAGCGCGACGATGGGCGCCATCAACTTCGTCGCAACCATCTTCGTCGAGCGCGACGACGAGGTGAACTGGGCGAACCTCGATATCTTCTCGTGGACGGTTCTGGTCCAGTCGGTGCAGATCATCTTCGCGTTCCCGCTGCTGGGGAGCGCGCTGATCATGCTGCTGCTGGACCGGAACTTCGGCACGGCGTTCTTCGCGGTCGAGGGGGGCTCGCCCATCCTCTGGCAGCACCTGTTCTGGTTCTTCGGCCACCCCGAGGTGTACATCCTCGTCCTCCCCCCGATGGGGCTGGTCAGCTACATCATCCCGCGGTTCTCCGGCCGGAAGCTGTTCGGCTTCAAGTTCGTCGTCTACTCCACGCTCGCGCTCGGCGTTCTCTCCTTCGGCGTCTGGGCTCACCACATGTTCAGCACGGGCATCGACCCGCGTATCCGGGCCTCGTTCATGGCCGTCTCCATCGCCATCGCCGTCCCGAGCGCGGTGAAGACGTTCAACTGGATCACGACGATGTGGAACGGGAGCCTCCGGTTGCGGGCGCCGATGCTGTTCTGCATCGGCTTCATCGCGAACTTCATCATCGGTGGCATCACCGGCGTGTTCGAGGCCGCTATCCCGGTCGACCTGGTGCTCCACGACACCTACCACGTCGTCGCGCACTTCCACTACGTCATCATGGGCGGCATCGCCTTCGCCGTCTTCGCCGGCATCTACTACTGGTTCCCGCTGGTGACTGGTCGGTGGTACCAGCGGACGCTGGCGAAGTGGCACTTCTGGCTCACGATGGTCGGGACGAACGTGACGTTCTTCCCGATGATCATGCTCGGCTACGGCGGGATGCCCCGCCGGTACGCGAGCTATGAGCTGTCCGTCGGTCCCGTCGCGTACTTCGCCGACCTCCACCAGCTCGCGACGCTCGGCGTCTACCTGCTCGTCGCCGGGCAGGTCGTCTTCCTCTGGAACGTCGTGACCTCGTGGCTCGAAGGGGTGGAGATCGAGAGCGGCGACCCCTGGGACCTGGCCGAACAGGGGCTGCTGACCCGGGAGTGGCGCTGGCTCGACCGGCGCCGGGACCGGGAGCCAGCCCTGGCGGATGGCGGCTCCGAAGACGGTCCGGAGGGCGGGTAGCGGCTGGCGTTCGGGTACTGCTCCGCGGTCCCGACAGCGTTCGGACGAACGCCTATTGTCGGCGGGAACGGTACGTCGACATGATGGCCCGCTTGGAACGACTCCGGGTGTTCCCGCTGAAGGGGTTGGACGGTATCGACGTCGAGGCAGCCGAACTCATCGAGGGCGGGACACTGGAACACGACCGCGAGTTCGCCCTCTTCGACGACGAGGGGGATGTCGTCAACGGGAAACGGACCGCGCGGGTCCACGACCTCACGACCGACTTCGACCCCGACGAGGGCACGTTCCGGGTCGAGACCCCCGACGGCGAGACGTTCCGGTTCGACCCGGAGACGGAGCGCGAGCGCGCGGCCCGGTGGTTCGGGTCGTTCTTCGATGCGGACCTGACGCTCCGGCGGGACGCGTCGCTCGGGTTCGTCGACCGGCGCGAGATGGGCCCGTCGGTCATCAGCACGGCGACGCTCGAGACGGTCGCCGCCTGGTTCGACGGGATGACCGTCGATGGGGCTCGTCGGCGCCTCCGGGCGAACATCGAGGTCTCGGGGGTGCCCCCGTTCTGGGAGGACCGGTTCGTGGGGGAGACCGCCCCCGGCTTCGAGGTCGGCGGCGTCCGGTTCGAGGGCGTGACGCCCTGCGGCCGGTGTGTCGTCCCCGAGCGCGACCCCGACACCGGTGAGCCGACGCCCGAGTTCCGCCAGCGGTTCGTGGAGCGACGCAGGGAGACGTTCCCCGCGTGGGCCGACGAGGACGCGTTCGACCACCACTACACGCTGATGATCATCACCCGTGTCCCGGAGTCGGACCGCGGGGCGACCCTCCGCGTCGGCGACGAGGTCACGACGCTCCAGTGAGGTCGGCGGCGACGGATTCTCAGAACGGCGCGTCGGGAATGCTCCGGCTGCCCTCCTCGTCCTGGGCGGCTCGCTCCGTCGGGGGCGACCCCACCGCAGCGCTGTCCTCGGGCTCGGCCGTCGCGTCGCCGGTTTCGAGGTACGTCCGTTCCAGCTCCGTGAGCTGGTCGTTGATGCCGCCGCTCTGGTGGTGCATCGGGGCCACACGGACCCGGACGAGGTCGTACTCGTGTCGGTCCGAGAGGGCGTTCCACGCCCGGAACGACCCGATGGTCAGCGTGTGGCTCTGCGGACAGAACGGGGTCGTCGGCGTGAACTCCGCACGGAGGACACGCTCCGCCTCCTCCTCTTCGATGGCGTCGTCGTCCTCGCGTTCGGCGTCATCGGCGTCCCCGCACTCGACGGCGTAGCGGTAGCCGGCGTTCTCGTGGCGCGTGTCCAGGTTCAGCCGGGCGAGGTTGTAGTTGAACGTCATGTCGTACACCGTCCGCTCCTCGAACAGCGCCCGCGTCAGGCGGTGGAACGCCGCGTGCTCGCGCCCCGTCAGCACGTCGTGCCCTTCGAGGAACGGCCCCGGTTCCGGGAGGCTCCCGGGGACGAACTCGCCGTAGCGCTCGAACAGTGTGCCGCCGTCGCCGCCGAACGGGGATGGGAAGCCGGGCATGGACGGACGTTCACCGTCGACCAGCGTCCACCTGTCGCCGAAGATGTTCGTGTGGGGGTCCCCCCCGACCCGGACCGACTCGGCCCGACCCGAACGGATTCGGCTGAAACCCCAACCCGGAGCGTCGCCACCGCGAGCATATGCAACTGCACTCGTCCGTGGCGAGTCGCCCCGGACTCGTCGCTGCCGGCCTGTGTTCGATGGTCGGGCTCCTGTTGCAGGGACCGGACGCGGCGGTCCTGTGGGCCCTCGTCGGCTACTTCGCGGCGAAGTCGCTCCAGAGCGTGGTCTGGACCTGGACGGGCGGCCCGAGCGCCTGATAGCGACCGGGCGTCGCACCACGTCGGCAGCCTGCCGGGGACGGAGGAGGAGCACGACCGCCAGCGGTCGTGTCCCACCGGCCGGCCGGTCGGGAACATGTTCGGGGATGCACGCAGGAGGTGTCGGTACCGTACTGTGACGTATGGGCGCGATTCCGGGGAACGTCGAGACGGACCAGCAGCCACCGATGACGGTCCCGCTGCGGCACTTCGTCGTGGCCCTCGGGTTCCTGCTCGGGGGCGTGCTGGTCGGGCTCGGGCTCGCCGTCGACGCCGTCCCCGGGCTGGGGACGCTCGCGCACGTCCACCTGCTGCTGGCGGGCTGGATCTGCGTCACGATCATGGGTGCGATGACCCAGTTCGTCCCCGTCTGGTCGGGCATCACCCTCCACTCGCGTCGCCTCGCGAACCTCCAGCTGGTGCTCGTCGGCGTCGGGCTGGTCGGGTTCGTCGCCGGGCTCGTCCTCGGCTCGCCGACGTGGCTGCTCCCGTTCGGCGGGCTCATGCTCGTCGGATTCTGGACGTTCGTCTACAACATCGCCCGGACGCTGGCCGCGGTCGAGTCCTACGACGTGACCGAGCGGCACTTCCTGCTCGCGCTGGGCTTCTTCGCCGTCCTCACCGTGCTGGGGTTCCTGCTTGCCGTGGGGTTCACACGGCCGCTGTTCGCGGGTACGGGTGTCGACCGCACGGGTGTCGTGGGGGCCCACGCGACGGTCGCCGTCTTCGGCGCCGTCCTGACGACCGTCTACGGCGCCCTCTACCAGCTCGCGACGATGTTCACCCAGACGGAACTCCACGGGGTCGACGAGTACCTCCTGCCGGTCGAGGCGGTCGGCCATCCGGTCGGGGTCGTCCTCCTGGCGCTCGGTCGGCTCGTCGACACGGTGGTCGTCGCACGCGTCGGCGCCGCGCTCGTCCTGGCGGCGGCGCTCGCCTTCGGGACGATCCTCGCACGGAAGCTCGTCGAGATGCAGGTCGACTGGACGCCGATGCACACGCGGTACGCGGTCGCCGTCCCGGCGTTGCTCGGCTGGGCGCTCGTCACGGCGCCGGCGTGGCTGCAGGCGCCGACTGCACCGGCACACCGGTTCGGCGCCCCCGGCGCGGTCCACCTGCTCGTCCTCGGCGCCGTCGGCTTCGTCGTCCTCGGAACGCTGTACCACATCGTCCCGTTCATCATCTGGGTCCACCGGTACAGCGACCTGCTGGGGCTCGAGGACGTTCCGATGATCGACGACCTCTACGACGACCGGCTGGCGACGGCCGACGCGACGCTGCTGGTGACCGGGCTGCTTGCGCTCGTCGCGGCGGCGTGGCTCGGGCTCCCGGCAGCCGTCCAGGCCATCGGCGGCGTACTGGTGAGCCTCGGGGTCATCGTGTTCGGCGCGAACATGCTGCTGGTCATCCACGACCACAGCCCGCACTCCGTCGGCCGCATCCTCCTCGGGGCCCTCGACCCGCGTCGGGAACCGACGCCGGCGGAGGAGGCCTCACCTGGCGAGTCGTCACGGTGAGGGCTCCCGGGCTGGCGTCCCGGTGGTCGGCCGCCTCGCCGTCGTTCCGTATCCGACGGGCCCCGGGTCTCGACGCCGCCGGGTCAGTCGTCCGACCGGGGCGCCAGAACGATCAGCGCGGTGCTCGCCTCGATGGCTCGCGGCGAGATCTCCTGATCGCCGTCGAAGCGGGCGATGTCACCTGCTGTCAGGTCGTGCGTCTCTCCCCCGACCTGTAACTCGATCCGTCCCTCGACCAGGTAGAGGACGATCTCGCGGTCGGGGTGGCTGTGGGGAGCGACCGCTCCACCGGCGTCGAGCGTGAGTCTGACCGTCTTCGGCTCCGCGTCGGGGAAGACGTTCGCGTGGGGCTGTCCCTCCAGTTCGTCGAGGTCGTGGGTCGTGGTCATGGGTCGTGTGGGTCGAACTCGTTCCGCCGGAGTCCCTCGCGGACCGGTCCGTGTTCGGCGTCGGTCGGCGGCGGTGCGGTGACGAGCAGGGCCTCCAGCCGCGAGTCGGTGTCGGCCCTGACGCCCCGGTCGGTGTCGGCCCCGACGACGACCACGTCGCCCGGTTCGACGCGGTGCTCCTCGTCGCCGTCGCGGACGAGTCCGGTCCCCGAGCGGACGTGGATCGCCACGTCGCTGGATGGGGCGTGGACCGGGATGAACTGCTCGGGCTCGAAGTACCCGCAGACGACCTTCATCCGGTCGCTGCGGAACACCTCGACCGCCGAGAACTGGTCGTCGTCGTACGCGCGCTCCGCGTCGAAGTCGGTCGCCGTCATATCTTCCTCCACCACTGCCCCGACGAATCGGGGCGATCGGTGCTGCGCTCCCGCCCTACTGGTTTAGGCCTACCTAGATGCATACGGGTTCGACTGTGACGAGACGGAGGAAAAGCGTTGGTCCGAACATGTTCCGTTCTACTCGCCCGAACACCTTCGCCCGGAGAGCCAGGTCCGGGGAGCCCCTCTTCCCCGTATGTCCGAGGTCGAATCCGGTTCCAGTATCCAGGTGACGTTCCATCCCCAGGAGTGGGTCGATTCGAGCGGTAAGGCCCACGAACGGGGCCGGAAACAGCTGATTCCGGCGGACGGCCGTGACCCGGTCAGCTTCACGGTTCCGTGGGCCGATGGAACCGACCCGTCGGGCCGGCCCTTCGAGAACGAGTCGTACGAGGCGAACCAGCTCCGGGACCACCCGGCGGCTCCGGACTGGGTGAACGACTGGGACGGGCCGTACTTCGTCACGCTGGACCCGGGGTAGTCCTGCCCCTCGACGGGAACCGTCGCCGTCCCCGGGCCGGCGCCGGACCGCCGCGATCCGCTCGGGTCCTCAGGCCGCGCACTGCTCGGCGTCACCGTTCGCCTCCGGGCAGCGCCCCAGACACGCCGACCCGACGAGTTCCCGGAGCCGGCGTACCCCGCGCTCCGGCAGCGCGAAGCCGATATCGAACGCCGTCCCGTCATCGAGCGTCGTATCCAGCTCCGAATCGAAGAAGGTGGAGACGACACAGAGCCGCCAGCCGGCCTGCCTGGCGAGGGCCTCTCCCCGGTCGGTGAGCGTCACGCCCTCGTACTTCTCGTAGTCGACCAGTCCGCGGTCGTCGAGCTTCGACACCATCCCGGTGACGCTGGGCTGGGCCACGCCCAGGTGTTCGTGAAGTTCCCCGGTCGTGACCCGACCCGTTCCGGACCCTGAGCGGACGGCGATGGCGAACAGGTAGCGTGCCGCGCCCCGCTCGATATCCGCCAGTGATGGTGCGGGCGGTGGGGCCGTCCGTGCCTGTGGTTCCGAGGACATACCCGCCGAATCGCTGTCCATCCCCGAAAGCCTAGGTGCGAACACCTTCGCATCGAGGGGGGATACGGGGACTCCGCCACTGTGGCCCGTACCGGCTCGGAGTTCGGCATCGTTCGGAGCCCGGTCCCGGCCGACCGGCCCAGGTCGGCCCGAGACGAACATCATCGGGTGAACGCATAGTTCGATACGTGTCGATGGTCGGGTATGCGCTCGGAAGCATCCGGCGACCCGGACAGACAGCTGGACGTGCGGGAGATCGACGGCGAGCCGTTCGAGGACATCATGGCCGCGCTCGACGAGTTGCCCGAGGAGGAGTCGCTGCTGCTGATCAACAGCTTCGAGCCCGAGCCGCTCTACGGTGTGCTCGAGGACCGCGGCTTCGAGCACGAGACGGCCAACCCTGCACCCGGGGAGTGGCACGTCGAGATCTCGAGAGCCTGAGCATCGTCGCCGTCGACCCGTCACCGACCGAGACGGGCCCGGACTGCGTCCCCGTTCTGGAGCAGGTAGGCCGCCACTGCGGGAACCGCCGCGACGACCCAGAACAGGAGCGTCAGGAGCAGATCCGATATCGCGAGGACGTGCTGGGCGGGTGAGCCCACACCCTCCATCCCGGTGACGGTCAGGAGGTGGAGCTCCATGGCGACCGGCGTGAGCGCGATCAGCGCGGCGAGCATGTAGAGGCCGCCCGCGACGATCTCCCGGCGCGTTTCGAGGCGGTACAGCCAGTAGGCCGCCCCGATGGCGGTGACCGCGAACGCGGGGAACCGGACCCCGAAGTCCGCGACGACCCAGGAGGCGACCACGGCCAGCAGCGTCGCGACCCCCACGACGAGCGCCGTCGTCGCGGTGTCGTGGGTGTGATCGAACAGCGGGAGGACGCGGTCGAGGGGTGAATCACTGGTCGCCATTATCTTCGCACCGCCTCCCTGGGGGGTTCGGTCTCGGGGTCGGGCATCGACGCGAGCTCGTCGAACGGCGGCTCGGGTGCGGTCCGCCAGTCGCCCCGTGGCGAGCTCCCGAGTTCGAGCTGTGCGAACTGTTCGAGCATGACGGTCAGCACCATCGGGTCGCCGCCGACGAGTCGCGGGCCCCCGGCCAGTCCGCTCGGGCGGCTCGTGTCCGCGTCGTTGTCCCGGAACCGGTTGTCGCCGCCCTGGGGCGCGCCGACCGCGAGGTCGGCCCGGCCGGAGTTCGAGACGGTGTTCCCCCTGACGAGGTTGTTCCGGGGGGCGTACAGGTTGTCGTCGATCATCGGCGCGACGACGATGCCGTAGTTGGCGTGGTCCCGGACCTCGTTGTCGAAGATCTCGTCGTTGATGCCGCCGGCGACGACGATGCCGGCGCCGAAGGCGCCGTAGCCGAAGGCGGCGTCGGGTGCGTCGGCGTTGTTGTTCCCCTCGACGAGGTTGTTCTGGATGCGGGCGCTGTCCTGTGGCGGGTTCGCCTCGCTGTCCAGCGAGTTGGGAACGATGCCGCCCATGTTGTCCCGGAAGACCGAGTCCGTCACGGTGAGGTAGCCGCCGGCGTTGGTCCCGGAGTAGCCGATGGCGTTGTTCTCGGACCGCACGTTCTCCAGCCGGGCGTGACAGGGGTCGCACTCCCCGACGTAGAACCCCGAGTCGGTGTGGCCCGACGCGTAGCAGTCGTGGTAGCGCCCGTGCCGGGAGTCGATGTTGTAGATACCGTAGACGCGGTTGTTGTAGGCGGTCAGGTAGGAGCCGCGCCAGCCGGTCACCGACGACCAGAAGAAGCCGTTGCGCTGGTAGTTCCGGGCCGTCATGTTCTCGACCACGACGTCGTCGACCGTCGCGAGCACGCCGTCCTCGCGTGTGAGCTCGCCGTCGAGGATCACCTCGTTGCGGTCCGTCCCCCGGATCGTCAACTCCGGGGTATCCGTGACGGTGACGGCCTCGTTGTACACGCCCGGCCCGACCAGCACCAGGTCGCGCGGTTCCGCAGCCTCGACGGCCCGCTGGATGGTGTCGTACTGCTCGGGGACGCGGTGGACGGTGTACTCCTCGTACGCCCGCGGCGGGTCCCTGGCGGGCTGATGGGCCGGGAACTCGCCCTGGCCGTCCTCGTCCGACTGGCCGGCGACCAGCCCCGCCGCTCCCC
>Ga0207757_101331_pt1 | contig 11029 bp, 11 predicted proteins | sample A23P3SouthBayCA_2_FD_187752 | JGI IMG/M metagenome (GOLD analysis project Ga0207757, IMG submission 187752) | Aerobic enrichment media microbial communities from Eden Landing Ponds, California, USA - A23 P3 (2) (SPAdes) | ecosystem: Environmental > Aquatic > Marine > Unclassified | place...
AGCACGAGCGCGACGCCCGCCGCGAGCACCGCGACCGTCGCCAGCACCGTGAACAGCACGGCCGTTCCGGTTCGGGTGAGGATCGCGCCGGCCATCGCCGCGCCGAGCGCACCGACGCCGAACATCCCGACGTACGTGTACCCGTAGGAGAGACCGTGGATGTCCTCCGGGGCGCGGGCGGCGATTGCGACCTGGTAGATGGGACCGACGGAGTACAGGAACAGCCCGAGCACGGCACAGACGAGGAGGAACGCGAGGGTCCCCATCCCGGACGCGGGGACGAACGCGAAGGCGACGAAGGCGAGCACTCCGAGCGTTCCGACGAGCGCCAACTCCGGTCGGACGTAGCTCGTGATTCGGCCGCCGGCGTACTGGCCGACCGCACCGAGTGCCAACAGGCCGGCGTAGACGTACTGCGCCGGATCGACGGTCCAGCCGGCGACGGCGACGGGATCGAAGACGGCCAGGCTGGACAGCGACTCGGGGAGGAACGTCAGGAGTCCCCGGTAGTAGACGCCGTACAGCATGACCACGGCCAACGTCAGCGCGAACCCGACCGTGAACAGCGTTCGGGTGTCGGCGACGAACCCCGCGACGTCGCGGATCGCGCTGTCGCTCCCCTCGGCGTCCTCGACGCCGGAGAAGAGCCCGGAGACGCCCACTGCCAGCGCGGGGAGCGCGAGGGCGGCGGCGGCGAGTCGCCAGTCGACGACGGCCAGAAGCACCGCGGTCGCCGCCGGACCGACGACGGTGCCCAGGCTTCCCCCGACGCCGTGGTACGCGAAGACGGTGCCCCGGTCGCCAGCGACGCGACTGATGAGCGACAGCCCGGCCGGATGGTAGATGCTCGCGGCAGCCCCCCACAGCAGCAGCGCCGCCGTGAGTCCGGGAAGTCCCTGGGCGGTGGCGAGGACGAGGAAGCCGCCGCCCATGCCGGCGGCGGCGGCGATCACGAGCGTCTTGGAGCCGAAGCGGTCGGAGAGGATACCGCTCGGGAGGGCACCCACGCCGATCAACGCGTAGCCCGCGCCGACGACGATTCCGAGCGTCGCCGCCGACGTCGAGAACACGTCGAGCCAGATCGGAATGAACAGCGGTATCGCGAGTTCGTACGCGTGGAAGCTCGCGTGGGCGAGTGCGGTGAAAGCCGCTACCTGCTCGTCACCTGCTTTCACAGGCGAACGCACTCTCGACGCCACTAAATAGATTCGTTTGCCCGAACGGCCGTCCCACCACGGATCGTCCGCGGACGCCCGACTGCGTGCGATCAGGTGTGCGACGACGTACGACGCCTCCTATCGCACGGACTCGGTCGAGCCGAACGCTACCCGCCCTCGTCCCACGTTACCTCGTCGATCCGGTCCGTCTCGCGCAGAACGAACGGCCCGATCGAGAGAGTGTGTTTCGTCACGGTCGCGATCCGGACGATGTAGGCCAACAGGACGAGAAAGGGGAGGAGCGACACGGCCGACGTGATGGCGACGACGGCGACGACGCCGAGCGTCCGGGTGACGGAGCCAGCGGGATCGAAGAAGGCGATCATACAGACCGCGACGAGGAGGGCGGGAAGCGCCGTCGCGAGGATGCTCCGGGAGAGGTTGATCAACTCCCACTGGAAGTAGAGCGTCTTGAAGTGTTCGCGGGCGGACCCGAACAGTTGGAGCGTGTCGACGAGCCGGTCGAGCGCCGCCTCGGCGTCGTCGCCGAGAGCCGCGGTTTCGCGGAGACGCTTCGAGGCGAATAGTTTCCACGAGTAGTCGAAGTTCAGCGCCGCCGAGAGCACGTCGAACTCGCCGAACTGTGCGCCGTCGAGGTCGTCGGCGACGCGGTCGGCGTCGCCGATCAGATTCTCCGAGAGATCGAGCACGGCGCCGTGGGCTGGGTGAGACTCGTCGACGGCGTCGCGAAGGGCGCGGGCACGCCGACCGGTCATCTGCACGAGCGCTCGCAGAAACTGGGAGGGCCGGGCGGGGCTGACCGGCGCCTCGATGAGATCCGCAGCGTCGTCACGGAAGTCGAGGGCACCGACCATCCGCTCGCGCTGGTCGTCGACGGCACCGAGTTCCTGCGAGAGCACGAGCTGATTGAGCGTCAACACCAGCGTGACGCCGGTGATGGTGGCGGTGAGAAACCCCTGAAACAGGGTGTCGACGGAGTCACCGCTCCGGAGTTTCGCCTCGGCGGCCGGGAGGAGCATCCCCGCCGCGAGCAGCGCCACGAACACCCCGGCGAACAGCCCCGCGACGAGGAGGCGGCGGTCGGCCTCCAGCAGGAGCCAGCGTTGCGCCCGGCTCCCGACGGTGCGAGCACGCGACTGCTCGCTCGGCCCGCCGCCGTCGCTCGTGGTCCGGCCGTCCATACACCCCGTGTGGGGTTGGGCGGCGCAAAAACCCTGCCACGACGACGGTCGACACCCCGACGAGCGGACGGAAGCCGAACGCGCCGGGCGCAAATATACGTGCCCGCGCCTCCGAGAGAGGAGTATGGAGTTCGACGCGCCACCCGAACACGCACTGATTCGGTCGACGGCGGCGGATATCGCGTCGGAGTACGGTCCCGAGTACTGGCGCGAGCGGGAAGAGCGGGGCGAGTTCGCGGGCGACTTCTGGGACGAACTCGGCGACGCGGGGTTTCACGGGCTGTTGATCCCCGACGCGTACGACGGCGCAGGCATGGGTCTCCAGGAGATGGGGCTGGCGATGGAGACGCTGTGTGCCGAGGGGTGTGGCATGGCCGGGACGTGGTACCTCGTCGTCACCGCGGGTATGGCAACCATCGCCATCCGCGAGTCCGGCACGGACGAACAGAAAGAGACGTACCTGCCGTCGATTGCGGCCGGCGACCGAACCTTCTCGTTCGCCATCACCGAACCCGGCGCCGGTACGAACACGCTGAACGTCGGTACCCGTGCCGAGCGCGACGGCGACGAGTACGTCCTGAACGGCAAGAAGGCGTGGATCACCTTCGCCGACCGCGCCGACGACATGATCCTCGTCACGCGGACGACGCCGCGGGAGGAGGTGGACGAGCCGACGCGCGGCCTGAGCCTCTTCGTCGTCGACATGGACGACCCCGGTATCGAGGTGTCGCCCATCCCCAAACACGCCATGAACTACTCCAAGTCGTGCGAGGTGTTTATCGAGGACGTACGCGTCCCCGAGACGGCGTTGCTGGGCGAGGAAGGGGAGGGCTGGTGGCACCTGGTCGAGACGCTCAACCCCGAACGGATCGGGTTCGCCGCCGCGGCGACGGGAATCGCCGAACTCGCCGTCTCGAAGGCGGTCGACTACGCCAACGACCGCGAGGTGTTCGGCGCTCCTATCGGCACCCACCAGGCCGTCTCCTTCCCCATCACTGAGGCGTACACGAACGTCGAGACGGCACGGCTGATGCGCCAGAAGGCGGCGTGGCTGTTCGACGAGGGGCGGGAGTGTGGCTACGAGTCGAACGTCGCGAAGGCCGCCGCGGTGGAGGCGGGCATCGACGCCGTCTACCACGCCATGCAGGCGTTCGGCGGGTGGGGGTACGCCACGGAGTACGACGTCGAGCGGTGGTGGCGGGAGATCAACCTCACCCGCCTCGCGCCGGTCACCCAGCAGATGGCGTACAACCACATCGCGACCGAGATGGGGTTCCCGAGGTCGTACTGATGACCGTGGACGTCCACGTCGCCGACCCCACGGCCGAGGAGGCGGAAGCCATCGCCCGTGCGCTCGCGACCCGCTTCGACGAGCGAGTCCGCGTGTTCGCCGAGCGAGACGCCGACCCCGTCGCCGAGAGCGACCCACCCGACGGGGAGACGAGCGGGCGACCGGGCGACGACGGCGACGACGCCGGTCCCACCGACCGCGAGCGGCGTCTGTGGGACGAGATAGCGGACATCCGCGAAGGGGGACCGGAGAAGTACCGTGAGCGACAGGCGGAGGCGGGCAAACTGTTCGTCCGCGACCGCCTCGACCGCTGGTTCCCGGACGGTCTCACCTTCGAGGACGGGACGTTCGCCAACTTCGACGCGTGGCACCCGAACGCACCCGACGCGGACGACGACCGCCTCCCCGCGGACGGCCTGCTCACCGGCGCCGCGACGTTCGAGGGGCGGGCGGTGCATTTCATGGCTAACGACTACACCGTCAAGGCGGGGTCGATGGCCCGCCGGGGTGTCGAGAAACTGCTCCGGATGCAGGGGCGAGCGCTCAAAAACGGGAAGCCGGTGCTCTACCTCATGGACTCCTCGGGCGGTCGGATCGACCAGCAGACCGGCTTCTTCGCCAACCGCGAGGGGATCGGGAAGGTGTACTACAACCACTCGATGCTCTCCGGTCGCGTCCCCCAGATCTGTGTGCTGTACGGTCCCTGCATCGCCGGCGCGGCGTACACGCCCATCTTCGCCGACTTCACGATCATGGTCGAGGGGGCGGCCATGGCTATCGCCTCGCCGCGAATGGTCGAGATGGTGACCGGCGAGGAGATCACGATGGACGACCTCGGCGGTCCCGCCGTCCACGCCGCCGAGTCGGGGAGCGCCGACCTCGTGGCCCGCGACGAGGACCACGCCCGCGAACTCGCCGCGCGCCTGCTCTCCTATCTCCCCGACAACGCCGATGCCGACCCGCCGCGGACCGAGGGAGTGGCGCCGGCGAAGTCGCCCGACGGCATCGATTCGGTCGTCCCCGAGTCCCCGCGAACGGGGTACGACGTGCGCGACCTGCTGGAGCGACTCGTCGACGCCGATTCGATCCTCGAGCTGAAACCGGAGTACGGCGGGGAGATCGTCACCGCTTTCGCCCGGCTCGACGGCCGTCCGGTCGGCGTCGTCGCTAGCCAGCCCGCGAAACGGGCAGGCGCCATCTTTCCCGACGCCGCGGAGAAAGCCGCCGAGTTCGTCTGGACCTGCGACGCCTACGGAATCCCGCTTCTCTATCTCTGTGACACGCCGGGGTTCATGGCCGGATCGAGGGTGGAGAAGGAGGGCATCCTGGAGAAAGGCAAGAAGATGATCTACGCGGCCGCGTCGGCGACGGTGCCCAAACAGTGTGTCGTCGTGCGGAAGGCCTACGGCGCGGGCATCTACGCCATGTCGGGACCGGCGTACGATCCCGAGTCGACGCTGGCGCTCCCCGGCGGCGAAATCGCGATCATGGGACCCGAGGCGGCGATCAACGCCGTCTACGCCCGGAAGCTCGCCGCCATCGACGATCCCGAGGAGCGCGAGCGCGAGGCGGATCGACTCCGCGAAGAGTACCGCCGCGACGTCGACGTCCACCGCATGGCGAGCGAGGTGGTGATCGACGAGATCGTCCCGCCGAGCACGCTCCGCGAGGAACTCGTCGGCCGCTTCGACTTCTACGAGACCGTCGAGAAGGAGTTGCCCGAGAAGAAACACGGGACGATCCTGTAGGACGGTAGGCGCTCCGGGATGGGTGGCGAACGGCCGGCGTCTCCCGTCCGTGACCGCGACTGGTCGTTTCGCTCGCCGCACCGTGCGCTCTGGGTCCTCGTCGCCTCGGGGACGCTGACCGTCTTCGCGGCCGCCGCGGTGGGCGCCGGTCTCGGACTCGTCGGCGTCGCGGGGCGGGCGCTGGCCCGATAGGGACCAAATCCATTTCCCCGCGCCCCGCCTCGTAGCCCCATGACCGGACTCTACTACGAGGCGTTCGAAGTGGGGACGACCATCGACCACGACGGGCGACGGACGGTCACCGAGAGCGACAACCAGCGGTTCTGCGACATGACGATGAACCAGCAGCCGCTCCACCTCGACGCCGAGTTCGCGGCCGAGACGGAGTTCGGCGAGCGGATCGTCAACGGACTCTACACGATGAGCCTCGCCGTGGGGCTGTCCATCCCCGACACGACCGACGGCACCATCGTCGCCAACCTCGCGTACGACGACGTCGAACACCCCGCACCCGTCTACATCGGCGACACGGTCCGAGCGCGGACGACGGTCACGGACAAACGCGAGACGAGCGACGGCGACCGGGGCGTGGTCACCATGCACGTCGAGGCGCTCGTGGGGGACCGCCTCGTCTGTTCGTTCGACCGCACCGTCCTCGCGCTGAAGGAGTGATCTCCAGTCGAAATCCTCGGGTGTGCTACATAGTGAACAGTTGTCACAGGCCCGTGGTCCCGACGGGTCCGGACCCAACATAGCAGGCCCTAAGCGTCGTCGCCCCGCAGTCTCGAACGGGTCATGTCGAACATCCCCCACCCCGACGATGCCCCGGCCGTCACCGACGCGGACGCCATCGATCACGGCAGCGACGGCCACCTCCACTCCGTCGTCGTCGCGTACGAGGGGTCCGCGGACCGCCAGACGCTCTACCCCGTCGACGCGACCGAGACCGAGCGGCTCACCCACTGGCTGACCGCGGACGCCGACGCGTTCGAGCGCCTCGACGAGATGCGCTAGTCCAGCGCCCGCCGGATCGCCGCCACCCGCTCGTTTCGCCGTCGGATCACGTCTTCGGGCGCGTCGTCGTACTCGTGGAACCCCGCGCCGTCGTCGACGCCGCCCCGGCCGGCGTCCAGTCGCTCGGCGAACATCGGTCCCGGGTCGTCCGCGTCGCTCAGATGCGGGTAGAGGTTCGCCGCGATGGATCGAAAGAGGTCGAGACCCGCGAGGTCGGCCGTCTCGAAGGGACCGATAGCGGCGGTCCGCAGGGCGTAGCCGTCCCGGACGGCCCGTTCGACGTCCGCCAGCGAGGCCACGCCCGCGGACACGAGGTGCGTACACTCGCGGAGGACGGCGAACTGGACCCGGTTCCAGACGAAGCCGGGGACGTCGCGCTCGACGAGGATCGGTTCGCGGTCGACCGCCTCGACGAACGCCGCCGTCCGCGCGACCGTCTCGTCGCTCGTCTCCGCACCCCGGACCACCTCGACCGTCGGCAGGAGGTAGGGCGGATTCCACCAGTGACAGCCGACGACGCGGTCCGCGACCGCCGGCACCGCCGCCGCGACGTCGGTGATCGGGATACCCGAGGTGTTGGTCGCGAGAATGGCGTCGTCGGGCGCGGCCGCCGCGAGTTCGTCGAACACCCGCTCTTTCACCGATAGCTCCTCCGAGACGCTCTCGATCACGAGTCCGGCGTCGCCGGCGGCGGCCACGGTGTCGAGCGTGTAGCCGATCCGGTCGCGGACCGCGTCGGGGTCGGCATCCAGCCACCCCTCCGCATCGAGGAAATCGAGGGCGTCGTCGATCCCGGCGCGGGCGTCGTCGAGGTTCGACTCGCGGTGGTCGACGAGCGTCACGTCCGCGCCGTGGCGTGCGAACTGGAGTGCGAGACCGTGGCCCATCGTCCCCGCGCCGACGACGGTGACCGCCGCCGGCGTCGATGGCGTAGTCGGTGACATGGCCGCACGGTGGACGGTCGGGCGCATAAACCTCCGCCCCGGACGGAACGGGAACCGCGACGTTAAGTTCGCTCCCCGAGTCGAGTCGAACGATGGCCGATACGCGAGCGACGGTGACCTGCTCGGACTGTGACCGCCGAGAGACGTTCGACGAACTCGCGGCGGCACGCTCGTTCATCGAGACACACCGCGCCGAAACCGGTCACGAAGCGACGTGGGAACTCCACCGGCTCGACGCCGGCGTCGAACGCGCCGGGCGGGAGGCGGGCGTCTGTGGCCGCCCCGAGTGTACGACCGAGGACTCCCCGCTCTATCTGGGCGACGAGTGACCGACGACGGCGCCGCGGTGTCGTGTGCCGCGCGTTGCCCCCTCCGGTAGGCACAACTACCCGGTCGTCCACCACCCGGTATGTCCACCTTCGAGTACGAGACCGAGTTGCAGGTCCGCTTTCGCGACCTGGACGCCATGGGTCACGTCAACAACGCCGTCTACGCGACGTATCTCGAACAGGCGCGCGTCGACTACTACGCCGACGTCCTCGGCGTCGGTCTCGACGACATCGATACCGTCCTCGTCAACCTCCAGATCGACTACCGCCACGAGATCACCCTCGACGACGAGACGGTGACGATAGCGATGGGCGTCCGCGACATCGGCGAGTCGAGCGTCACCGTCGCCTACGAGGTACGGGTCGGCGAGCGGGTGGCCGCCACCGCCGAGACGACGCAGGTGTACGTCGACCCCGAGGCGGGCGGGTCGCGGCCGCTCCCCGGGGAGTGGGTCGAACGGATGGAGTCGCTGCGCGAGAACTAGTCGTCGTCCCGTAGTTCGAGTTCCGCCACGAGGTCGTAGGGGTCCATCCCCCGGTGGATGCAGTCGAGGATGGCGAAGGCGTCGTCGGGCGCCAGGAAGTGTCGGGTCACCGCGCGGCCGAGCGGCGTCGGCGCCAGCCCGTCGATGAACTCCCACTCCAGCAGCTTGCCGACCGCCTGCGTCGTCGGCACGTCGCCGAGCATCCGGTCGTTGAGCCGTTTCGCACGCTCGCCGGCGACCGTGATGTTCGCCAGCGTCTCCTCGGCGGCCGCCGAGAGGTCGTAGACCGTGCGTACGTCCTCCATCTCGCCTTTCAGCAGCTTGAACGCCACCTCGTCTTCGGTCATCTCCATGCTGTTGTGGTAGGTGCAGTCGGGCTCGACGAGGAGGTAGACGACGCCCTGGTCGTGGTAGTCGGGGCGACCGGCGCGACCGAGCATCTGCTCGAACTCCTGTACCGAGAGCCACTCGATGCCCATTGCCAGCGTGTCGAAGATCACCTGCGAGGCGGGGAAGTCGACGCCGGCCGCGAGCGCCGCCGTCGTCACCACCGCGGCGAGGTCTTGGTTCCCGAACTGGCGCTCGACGCGCTTGCGCTGGCCGTAGTCCAGCCCGGCGTGGTAGGGGGCGGCGTCGTACTCCAGCTTCCGGGAAATCTCGTGACACCGCCGCCGGGAGTTGGTGAAGATGATGGTCTGGCCGCGATACCCCTTCGAGGACTTGCTGTCGAACGCCCGGCGGACCAGCCGGTTCTCGATCCGCGTCTTCTCCCGCGCGTCCGCGAAGGTGAGGTGGCGCTCGATTGGCACCGGGCGCTCCTCGAACTCGATCAGGGTGGCACGGAGGTTCCGCGCCAGCCACTCGGGGTTACCGACGGTCGCGGAGAGGTAGATCCACTGGGCGCCCGAATAGCCGCCTGTATCGGCGGCCCGACGCTCGCAGTAGTGTTTCAGCCGCGAGATCATCCCGTCGAGGCGGTGGCCGCGCTCGCCTTCCTTCAGCGTGTGGATCTCGTCGATGACGACCGTGCCCACGTCGCCGAGGTCTTTCCCCGTCCGGAGCGCGTGGTCGATCCCCTCGTAGGTGCCGACCACCACGTCCGCCGAGGGGTCGAACCGCGCCCCGTCGTCGGTGACGCGACTCCCGCCGACCCGGATCGTCACGTCCACGAGGTCGCCGTAGCGCTCCTCGAAGTTCTCCTCTTTCTGGTTGGCGAGGGCGACGAGCGGGACGAGAAAGAGCAGTTTGCCCTTCCCCTTCAGCGCCCGGTCGACGCCGGCGAGTTCGCCCACGAGCGTCTTCCCCGTCGCCGTCGCGCTCACGACGAGTTGGTCGTCGCCGTCCAGCAGGCCGTTGCGAACCGAGAGGCTCTGGACGGGCAGGAGGCTATCGAACCGGCCGGTGAGCTGCGCTTTCAGCGCCGGATGGAGGTCCAACTCGCTCGTCTCGACGGCGTCGACGTCCTCGACGGTCGCCCCGATCTCGTCGAACTTCGTGAGTTCGGGATCGAGTTCACCCTGCAGGAGGTTCGTGATCCGGTCGAGGTCCTGCACCTCCAGCAGGAGGTCCTCCAGGCGGTCCTCGGCCGCGCCGGTCAGTCCCCCCGCGTAGGCGAGTTCGGTGTCGAGTTCGCGTTTCGCGCAGTCGGGACAGATGTAGTCGCGGTCGGCCTTGATCGCGGTGTCCGCCGTGATCGGCGAGTACCGACCCGCCGAGGCGCAGTAGCGGCAGGTGCGAACGGTCAGGGCGTCCAGTTGGTAGCCGTCGAGCATCTCCTGGACCCGGTCGCGGCCCGCGGGCGAGGTCTGCTGGGAGATGCGGATGCGCTCGGCGCGGCGCGCGAGTTCGACGAACTGGCTCGGGTCGCGTGGCTCCTCGCTCGACCCGCGCTGGACCCGGAAGCGGGCGGGGCGTGGACCGGCGTCCGTCTCCTTGAGCTCGAGGACGGCTCGAAACACCCGTTCGCCATCGCGAGTGACGGCGACGAGGTAGTCGCCGTCGCGTTCGTGGAGGAAGAGCGTCTCGACGCGTCCGACCTGCCGTGACACGGGTACGGCTACGGGAACCGGGTATTTCAGGCGTTCGACTCCGAGCGGCTACTCGCAGAGTTCTATCGCGTCGTCGCCGTTCGGCACGGCACAGATGAACGCACCCGGCTCGTCGCCCTCGTTGCGATACCAGTGAACGACGCCCGCCGGGATGAACAGGGAGTCGCCGGCCGACACCGTCCGCTCCTCGCCGTCGATGCCGACGACGTACTCTCCCTCCAGCACGTACTGTTCGTGTTCGACCGCGTTGGTGTGTTTCGGTACAGCGGCGCCCGGATCGAGCGTGAACCGCCGCATCGCGAACGTCGGTGCGCCGTCGGCGTCGTCGATCAGGACACCCTTCGACAGCCCGTCGGCGGCGTCGACGGACTCGTACTCGATTTCCTCGCTCCGCTTGACGGCCGGGGACGGTGACTGCTCGCTCATACCGACCGATTGGGGGGCGGGTGCCTAAGCGTTTGGCGTCGCCGACGGTACTGTTCAGATTAGCGCGATTCGATTGGAGACACCTCGAAAGCCCCGACTCGCTGGAGTCGGGGGCCTCGCTGCGCGCGCTCCCTGCGGTCGCGTGCTTGCGTCGGCCGCCGTCCTCCAGCGAGTCGCCCCTTTCAGTCCCGCCCGCATTGGCTGGCCGACCGGCCGCCGCCGGGTGGGACTGAAAGGGACCGGCGTCTCGACGAACCCGGACGATGCAAGCACCGCAACGGAGAGAGGAGCGTGGTTCGAAAGACGCCGACGGCGTCTTTCGTCATCACGAAAGAGCGCGGCGCGCTCTTTCGAACGACAGCGAGTCCCGGGAGCCGAGACGCCG
>Ga0207757_101332_pt1 | contig 11027 bp, 11 predicted proteins | sample A23P3SouthBayCA_2_FD_187752 | JGI IMG/M metagenome (GOLD analysis project Ga0207757, IMG submission 187752) | Aerobic enrichment media microbial communities from Eden Landing Ponds, California, USA - A23 P3 (2) (SPAdes) | ecosystem: Environmental > Aquatic > Marine > Unclassified | place...
CGTTCTGGCTGGACGGCCAGAAATCTTCGATTTCTGGCAGTGATCGAGCTTTTTCAAGGATGGCGAGACGGCAGAGCCGTCTCGCTTCCCCACGGGCGACTCGCGGGTCGCCCGTGGAGAGCGGTTCCCGCAGCGAGCGGAGCGAGCGAGGAAACCCGACGCAGAAAACGGTCGCTAGGCGGACTCCATCTCGCGTTCGAGTTCGCGCAGGCGCTCGACCCGGCGCTCGGTCGGGGGGTGAGTGCTGGCGATCTTCCCGATGAATCCCGAGCGGATGGGGATGATGAAGAAGGCGTTCATCTCGGCCTGTTCACGCAGATCCTCCTGGGGGACGTTGTCCATGCGGCCGTCGATGCGGAGCAGCGCCGAGGCCAGCGCCGTGGGGTTGCCGGTGATCACCGCGGCGCCGCGATCGGCGGCGAACTCGCGATAGCGCGACAGCGCCCGGATCAGCAGGAAGGAGACGACCCAGACGACCAGCGAGACGACGATGGCGACGACGAACCCGCCGCCGCCGTTTCGGTTGCGCCCGCCGGTGAACAGCCATCCCCACCTGACGACCAGAAAAGCGATGGTCGAGAGAAAGGAGGCGATGGTCATCACCATCACGTCGCGGTTTTTGACGTGTGCGAGTTCGTGGGCCATCACGCCCTCCAGTTCGTCCTCGTCGAGCGTCTCCAGGAGCCCGGTCGTCACGCAGACCGCCGACTTCGACTGCGAGCGGCCGGTCGCGAAGGCGTTCGGCACCCGGGAGTCGGCGACGGCGACTTTCGGCTTCGGCAGGTCGGCCTGCTGGCAGAGGCGTTCGACCATCGCGTGCAACTGGGGATACTCCTGTTCCGTCACTTCCTTCGCGCCCATGCTGTACAGCGCCAGCCTGTCGCTGAAGAAGAACTGCCCCAGCGAGAACAGCCCCATCACGACCACGACGATGGCCGTGCTCCCCGTGTACAGCCACAGGATCGAGATGAACACGAGATAGAGGGCAAACAGCAGGAACATCGTGAGGGCCATCCGGCCGCGAAGCCCCCAGTCCGGTTTCCACTCCATACCCGAAAGTTGTCGCTCGGACGCTTAAACCCTGCCGGCGACTCGGCCACGGCGCCGCCCCGTCGCCGTCGACGGGCGCGGCCGACACCGTGAGACCGTGTGACTGGTTCACGTATATCTAACGAAAAATTATTATAGATACCGCCCATCTGGACGTGTATGGCCACAGGCCAGATCCGAACCTCGGCGCACCTGTGCAGTTGTGGGAAGTCCTTCGACAGCACGGAGGAACTCGTAGCCCACGCGTCCGAGGCACACGGCTTCCGGCCGTACTGACGGCGCCTCGGGTCGACGGCGGTACCGGCCCATTCTCCCGCGTTTCGCTTGTACCAGCCGACCAGGCACGCGACCGTGTCGCGGCGCTTAAACGGCCGACCGTCCTATCACAGTCGATGAGCGAGTCACGGGAGTTCTGTCCGCGCTGTGGCGACGCGGTCCCCCCGCGGGAGGAGCCGCTGCCGGGGGCGCCGCGCGAGCGCGACTCGGTGCTCTGTGACGACTGTTACTTCGAGGACTTCGACCTGGTCGACGCCCCCGAGCGCATCGAAGTGCGTGTCTGTTCGGGCTGTGGGGCGGTCCACCGCGGCAACGAGTGGGTCGACGTCGGTGCGGAGGACTACACCGACATCGCCGTCGAGCAAGTGACCGAGGAACTGGGCGTCCACCTGAACGCTCGCGACGTCCGCTGGGGCGTCGACCCCGAGCAGGTCGACGAGAACACCATCCGGATGCACTGCCAGTTCTCCGGGATCGTCCGCGGCAGCCACCGCGAGGAGACGGTCGTCGTGCCGGTGATGATCTCGCGGCAGACCTGCGACCGGTGTGGCCGGCAGGCCGGCGGCTACTACGCCGCCGAGATCCAGGTGCGGGCCGAGGAACGGACTCCGACCCGCGAGGAACGGACCCGCGCCGTCGAACTCGCGGAGAACTACGTCGGGGAGCGCGAGCGGGCCGGCGACCGGAACGCCTTCATCACCGAGGTGAAGGAGACCGACGACGGCGTCGACGTCAAACTCTCGACGAACCAGATGGGCCAGGCGGTCGCAAACCGGATCGCCCGCACGCTCGGGGGGACGGTGAACACCCACCCGACGCTCGTGACCGAGGACAGCGACGGCAACGAGGTGTACCGCGTCACCTTCGCGGTGCGGCTCCCCCGCTTTGGCCCCGGCGACGTGATCGACCCCGACGACGGCGACGGGCCGGTGCTGGTCGAGAGCGTCCGCGGGAACCTCAAGGGAACCCGACTGACCACCGGCGACCCGTTCGAGACGCCACTCGACGACGACGGCTTCGACGCCAGGCTCCTCGGGGACGTCGACGACGCCGTCGAAACCACCCTCGTCGCCGTCGAGGACGAGCGCGCCGTACAGGTGCTCGACCCCGAGACCTACGAGGCCAAGACGATCCCGCGGCCGGAGTTCCTCGACCCCGACGCCGACGCGGTCCCGGTGCTCAAGAGCCGGGCCGGCCTCCACGTCCTCCCGGCGGACGCAATCGAGGACTGATCGGGCGCCAGCGGGGGTCTTCGCACGTCGATCGACGCCGTCACTCGCCCCACACGTCCGACAGCGGATGATTCGACCGGTCGCTGTCCCCCGTCGCATCGTCCGATCCCCCACCTCGTCCGCTCTGCTCGCCCCTGGACGACGATTGGGTCGATCCCCCACTCCGGGAGGCGCCAGACGCCGAGGAGCTGACCGACTCCGACCGCGTCGAGCGGTTGCTAGAACGAGAGCCGGAGCCACGGCCTCCGGTTGTGGGTGTCGGACCGGGGTCAGCGTCGACGCCGGCGAGGGCAGCCTCGGGGTCGAACGCCGGTAGCGACGGAGACGAACGGGCGTCGACGGCCTCCGCGAACCAGTCGGGCATGTCCGCCCGCGCGCGATCGAACAGGTCCAGCAGCGACGAATCGGCAAGGTAGGTGACGCCGTGGTCGTCGGGGGCCCGCACCACGCGACCGCAGGCCTGGATCACCGTCCGGAGCGCGGTCCGGTGGTACCACGCCCACTGTCCATCTTCGAGCCGCTGGGCCACCCGCGAGTCGTTCGTGTTCAGGTACGGCGCCTTGCAGAGCACCTGCCAGCGACACAGGTCCCCGTTCAGGTCGAGGGCCTCCTCCATCTTCACCGAGAGGAACAGTTCGGGGTCGTCCGTCGCCTTCCAGGCCTCCAGTTGGGCGTCCCGATCCTCGCGGTCGTGGCTCCGGACGCGGGCGCCCACGCCGAACTCCCCGAGGCGGTCGGCCAGCCGTTCCTGGATGCCGTAGGAGTGACAGTGGACGAGTCCCTTCTCGTCGGGGTGGTGGCCCATGAGCCGGACGAGCAGGCGGGCGATCTTCGGGACCGTCTCGTCCCGGTGTTCGTAGGTCATCTTCCCCTGCGTGACGTCGTACAGCGGCCGGTGTTCGAGGGGGAAGGTGTGGGGCACGTCGACCAGCGCGACCCGGTCGGGGTCGAGCCCGACCGACCGGCAGAACGCAGCCTTGTTCAGGATCGTCGCCGAGAAGAGGGCGAACCGGTTGCCCCGGTCCCAGACGGTGTGGTGGAGGTACCGCTCGGGGTCGAGCGGCTTGATCGAGATGGCCCCATCTCCCGCCTGGTCGACGACCCACGTCGTCGGGCTGTCGGGGTCGCGATAGTCCTCGACGAACCAGCCGAGCGACGAGATCAGCTCCTGGAGGCGGTCCCGGCGGGCCGCGTCCTCCGCGGTGAGTTCGGCCGCGGCGAGCAGGTCGTCCTTCGCCCGCTCGCAGACGCCCGCGAGCGTCTCGGCGAACCGGGCGGTCCGCTCGACGGCGTCGTCGGCCGTCGAGAGGTCCGGGACGCCGACGTCGTCCCAGACGGGGACCCGGGCCGGTGAGAGGTCGATCGTCGCGTACATCTCGGCCCATTCGGCGAGGCCGTGAGCCTCGTCGATGACGACCACGTCGCGCTTGCGAAACAGCTCCGAGCCCGCGGTCTGCATGAAGTACGCGAGCGTCATCGCCGCGATGGGCCCCGAGGCGGCGATCGCGCGGTCCGAGAAGTACGGACACCGGTGCTGGATCGAGCAGTCGTACCCCGAGTTGCGCGCGCAGGGGGCCCGGTCGACCGGCGTCGACTCCTCGCCGTCCAGCAGGCAGGTGTAGTTCGACTTCCCCCGGACGACGTCGAAGTCGGAGAGCAGGTCGTCCTCGGCGACGTCGTCGAGCTGTGACACCTGGGGGGTGGTGTAGTAGGCGCCGGTGGCCTGGCTCGGCTCGGCCTCGTCGGCGCTCCGGGCGCCGCCCATCACCGCCCGGGCGAGCAGCGACTTGCCGCTCCCGGTAGGGGCGCGGACGAGGACGACGTCGTTGCCCGCGGCGAAGGCGTCGCGGATGCGGGCCAGGGCGGCCTCCTGGTTCCCACGGAACGAGGGCGCCGGGAACGCCGCCGGAATACGGTCGGGGTCCACGACCGAGGGTCCGCGTCCGCGAGCCTAAATGCATCGACTCGACGGGTCAGAGCCGACCGCCGGCAGCGAGTCGCCACGACGGCCGACGACGCCTCAGAGCGCGGCGATGTCGTCGGCGGTGACGTCCCGGTCCTCGGGCAACCGATCGATGCAGGACAGACAGACGAAGTGTTCGCTGCCGTCGACGAGTTCGAGTTCGATCCCGCCGGTCGAACCGCGCTCGAAGGACCAGAAGTCGCCGATGCCGCCGGCGATCCGGACCCGGTCCCCGCAGCCGTCGCACCGTCGCGTGGTCATCGTCCAAAGAAGGGGGTCGAGGCGGAAATACTCCGCGGCGCGCCACGGACGCCGGGGATGGGGTGAGGAGACTGGCGTCTCGAAGCCGTCGACTGTCGGAGAAGGGCCGGGTCGCTCAGTCGTTGATCTCGTGGAACTGATCGAGCAACGCGTCGGCCGAGTCGCCCGCGTCGACCTGGAGTTCGCCACGGTACTCGGATCGGGTCTGGTCGAACCCTGCGTCGACGGAGCCGGTCTTCTGTGCACGCCGTTCGTGCTCGTCCTCGTCATAGTCACCCATTGACATGATACACCTTCACATGAGAGACACCCACACTAATATGTGACGGTGGATTTTCAGCGCTGATAGCCGTAGGGGGCCAGCGACGGTCCCCCGGCTGCTGCCAGCGACGGTCCCCGTGACGGATGCCGACGCGGTCCCCCGGCAGGTTCCGCGACAACCTGGGCGACGGGGATACACGGAAGTCGTAAGGGTCGGGGGGGAGAACGACCGCCAGTGGCACGTCCCCTTCGCTTCCGCGTCGCTCCGGGCCAGTGGTCCGCCCAGCGGGTGCGCTCGGAGCTGTACGGTCCCCTGAACGCAAACCTGGGTACGGAAGTCGGGATGCCGTGGTTCAAGCCGCCGAAGGGGTACGACGCGCGGCGCTTCGACGTCGACAACGGCGACACGGCGCTGTTCGCCTGGACCGACGGCAGGGGCTACTGGCTCGGCAACACCGAGACGCCGAAGCCGCTCTGGGACACCGACAAGGTCGGTTTCGCGGAGGCGCCGGCGGCGCTGACCGACTGGGCCGAGCGGGAACTGCTCGCGGAACTGCACGAGGCCGACCCCTGGCTGGAGCCGTACCCCCACCTGTCGTGGTTCTTCCTCCCGGTGTTCTGCTCGAAGGACGGCCGGGGGACCACGCGGGAGTTCTTCCGCGATCACGCCGCGGGCTTTCCGGACGCCGACCGGGACGAGGTGCTGGAGTTCTACGAGTCGTTCCTGTCGACGGGCGTGTTCGACGACGAGCGCGAACTCATGGCGGCCAAACTCGGGACCTCGACGCGCCTGGACCGGGTGCGGATGAGCGCCTCGATGGGCGAGTTCAACGTCGCCTGGCTGCTCGACCGGGCCGGCTACGACCTCACGCCGGAGATCGAGGTGACGACCGGTCACAGCCTCGACTTCCGGGCGACGGGGGACGGCGAATCGGCGCTCGTCGAGGTGACGCGGCCGCTCCCCCCGGATCGGCGGGTGGCGGGCAACCCCGTGGCCGCGGTGCGGGACACCGCCGAGACGAAGACCTCGGGCCAACTCGAAGCCCACGGCGGGGGCGTCGTCCTGTTCGTGGATTGTTCGTCGTTCCCCGACGACGACTGGCGGGCAGTGCTCGGCGAACGGCCGGACGTCCGCCACCGGCCCGCGGTCGTCCTCCGGGTCAGGCCGGACGGCCGCGTCGAAGGGTACACGAAGGGAAGCGTCCCGCTCGACGTGGCGAAACTGTTCGAAAACTGAGGAGGAAGTTCGGGACGCTTCGGGGACGGGGCAGGGGTGAACCGCCGGTCAGAACGAAACCTGATCCGGCCCGGAATCGCCGAGTGCGGGCGGCTCGCGGTCGCTGTAGTACCGCCGCCCGATGGCCTTGTGGCTCACACCGGTGAGCAGCGCAGCGCGAACGTCCTCGGGGCGCTTGAAGGTCTCGTCCCCGAGACGACCCAGTACCTCCGCGAGCGTTTCGGTGCCGTTCTGGAGTTCGATGGAGAGGTCGCCGTACGTTTCGATGAGTTCCTGGCTCGTGGCAGGGTACTCGAGGTCGTCTGTCAGTTCGCCGGTGCCGTTCAGGCGCATTACATCACTACCTGTGTCGCCCAGGACTTTAACGATTTTCCATGTATGTCCTTAGTTCGCTGGAACAAATTAGGGACCTTAAATTGGATTTAATCCTCACGGTCGATGATGTGAGATACCGTGTCGCGGTAACTGTTCACAGGGCTCGTCCAGGCGACCGCGCGAGGCGACGTGCGGGGTCGATGGGACGGTTCGCGCGACCGCAAGGCCCATTCCCGGCGACGACGTGGGAGTGCGCATGCAGCAGTCCCCGATCGCGGACCTCCACGTCCACACGACTGCCTCGGACGGAACCATGACCCTCTCCGAGCTCCCGGCGATCGCCCGCGAAGCCGGCGTCGACGTGGTGGCCGTCACCGACCACGACCGGTTCCACCCCGACCTCGACGGGCCGGTCGTGGAACGGGCGGGCGTGACGCTGATCAGGGGGATCGAGCTCCGCGTCGACGCGGGCGACCAGCGCGTCGACCTGCTGGGGTTCGGCGTCCGCGAGACCGACGCGCTGACCGAGACGGTCGCCGCGATCCAGCGCGACCGGATCGAGCGGGGCCGACGGATCGTCGACTGCGTCGAAGACCGGCTGGGCGTCGACCTCGGGATCAACCCCGCGGAGGGGCTCGGCCGCCCGCACATCGCCCGCGCCATCGCGGCGACGGACGCCCCCTACGACTTCGACGGCGCCTTCGAGGACCTCATCGGCGACGGCCGGCCGTGTTACGTCGCACGCGACATCCCGACGTTCGACGAGGGCGTCGCCACGCTCCGGGCGGCCTGTGACCTCGTCGCGCTCGCACACCCGTTCCGCTACCCCGACGCCGACGCCGCCCTCGAACTGGCGACGGACCTCGACGGCGTCGAGCGCTGGTACCCCTACGACGGCTCGCGTGGCCACGACGCGACGGGCGGCGACGGGGCGCGGCTCGACGAACTCGCCGAGCGCCGTGACCTCGTCCGGACCGGAGGAAGCGACGCCCACGGTCGAACGCTCGGCCGCGCGGGACCGTCCGACGAGGCGTTCGAGCGGTTCGCGGACGAACTCGGGTTCGGCGTGGCGTCACAGTGAATCGGGGGCGCAGTAGCGACCCTGCCGGCCGGTCGGGAGTGCCGCGAGCGCAGGCTTAAACCGCGTCGGGCGCCTAGCCGGAGTATGCAGTGTCACTACTGCGAGCGCGAGGCCGCATACGCCGCCGAGAAGGACGCGATCAAGGTCGGCCTCTGCGAGCGACACTTCCGCGAGCGCGTCGAGAAGCTCGCGGAGTCCGACGAACTCGCTGCCCTCCGCGAGCAACTCGACATCGACCGCACCGAGTAGTCGCCGACGACCGCCGGCCGCGGCCCGTCGCGACCCCCGTGGCCCCGACCGATCGGGTCCGCCTTCGCCCGGGAACCGACCCCCGACGCGAGTGAACCGACGCTTCTGACGCCCGCGGCCTGTGCCTTCCTGCCCGCGACCCCATCGTTCCTGACCCGCGACTCCGCACCGCGCGAACGGTCGACCGCCAGCTAGCGTCGCGACCAGCGGCGGATCGTCCGTCGCCCCACACCGTCGCCCTGCGCCAAGGCCCGGGTCGCCGCCCCGAGGCTACGAGGCTACCAGAGGATCGACGCGCCGGCGTAGTACAGGCCCGCGAGGATCGACTCGAAGGCGAGGGTGCCGACCGCCGACAGCACGAGAAAGCGCCGGCCGCCCAGGTCAGAGAGGCCGGCGGGGACGGTCAACATGCCGCGGGTGAACAGCAGCGAGTTGCTGACGGGGACGACCACCGGCCCCCAGCGATCGAACCAGCCGTCGAAGCGGTCGAGGCTCTCCTCGCTCACGCGGAACCACCGCCGCTTGAGGAGGTACTCCCGGCCGCCGCGCTCGGCGAGTTTGAACAGCGCATACTGGCCGACAGTCGCTCCGAGGACCGCCACCCCGATGATTGCCGCGGCCTCGGCAGGGGAGGCGCCGACGAGCACGAGTGCGGCCGGCACGAGCAGTTCGCTCGGCATGAAGTACATCAGCATGGCGCCCTCCAGCACGAACACCCCGAGCAGGACCAGAAACGCGTACTCGGAGGTGAGCAGGTCTCTGAGAGCGGGCGGCACTTCGGCGGTCTGGAGGGCGATCTCGGCGGTGGGAAGGGGGACGGAAGCGACCGCCGGGACCGGTGAAACCATCGTGGCCCCGCTTCCGGGAGGGCAAGTAAATCGTTTGTGTTCCAGGGATGGTGCCCCGTGACTCGTCCGCCGGCGGGGAGCGACGGACCTTTGCCCGGCCCGGCGTACCCTCGACCATGGATCTCACCGACAGACCCCGACGGCTCCGCGCGGACGGCGTCCGCGGGATGGTGAGCGAGACGTCGCTCGCGGCGTCGGACCTGATCGCGCCGGTGTTCGTCGACGCCACGACCGACGAGCGCGTTCCGATCGAGTCGATGCCGGGTCACGAGCGCGTGCCGGTCACGGAGGCCGTCGACCGCGTCGAGGAGGTGCTTTCGACCGGCGTCGAGAGCGTGATGGTGTTCGGCGTCCCCGAGTCGAAGGACGAGCGCGGGTCGCGGGCGTGGGCCGAAGACGGCGTCGTCCAGGCGGCGACCCGGCAAATCACGAACGAGACCGACGCCTACGTCGTCACCGACGTCTGCCTCTGTGAGTACACCGACCACGGCCACTGCGGCGTGCTGGAAGCGGACGCACGGAGCGACCCCACGCTCACCGTCCGCAACGACGAGACCCTGGAGTTGCTCGGGAAGGTCGCGGCCTCTCACGCGGCCGCGGGCGCGGACATGGTCGCCCCCTCGGGGATGATCGACGGGATGGTCGGCGCGATCCGCGAGGCGCTCGACGCGACGGACCACCACGAGGTCCCCATCATGTCCTACGCCGCGAAGTACGAGTCGGCCTTCTACGGCCCGTTCCGCGACGCCGCCGACGGCGCCCCGGCCTTCGGCGACCGCCGGCACTACCAGATGGACCCCGCCAACGCCCGGGAGGCGCTGCGGGAGGTGCGCCTCGACGTCGAGCAGGGCGCCGATGTGGTGATGGTCAAGCCGGCGCTCGCCTATCTCGACGTGGTGCGGGCCGTACGGCGGGAGTTCGACCACCCGGTCGCGGCGTACAACGTCTCCGGCGAGTACGCGATGCTCCACGCCGCCGCCGACCGGGGGTGGCTCGACCTCGAAGCCGCCGCCGCCGAGTCGCTGCTCGCGATGAAACGCGCCGGGGCCGACCTCATCCTGACGTACTTCGCCGAGGACCTGGCCGACCGCCTCTGAGCCGCGCGGGCCGGGTTCGAACCGGACAGGGCAGAAATTGCCTGAACGTTCGTCCAACTACCGGGCGACGATGGGGCGCGTGAGTTGACAGCCCCCAACCTTATATGAATATTATTCTACCCCATTTGTGACATTCGTCTATTAGGCAGGCCGAGAATTTACCATCTTTTACCCCTTGATTTATATGGTTCCATTCTATGATCCTTCACCGTGAGTCGGAACACGAATCACGTTCGATTTGTCGAATTGGGGGACAAACGTGTGGTTATTGAATCGGAGGGGAGGCCGTGACGGTCCCCCTCCAACTGGACGCCGGGGCCATCGCGAGCGGCGTCAACAACGTGTGGGTGCTGGTGGTCTGTTTCCTGATCTTCTTCATGCAGCCTGGGTTCGCGCTGCTGGAGGCCGGTCAGGTCAGGGCCAAGAACGTCGGGAACGTCCTGATGAAGAACATGACCGACTGGACGCTCGGCGTCCTCGTCTTCTTCATCGTCGGCGCAGGGTTCAGTTCCATCGTCGGCGGGCTGACCTCCCCCGGCGGCTTCAGCGTCGCGGGGGCATTCGCGTACATCAACGACCCGACGGCGTACATCGGCTGGTTCTTCGGCGCGGTGTTCGCCATGACCGCCGCGACCATCGTCTCCGGTGCGGTGGCAGGCCGGATGAACTTCAACGCGTACGTCTTCGTCGCCGCGGCGATGACGGCGATCATCTACCCGGCGGTGACGGGCATGACCTGGGCCGGTGGGCTCCTGTCGGGGAGCGGGTACATCGGGCAGGCGCTCGGCGTCGGCTACCTCGACTTCGCCGGCGCGACCGTCGTTCACATGGTCGGCGGCCTGGCCGGCCTCGTCGGTGCGAAGATGGTCGGCCCACGCAAGGGCCGGTTCGACGGGAACGGCAACTCACAGCCGATCCCGGGGCACTCGATGCTGCTCGCCGTCCTCGGGACGCTGTTCCTGGCCTTTGGCTGGTACGGCTTCAACGTCGGCACGCAGGCGACGGTCCTCTCGGCCAGTGACGGGAGCCTCACGTTCATGGGTGGGGCCCTCGGCCAGGTCGTGTTGAACACGACGCTCGGGATGGGCGCCGGCGCCGTCGCCGCGATGATCGTCTCGGCGAGCTGGCAGGGCAAGCCCGATCCGCTGTGGGCGGCG
>Ga0207757_101337_pt1 | contig 11000 bp, 10 predicted proteins | sample A23P3SouthBayCA_2_FD_187752 | JGI IMG/M metagenome (GOLD analysis project Ga0207757, IMG submission 187752) | Aerobic enrichment media microbial communities from Eden Landing Ponds, California, USA - A23 P3 (2) (SPAdes) | ecosystem: Environmental > Aquatic > Marine > Unclassified | place...
CAACACCGACGCCAACAGCAACACCGACGCCAACAGCAACACCGACGCCAACGCCAACAGCAACGCCGACGCCAACAGCAACACCGACGCCGACGCCAACACCGACGCCAACTCCGACAGCGACGCCGACGCCCACGCCGACGCCAACTCCGACAGCGACGCCGACGCCGACACCGACGCCAACCGCAACGCCCACGCCAACCGCCACACCGACGCCGACTGCGACACCGACGCCGAACGCGCAGCCGACGGCTGATGCGGGACCACCCCGGACCGTGACCGCCGGCGAGTCAGTCACGCTGGACGCGACCGGTTCGAGCGACCCCGACGGGGACAGCCTCTCGTATTCGTGGTCGCAGGTCTTCCTGCAAACCGACCCCGACGTGACGATCACGGGCCCCGACACGGCGACGCCGACGGTGACGGTTCCGTCCCTCGAATCGGAGACCGACATCGAACTCAGAGTCACCGTCACGGACGCCGACGGCGCCACCGACTCCGACATCGTCACCATCGAAGTCGAACCCGAACCGGCCGACACGTCCACACCGACACCCACGCCGACCGCAACACCGACCCCGACCGCAACGCCGACGCCGACCGCAACACCGACCCCGACCGCAACGCCGACGCCGACGGCAAACGCAACGCCGACGCCGACCGCAACACCGACAGCGACACCAACTGTGACGCCGACCCCGACCGCAACGCCGACGCCGACGGTGACGCCAACCCCGACACTGACACCGACGCTCACGCCGACGGGGACGCCGATACCGACGCCCACACCCACGGATTCACCGACAGCCACCCAGAACTCGGCCACGCCAACGCCGACGGAGTCGCCGACGTCGACGCCGACGTCGGGACTGACGTCGCCGAGTCCGAGCACGGACCGTCCCGAAGCGGCCGAGGACCCGGGACAGGACACCTCGACGGCGGACGGCCCTGGAATGGGCGTCATCGTCGCGCTGGTCGCACTGCTGGCGGTCGGTGACCGTCTCCGTCGACGCGAATGACTGCCGTCCCGCGGTCACTGCTCTCACCGGTCACCGACCGTCTCCGGCGGGCGAGAGCGGCGGTGGTAGACGACCTCCGTGCCGACCCGTATCTGCCCTACATCCTGGTGCTTGCGCTCGTGCTCGCGGGGTTCTGGTTCTGGCACCGCGTCCCGAACTTCGCGACGCGCGACGAGCGCTGGCGAGTGATCGACCCGTTCGAGACGCTGGGTTTCGTCGTCGCCGACCCGGGTCTCGACTCGCTCCGCGAAGGCGTCGACTACTGGCGGACCTACGGGGCGACGATGTACCTGTACGGCGCCGTCGCGCTCCCCGCGGTCGCGTATCTCTTCGTGACCGGACGGCTCGACCTCGCGACGGCGACGACCGACGCCTGGAGCGGCGGCCTGTGGACCCACTGGCTCGAGCTCCCGGGCTGGCTCTGGACGGTCACAGTCCTGGCGGCCAGGCTGACGACCGTCGCCTTCGCCGTCGGCTGTGTCTACCTGGCCTACCGCATCGGAACGGTCATGGACGGCCGTCGCGCGGGGCGACTCGCGGCGCTGCTTTTGAGCCTGACCTGGGGCTTTCTGGTCGTGGCTCACGAGGTCGGCGAGGACATCCCCTCGCTGTTTTTCCTGCTCTGTGTCGTCTACGCCGCACTCCGGTACGTGGAGACGGGAGCGGCCAACTGGTTCTACGCCGGATCTCTCGCCGGCGGCACCGCGATGGCGTTCAAACTCACCGCCGCCGTGGCGATACCCCTGCTCGGGGCGGCCGTTCTCCTGCGCGCGCGCCGCCCCGAAACGACGCGAGCCTCCGCGCTAGCGCGACCGAGACTCCTTCTCGCGGGCGGAGCCTGCGGCGCGGTCGCGGTGTTCGTCGGCTATCCGGGCGTGTTACTGAACGGCCCCGACGTCCTCCTCGACCGTATCGCGAGGGGCGCGGGGTCGAAGGGGTCGCTCCACGGCTACGTGAACGCGCCGAGCTGGTGGTGGCTGCTCCGCGGGTCGGCCCACGCCGCCGGACTGCCGCTTTTCCTCGCGCTGCTGGCGAGCGTCCCGCTCGGACTCCTGCGAGCGCGTGAGCCGTCGCTCGCCGGCGCCGGGGCCGCCCTCGCGCTCGTCGGCGTCGCCGTCTACCGACTCGTCTACTCGGTGTGGTCGTACATCCGCCCACATCACCTGCTGCCGGCGCTCGTCTTGCTGTCGCTCGTGCTCGCGGTGGTGCTCGCCGACTGGCTCGAGCGCCGTCCGGCCGTCGCGCGCCCCGTCGTCGCCGTCCTGGTCGTCACGACCGCACTCTACGCCGGCGTCGGCGTCCTCGGCTACGCGAGTCAGCCCCGGGACGAGGCGACCGACTGGCTCGCCGCACACGTCGACGGGAACGACACCGTCGAGACGTACGTCACGGACCCTCAGGAGGCGCCCGTTCCCCACGGCGTCACCGTCTCTCACCCCGGCGACCGGACGACGACTGTCGACGGCGTCCGCGTTCGGCCGTCGCGGACGGACTGGATGCGTGCGATGCCAGAGCGCTGTCCGGCGTTCATCGTGTTGAACGCCCACGAGTCGCTCCAGTACCTCGCGCCCGATGACTACAGTCGACGGGCCGCCCTGCTCGCCGACCCGGAGCGCGAGGCGTACGTCCAGGCGCTTTTGTCCGGGAACTACTCCTACGAAGTCGCCGCGCGGTTCGGGTCCCAGCCCCGGTTTCTGCGGGCCGACCGGCGCCCCTCGGTCTGGCGCGCCGTCGTCACCGCCGGCGTCGTCCCCCGCTCCGTGCAGTACGGCGACAGCCAGGACCTCGGTACCGACCAGTACACCGTCGTCCTCCGACGGACCGGCCGCTGTCGACCCGGGGACGCGCCGCCCTCCGAGTGACCCGGGGCCGCCGATTGTCGCTGGCTGTCCGGGTCCGCCACCCGCCGCCGGGTGGCCCGCCCCGTCGCCCGTCGCCAGGTGGCCCAGCCCGTCGACCGTCAGAATCATATTACCGAGCGAATATCTGACGAATACAGATGCCCAAGATAAGCGTCGAAGTACCGGCGGAACTCCTCGACGACCTCGACGACCACGTCGGGGAAAACGGCAAGTTCGTCAACCGAAGCGAGGCGATCCGGGCGTCGATCCGGAAGACGCTCGACCAGCTAGACGAGATCGACGCCCGGCAGGGGCGCCTCGACGATGAGGAGTGAGCGCGCCGACTCGACGGGCGGCGAGGGCGCCGACCCGCTACCGGTCCCGCGGCTGGTGCTCGTCGCGCTGTTCGTCACGGCGCTCGTCACGGCGCAGGTCACAGCGAGCAAGATCGTCGCCGTCGGCGTCCCCTTTAGCGTGCCGCTGCGCGGGGACACGCTGTTAGTGCCGGCGGCGGCCTTCGCCTACGCGGTGACCTTCTTCGCCTCGGACTGTTACGCCGAACTGTACGGCCGCCGCGCGGCCACGCGGCTGGTCAACGTCGCGTTCGCGATGAACTTCGTCCTGCTCGGACTGGTCTGGCTCGCCATCGCGGCGCCCGTCTTCGAGTTCTCTCCGGTCGGTCAGGGCGAGTTCGAGTCCGTCCTCGGGGCGAGCACCGGTATCGTCGTCGGGAGCATGGGCGCCTACCTCGTCAGCCAGAACCTCGACGTGTTCACGTTCCACTGGCTGCGCGACCGGACCGAGGGGCGCAAGCTCTGGCTGCGCAACCTCGGGTCGACGGCCACGAGTCAGGCCGTCGACACGGTCATCTTCATCGCTATCGCGTTCGTCGCCTTCCAGGGTATGGCCGTCGACGAGGCGGTCGGCCTCATGATCGGCCAGTATCTCGTCAAACTCGCCGTCGCCGGCCTCGACACGCCGTTCGTCTACGCCGTCGTTGGGTACGTCCGCTCGCAGAACGGCCCCGCGGTCGGCGCCGACGCGAACCCGGATCTCGACCCGGAGTGACTGTCTTCCGAGACACACCGCTCCGAGTGACAGCTCTCCGAAACGCTTTTTGACGCGAGCGGCCTCACTCCGAGCGAATGCACTCCGCTCTCGCGTGGCGCTGGCGCTCGCCCGCCCGGAGAGCGGACAGTGTCGCGACTGCGGTCGACCGGGCCTAACCCGGCGCCCGCGGGCGCGATGCTCACTCGTTCTCCCGCTCGCTCGCCCGCCAGCCATCGCTGCCGATCCACAGTCATGACAGACGACACTTCGACCGAGCAACTGTACGACCACACGACCGCCGACGACGCGCCCGCCGACCAGCCGCCGGAGTCCGCACCCGCCGACCAGCCACTGGGATCCGCGCCCGCCGACCAGCCGACGGTCACGCCCTACGCTGTCGCGGGCGAGGTCGATTACGACCGCCTGCGCGAGCAGTTCGGCGCCGACCCGCTCACCGACGCGCAGGTCGCCCGTTTCCCCGACCACCCCATGCTGCGCCGGCGGGTCTTCTACGCCGGCCGCGACGTGGACCGCTACCTCGCAGCCGCCGAGCGGGGCGCCACCCACACCGTCGTCACCGGGGTCGGACCTTCGGGACCGATGCACCTGGGACACGTCCTCGTCTTCTACCTCGCGAAGCGCCTCCAGCAGGCGACCGGCGCGCACGTCTACATCCCGCTCTCGGACGACGAGAAGTTCTACGCGAAGGACCTGACCTTCGAGGAGATCGCCGCGGCGACCCGGTCGAACCTGCGTGACCTGCTCGCGGTCGGCTTCGACCCCGACCGCACCAGAATCGTCGTCGACCGCCTCGACGCCGACGTCCTCTACCCGCAGGCCGCCCGCCTCGCCGAGGGGATCACCCAGGCGACCGTCGACGCGACCTACGGCGAACCCGACAACGTCGGCCTCTCCTTTTACCCGGCGATGCAGGCCGCCCACCTCCTGCTCCCGCAACTCGTCCACGGCCCACATCCGACGCTCGTCCCCGTCGCCGTCGACCAGGACCCCCACGTCCGGGTCTGCCGGGACGTCGCCGCGAAAGAGCGCTTCGACGCGACCAAACCCGGCGCGCTCCTGGGGAAGTTCCTCCCCGCGCTCGACGGGCCGGGGAAGATGAGCAGTTCCGACGACGCGCCCGCCATCGAGTTGACCGACGACCCCGAGACCGTCCGCGAGAAAGTGATGCAACACGCCCACTCGGGCGGCCGCGTCGACGTCGACGAACATCGCGAACACGGCGGCGACCCCGAGGTCGACGTGGCCTACCAGTATCTCCACAGTTTCTTCGAACCCGACGACGAGCGCGTCGCCGACCTGGCCGCGCGGTACCGCTCGGGCGCGTTGCTCTCGGGCGAACTGAAGGAGGTTGCGGCGGAGCGGATCGGCGACTTTCTCGTCGGCCATCGGGAGCGACGCGCCGCGCTGGGTGACCTCGAGACGGAACTCGCGCCCTATCGTCTCCGCGAGAGCGAGCGCGAGCGATTGCGTCCGGCGGTGCTGTAGCTGCGTCTCTCCAGTCGAAATCGCTCCCCCACCCGCGACACTACGCGGACGCGGATTCGGCGAGCGCGACCAGATCTCCGCGGGGGAGGTCGGCGAGGACGGCGCGGGTGGTGCCGTCACGCTCCCAGACGACGGCCGAGCGGCCGTCCCGTTCGACGTAGGTCGCGCTCGCGCCGTCGACGGTCACGGCTTCGCCCTCGCCGACGCCGAAGGGGAGACGCCCGGTGGTTTCGACGAGCGCGACCGAGCGCTCGCCGTCGGTGTACTGCTGGACAGCGACCGTCACGCCAGCCTGGGTCGCGACGGTGGCGTTCTCGAAGGTGTAGCCGTCGTCGAGACGCCCGAGGTCGAGCGACGTGTTTGCCTGCGCGGCGTCGAAGCTGTCGTAGGTGTTGCGGCCGGCGAGCGCCAGACCGGAGTCGTCGGGCGGCCGGAACGTGCTGTCGCGGACGCTCGCGTTGATCGTCGTGTCGAAGTCGACAGTGACGCGGTACTCGCGGGCGGTCACCGCCGCGCGGTGGAGTCGGTAGTCCTCGGTGTCGACCCAGAGCGTGGCGTTCCACGGCGTCGTGGCGTTCGCACGGTCGACGCTGAGGACGTACGTCTCGCGCCCCTCGACCGTCTCGGTGCCGACCAGTTCGGTCGTGTAGTTTCGCTCGCCAGCGTACGCGCTCGCGTTCTCGGTCCACGAGTCTGTGCGGTTGGCCCACACGTTCGTGCGGTTGGCCCAGGCAGCTCGCGCGCGCTCGCTCCAGTTGACCGGAGCGTCGCCGAGCGACCCGTTCGCCGGCACTTGCGAACTCCAGTTGTGATGGGTCTGCTCGGACCAGTTGGCAGGGATCCGTTCGGACCAGTTGGCGGGGATCCGTTCGGACCAGTTGGCGGGGATCCGTTCGGACCAGTTGATGGAGATCCGTTCGGACCAGTTGGTGGGGACGTCGTTCGCCGTCCAGTTCGCTGGGAGGTCGCCGGCCGCGGGGACGCGCTCGGACCAGTTCGCCGGCAGACCGGAGTCCGTCGCCGGAAGGCCGGATCCCGGACCGTTCAGTTCGACCAGCGTCAGGACGCGTTCGACGAGAGTCGAACGGTTCAGCCCGCGCCAGCGGTCGGCGAGAGCTTCGGTGCGGTTCGCGGCGGCGGAGCGGCCGGCCGTCGCGGCCGACCAGTTCGCGTCGGGGACCGGGGTCGAGAGGACGACGCCGTCGGCGCTGACCCACGCGACGGAGCCGTTCGTGCCGACGAGATAGCGGTCCTCGACACCGACGCGCACGCGGTCCGGGCGCGCCAGGACGTAGGAGACGTTCACCGACCGTTCGGCGGTGCCGTTGGCGACGGTGACCGTCGCGTCGCCGACGAGCGTGTCGGCGGTCGCGTAGCGCTGCTCGGCGCGGTCGAGGACCGTCTCACCGTCGGGCTGGTCGTCGCCCGCCATGCCCGGTATCGCCCCGGTAGCGGCGGCACCGACGAGCACGACGGCGACGGCTGCGAGGACCACTGCGGCCAGGGCCACCGGCGCCGTGATCGAACCGCGACCGTCAGTCATTAGCGACGGTTAGGCCTCGATCCGCTTAACCCCACGGACGGGCGGGGGAGTGATGGTTCGTGAAGAGAATGCAGCGACCGCAAACAGCGTGAACGCGACTGGCCCAGCGGCCGCAACCGCAAACAGCCTGAAAGCCTCTGCAGGAACGACTGGAACCGCAACCGCAGACAGCCTGAAAGCCCCCGCAGCAACTACTGGAACCGCAACCGCAGACAGCCTGAAAGCCCCGACGCGTTCGGCTCGCGCGCCTCGCTGCGCGCTTCCCTCCCTTCGGTCGGTCCAGTGCTTACGTCGTCGGGCGTCGCCGAACACGTCGCCCCTTTCATTCCCACCCGCACAGACTGTCGAACCAGCCGACGTGGGTGGGAATGAAAGGGGCTGGCCGCCCCGGGAAGGCGGACGACGTAAGCACCGCAGGAGGGAGTGGAACGAGCGACGAGGAGCACAGCGAGGTCATCGGGCGCCTTGCGCCCGATTGCTTGAGGGACCGTCGGTCCCTCGCTGCCCCCGACCGGAGCGGCCGGGGGCTTTCACGCTGTTGGTGGTCACCGTGTTCTCGGAGGTCGCTTCACTGCACACTCCTCGCTCCCGGCCGGCGAAGATTGATTTCGGTCCGTCCCCTGGCACGGGTGTGAACGACGCGACAGCGGCCGCGGGGGTGTGGTGATGGAGTTCGTCGAGTCGCTCCGGACGAGTACACGGTCGATCCGCTCGCACAAACTCCGGGCGACGCTGACGGTGCTGGGCATCGTCATCGGCATCGCCGCCGTGGTCACCTTCGTCACCTTCGGCGCGAGCCTGAAAGCGGACGTCGTCTCGGAGATCGAAGGCTCCAGCGCCAACGAGGTCTACCTCGTCGCGTCCGAGGACGGCGACGGCGGGTTCGGCGGCGCCCAGCCCGTCTTCACCGAGTACGACCTTTCCCAACTCCGCGAGATCGAGGGCGTCCAGCGGGTGGTGCCAAGAGGACAACTCGCTGTCAGTTCGCTCGCCCACGGCAACGACACCGTCGCGCGCAACCAGGTGACGGTGACCGACGAACGGGCGTTCGCGACGGCGACGTTCGACGAGGGACGGGCCTTTCGCAACGGCACCGACGAAGCCGTGATCAACCGTCCCGCGGCGCGGCTGTTCGCGGGCAACCTCTCCGCGGGGGACGAACTGACGATCACCCTCCAGTCGAGCGAGCGCGCGACGGTCACCGTGGCCGGCATCGTCAACGGCAGCGGCGGACAGTTGCCCTTCGCCGCCTTCAGCGACCAGCCGCGCGTGTTCCTGCCCGCCGACCGTTTCTCGCGAACCGTCCTCGAGAGCCCCACCCTGGGGGTCGACCAGACCGCCTACCCGCAGGTGTCCGTCGTCACCGCGCCCGGCGACACGTCCGCGACCCAGGGGCGCGTCCAGGCGTACTTCGACGGGAACACCTCCGACGCCGCGCAACTGCTCCCACCGGGCTTCTCCGTCGGCGCCCAGACCAACGACGACCTCGTCGACCGCATCGAGCGGATCGTCGAGCGACTCACCCGCTTCGTCACCGGCATCGCCGTCATCGCGCTCGTGGTGGGCGCGGTCGGCATCGCGAACATCATGCTCGTCAGCGTCACCGAGCGCACGAGGGAGATCGGGATCATGAAGGCCGTCGGCGCGCGCAACCGCGACGTGATGCAGCTGTTTCTCACCGAGGCGGTTCTCCTGGGGGCGCTGGGCGCGCTCGTCGGCGTTCCGGTCGGCGTCGCTGGCGGGTGGGCCGCGACGGAGTACGCCGAGATCCCGCTGACGCTGGCGCCGACGTGGTTCGCGGTCGCGGTCGCCGTCGGCGTGGGCGTCGGCGCGCTCGCCGGCCTCTATCCGGCCTGGCGGGCCGCTCGCGTCGACCCGATCGACGCGCTCCGCTACGAGTGAGCGCGCCGTCGGCCCGTCTGCCGGCTCTCGCTGGGTGGGGGTGTGTGACACGCTCTGCCCGTCAGCAAAGCCTTAAAACGACGGAGTCACCTACGCGAACGTATGCAACACGTGAAGATTCCGCAGGACCGGATCGGCGTTCTCATCGGCGAGGGGGGTGAGACGTTGCGGGAGATCGAAGACCGGGCGGAGGTCCGCCTGGACGTCGACAGCGAGACCGGGCAGGTGAAAGTCGAGTCGACGGGCGATCCCGTCACCGCGCTGAAAGGGCCGGACATCGTGAAGGCCATCGGCCGCGGATTCGCGCCCGAGGAAGCCATGCGCCTGCTCGACGACGAGATGATGCTGTTCGACATCATTGACGTCGGCGCCGCCGCGCGCAACCAGAACGACCTCCAGCGCCACAAGGGCCGACTCATCGGCGAGGGCGGGCGCACCCGCGAACTCATGGAGGAACTCACCGGCGCCTCCGTCGTCATCTACGGGTCGACGCTGGGGATCATCGGCGACCCCGAACAGGTCGACGCCGTCCGCGAGGCCGCCGAGATGATCATCGAAGGCGCCCCCCACGGCACCGTCTACTCCTTTTTGGAGGAGAAGCACAACGAGATGAAACACAAGGGGCTGGACTACCACAAGTTCCCGGGCTGACCGACAGTCTCCGGTTCGGTCGGTTCTCCGCACCGTTCTCTCACCCTCCGACACCTGTAAACGACAGCGACCCGAACAGCCGGCCGTGACGCCGCAGACGCAGACGACCGACGCGGCCATCCTCGATTTCCCGGCCGAATCCTCGTACCGCGACGTCGACGGCCCGCGCGGCGACGGCGTGACCCTCCACGTCGTCTCCGCCGGCGACCCGGCCGACCCGCTCGTCGTCCTCCTGCACGGCTTCCCGGACTTCTGGTACGGCTGGCGCCACCAGATACCCGCGCTCGTCGAGGCGGGGTATCGCGTCCTCGTCCCCGACCAGCGCGGCTACAACCTGAGCGACAGACCCGACGGGCTGGACAGCTACCGGATGGGACGGCTTTCGGCGGACGTCGCCGCGCTGGTCGACTCCGAGGGCCGCGAGTCGGCTCACGTCGTCGGTCACGACTGGGGCGCCGGGGTCGCGTGGGACCTGGCGCTCCGTCGCCCCGCCTCCGTCGACCGCCTCGGCATCGTGAACGTCCCCCATCCGACCGTCATGGAGCGCACGCTGAAGACGAATCCCCGCCAGTTGCTCCGCAGCTGGTACATGTTCTACTTCCAGCTCCCGGGCCTGCCGGAGTGGTACCTCGGCCGGAACGACGCCGAGAACCTCGTGCGGACGCTCGAGGGGATGGCCGAACCCGGTGCGTTCACCGACACCGATCTGGAACACTACCGCGCGGCCTGGCGACAGGAGGGCGCTATCGGAGCCGCGGTGAACTGGTACCGCGCGCTCCTCCGGCGCCGAGACGACCCGGCCCGCGAGCGCGTCGCCGCATCGACGCTCGTGTGCTGGGGCGAGGAGGACGTGGCGCTGCTCCCCGAGATGGCCCGCGAGAGCCTCGATTACTGCGATGACGGCACACTCATCCGGTTCCCTCACGCCTCCCACTGGGTCCATCTGGAGGAAGTCGCGACGGTGAACGACCACCTGCTCGACCACCTCTCGGGGTGACCTCGGGAGCGGTGAGACGGACCACGGTGCGTCGATCCCGGGTCACGACGGGTGTTGATGGCGGATCTGCTCCGCGACCGTGCCTGGCACCGGCGTCCCGCACTGCCGGCACTTCCAGGTCGGATACACCCCGCCGGGCTCTTTCTCCATGTCCTGTTTGTACCGCAGGGTCGCCCCGCAGGTACAGGTGTGGCTCGGCCCCATGAGCGTCGGTTCGTCGCGTGTGTGAATAAATTTCGCGCCGCTCGCGGTGGGCGGAGGGAGTGGCGTCGGTGCGGGCGGTGTCGGTGCGGGCAGCGTCGGTGCGAGCGGCGCCCCGGCGCGAGTCTCGCGGGTCGACCGGTCCTTACTCCGGGGACGGCGACTGTCCGCCGGTGAGTATCAGCGTCGCGAGGGCGACAGCGACGAAACTCATGACGGCGTAGGCCAGTTGGGCGTTGGTGCTGTCCCCGATAACCAACCCGCTCAGGAGACTCACGGCCACGAGCAGG
>Ga0207757_101340_pt1 | contig 10978 bp, 13 predicted proteins | sample A23P3SouthBayCA_2_FD_187752 | JGI IMG/M metagenome (GOLD analysis project Ga0207757, IMG submission 187752) | Aerobic enrichment media microbial communities from Eden Landing Ponds, California, USA - A23 P3 (2) (SPAdes) | ecosystem: Environmental > Aquatic > Marine > Unclassified | place...
CCGCCACGAACTCGCCGATGCGAAGGGAGTTCCCGCCGAGTGGTCCGAAACCGAGATTCGGTCGGCGATTCCGCGCGAGTTCGTACAGTACCTCCTTCACTACTGTCCGAGCGTCCCCGACGTATCGCTCCCGCCCGAGCTACGACAGCGGCCCATCGGTGAGTTCGCCGCCGCGATCGGAGGTGAACGGCGGTGAGCGACCGCGTTCACGAACCCGCCGAGGGCGGTGTCGACTGCCCCGACTGTGGCACGACCTGGCGGACGCCGCTCGCGGCCCTGCGCTGTTGCGGGAGGGGTCCGCAGTGACCTATCAGTCGTCGCTTTTCGAGTACGAGGAAGACTTGTCGCACCTCTCAGATGCACAGCGGGAGGTGTACGAGGCGGTCGTACAGGACGGTTACGGGATGCGGGAGTACGCGCGAAAAACGGGGCGGTCAGCCGGCACCGTCGGGAACCTCCTGCGACGTGCTCGCCGCCGGCTCGATGGAGGTGCGGGCTCATGACGGGCGCGCAAACGCAACTCGGCGGGCAACTCGCCGAGGGTGTCGACGAGCACAACACCCCGCTGGAGTGGGTGGCCCCGATCGCGGACATCCTCGGCGGGTTCGACTTGGACCCCTGTGCCTCGGCGAGTTCGGATCTCGCGGCCCACAACATCCGCGAAAGCGGCGGGCTCGACGCTGACTGGTCACGCTACGAGGTTGTTTGGTGCAACCACCCTTACGGGCGCGGTGAGCCTACGCGCTGGCTCAAGAAGGCCGCGGAGAGCGACTGCGAGACGGTCGTGACGCTCTCGAAAGGCGACCCGAGCACGGACTGGTTTCAGCGATACCTCACCGACGCGACCGTGCTGTGCTTCCCCGACGAGCGGATCACGTTCATCGGCGAAGATAACAGCGCGAAGTTCGCAAACGTCTTCGGCGTCTTCGGCGAGTGCCCCGACGAACTCGTTCGCTGGTTCGACGAACAGGGCTGGGTGGTTCGCCCATGACTGACACCGAGTTCGTCCGCGCCTCGCGTCTCTACGACGTAGAAGCCGGCGAGCCCGTCCCCTGGGACTGGGGTGGGAACCAGCCGATCCCGGAGAGCCAGGCCGCCGTCGAGAAAGCCGTCGCCGAGGTCGGACAGGAGGGATAGGCGTGGAGACGGTCGAACTCGCGCCGCACGAACTCTCGGCGAACCTCCTGTTCGATGACGACGGCCTCGCGCCGTTCTTTGGCCTGGATAGCGCCGTGAAACAGGCCGGTGGCTCGAAGAGTGCCGAGTTCCAGGCCGACGGCGAGCGCTGGGTCGCGCGGCTGTCCTACCAAGATAGCAACATCGTCCATCCGGGCGGGATGACGCCGATGGGGACCGACTTCCGGATCGAGACGATTCGGGAGTACCGCATCCGGGTGTACCGTCACCCGAGCGAGGATCCCGTCGGGGAACAAGACTTTACGGCGCACGTCGCGCCGCGGTGGCCGGGGATGCAGGGCGAGCGCGAGGACGGCTCGCGCGTCGAGATTCCCGTTCCAGAGGGCTTCGGCGAAGGGGTGAACGTCCGGGTGAAGGGGTCGAACATCGCCTTCGACCGCTATCCGGAACTCCTGCAGCGCGGGGCGGCGGTGCTCGGTGTCGCTCGGCGGTACTTCGAGAGCCCGCACGAGTACAGCAACATCCAGGACGCCGAGCGGTACGTGCGAGTCCACAACGACGCCAGCGGGCCCGTTCACGCTCGCGACGGTCCGCTCGCCTCGATGGGCCACCTCTTGGAGCATGACCGCTCAGGCTACCGTAAGGTGGTCCAGAACGACGACGACGAGCGCGGCCGGAACCTCCCCGGCTACTACCACACGACCACGCTCGACCAGGGGCGGATCCGCGAGGCGTTCCCCGACCACCGTCTCCCCAAAGAGGTGAAACACTACTACGCGAAAGAGGCGAAGTCGCTACCTGACGACCACCCACTATCTCACCCGAAGGTCGGCGCGTCGCTCCAGGTGTCGCTACTCGACGACGACGAGACCGTGCGGTGGAGTGACCTGGAGCGGATGCGTCGCGAGTTAGACCAGACCGTGCTGTCCGTGCTCGCCGACGCCGGGCTCGACGTGGCGCCGGAAGATGGGAACGGCCCGTTCGTTCCGGATGCGTACTTCGAGCCGGAGGTGGACCAGTCGGGGCCGAAGCCCGTCGGTCTCGACCTGACGCGAATCGAACAGTCCCAAGAGAGCGTGGTGATTCGCCACCTCGCGGACGGGTTCTCACCGGTCCAGTGGGAGAGTCTGGAGACGCTCGTCACCGACGGCGGCGAGATTGCACCCGCGGACATCGCCGCCGAGCACGATCGTCACGTCGGCTCCGTGCGGCGGGCGCTCCGGGAGATGGAAGACATGGTGAGCCGTGAATATGCGGAGGTGTCGCTCGCGAGTGAGTACGTCGCGGAAATGGTTCACGAGGCGGTCGATGAAGCGCGCGACAGCGTACAGCGCGCCGCCGAGACGACGGCGAAGGCTGTCGAGGCCGCCGAGCGTGGGCTCGACGAGACGATGAGTTCGTTCCTGGCGTGGGCCGCGCGTCACGGTGTTGACGTGGAAGGGGCCCGCGAGGCGCGGATGAAGCTCCGGTTCAACACCACCCAGATGAGCGACGTGCAGGCCGCCGTCACCGAGGGCCTGCGGCGGTGGGTCCGCGCCGGGCTGAAAGAGGAAGACTATCGCCAGGCGGAGATCCGCCTCGGCGACGGGTCGCGTTCGGAGGCCTGGCGGTGGGTCGACGAGTCCGCCGTCGGCGACCGGTGAGAGGCATCACTGTTCTGCGGGGGCGTTCTGGCCGGTTAGTACAACTGTAGTTGCGCTACACAGCTGTAACTCCGCAACCCTGGTTGTACTTCGCGAGGGTCGCGAGCGCCGGCTGGGTCTCGCTCGCGATCGCGAACCCCACCCCAGGGGTTCGGTTCGCCTTTAGAGGTGTGGCTAAGGCCACATCATCAAAATACACCGCACAGCATTGGATGCATCCAAGCGTAACACTCACTCCTTGCCGTCAGAACTAACGCAAGGCTATATCTCGATGCGGAGATATTTATGTTGTGACTATCACTAGCACCCTAATTGGGCAGAATGAAGACTTCGATCAGTGTCCTTGAGAATAGACTTTCTGACGCATATTTGCCCGACAAGACCTTCGTGGACAACAATGATGAGAGAGAAAAACTGTATGACACACTATCTGCAATAGCTGCAGATATTCCTAGACTCCTTGAGTACGATTCAGAAAACATTCATATAGATTTGGGATTTGAAACACCGAAACCTGTTCGGCATGAATTTGGATTCTCGGTGATGAATTTTGATGTTGTTGTAGCCAAGGATATCGCCGCTCCCCCTTATTTAACAATAAAAGTAGACCTATGCGAATCGTCCCCAATCAAACACCATCCAGAAAAAGATGAAAAATTCACCACCGACTGGCATTCATTATTTCTTAACTCTGCTTCGTACACTTCCCGCTCAGAACACACAATCGTACTATCAAATCATCATTTAGCTGTACAAAGTCCCGGTGGGAGGAATCTCTACGAATTATCTTCGCTTTCTGAAGAAGATGTACAGGAAATATTTGAAACTCTTTCTCCTCCAGAATCCCTACCATCTGGCGTCGGAGATCACTTCCCACCTGGCCATCACCCACATCAAACCAAACTAACTCGATGGCTATTTGCTGACTCTGAGATAACTCCTGAGTATAGAGAAGTCATCGAAACAGAATTCTTCGAGATAGATGTTAACGAATATAGTGACTTGCTGTATTCGGCCTATTCCGCCGATTCACCTGTAAAAAAAGGCAATTCTCTAGAGGAGGTAGTTGAGTACTTGCTTAGTGGATTGAAGATGGTAGATATCCGAGATACGAATTTGAATACTAAAACTGGGGAAATTGATGTAGTCCTACAGTACAGCGGCTTCCATGAGACTAACCTTTTCCAATACCATTCCAGATTTATATTAATTGAATGCAAAAATGTTGGTGAATCTGTGTCCACTAAGGAAGTCGGTCACTTTGAAAAAAAGCTCAGAAAGAGGCAGGTTGATATCGGCATAATCGTTGCATGGAATGGTGTCTCTGGTGAAGAATCTGGGGAGGATGCTCAGCGGTATATTGATACACCAAGTCCAGAGGACCCATTTATAATCGTGCTTGATTCAGACGATCTATATTCAATATTAGATGGAAGATGTTTGTATGATATTATTGACGACTATCTCTATAGATTGCGATTCGATGTCTGAATGCTGCTGTAGTTCCGATCCCATCCCCCCAGGGGTCGCACGTCGAGAGAATCGATTCTCCCGATATGCACACGAGCGCGCTCGGCCCGTGTGCATATTCCGCGCGAGACGAGCCCCTGAGTGGAAGACGTCGAGGCGGGGCGGACGGCGATCGCGGCGTTCTTTAAGAGTAGCCGGCCGGTGAGTTACCCGGGTAGACCTTGTTTTTGCCCTCGTGTTCACGAGCGGACGGTATGCGAATCCGCGAACACGGGAAACACGCCCACCGCACCGACACGATCGAGCAGGCCGCCGACTTCTGGGAGTGCAACAAGACGAAAGCGCTCCTGCAGTCCGCCGAGTTTGCCCGCCGGTTCGACGAGCGTATCCAGACGGTCCTTGCTCGCGACGACCTGACCGCCGAACAGAAGCGCGAGATCGCCGACACCCTGAGCATCCCCGGAACCTACGAGGTGGAGTTCTCCGAGTCAGTCGACGTGACCAAGTGACGATGAAAGCTTATTTGATTTGAATTAGGGTATTTCACCATGCCGATTGGCTTGGACATCTTGTCTGGATTCCTTGCTACTTTACTCGCGACTTTGATTGGTGTCTATATCGCGTTTGTTCTTGACCGTTGGCAACAAGAGAAACGAAACCGACAGAGAGCAGTTGAACACCTCCATTCCATCCAATCTGAGATTCAACTCAATTCCAGCCGTCTTGATTCAAACAGCCGGATTCTTGATGAACTTCAACAGCGTGACCGGAAGGGGGACCACTATATTCTTGAATCGCTCGAAACCGACGCTTGGGAATCGGCACTTCAAGAACCCATCGTCGGAACTCTGTCACCGGATCTCTACGATCGGTTGCAGGAACTCTATTATGGATACAACTCGGTCAATTCCTTAATTGAACGGCAAACCTCCGAAATGCATCACAAAACTCTCGGTGAAGAGCGGGGGGTCGGAGGATACTCATACGAAAACTGGACCATGACTGTGGATTATTACGATAGAGAGAATGAAGAAGTCGACTTTCTTGGTCTGGGTTCCTTGATTAGAAATAGCTCGCAGAATCTCCGTGGAAATCGCGATCTCCAAGACGACATTGACGAAGAGATCGAGAAACTTGAGTCATATTCTCTTAGGGATCATATGTCTACAGATTGGATAACCCCCTGGGGCAATTCGAACGAATTGGCATGATGGGGTAGGCTTGCAAGAACTGCCCCTCAGAAGGGCTCTTTTTGTATACATATATGCGTACGAACGGGGGCGCGTTACTGTTGCGACCGGGCGCGTGCCCGCGCCGTCACTCGGTCACAACATCCGCGCGTGCAACGTGGTCGGGCAGTGGATCGGGAACTGCCACGAGGTCGCGATGCTCGCCGTCTTTCCACTCGCGCCACCGTTCGCCGACCCAGCCGCGACCGAAGTCCGTTGGTCGTGCGGCTTCCTTCTGGCTCGCGCCGTCGAGCACTAACTGGATCGCCGTCTGGATGTCCTTGCGCTTGGCGATCGCGTCCGCGTTGGGCGCGTCCGGCTCGTCGTCGCCGTCGTCGTCGAGCACCACGTCGAACTGCGACGCCTCGTGCTCGTCGTAGTCTTCGGGCGTGTCAGAGACGCCCTGGAACTCGGCGGCCTTGTCGAGCGTGTCACGCCCGCCTTCGGACTCGTAGAGCACCATGCGGCCGGGATCCCGCCGCGAGGGCTTCTCCGCGACGAGCGTCGCGAGCCGGCGGATGGGCGCGCCCGTGTCCGAGCGCTCGTGGCCGACGATGAGCACCGAGCCCTGTTTCGCGTAGCGGTCGCCCGGTTGCTTCTTGCGGACCATCTTCAGGTCCTTCGCGAACTTGTTGGTCCCCTCCGTGTCCTGTCCTTTCGTCGTGAGCGTCTGACTGCCCTCGTCGATGAGTGCGAGCACCTGCCCGCGGTGGTCCTGCATCGCGTGATGCATTTCCTCGCTGTCGGTCACGGGAACGTCGGTCCCGTCCCACTCGGTGACGTTGCTGACGACGACGCCGTTGGTGAGCGCCTTCCAGATGCGGCACGCGTCGAGCGCGAACGCGGTCTTGCCCGCGCCCGGTGGCCCGTTCACGAGCGCGATCGATCCTTCGAGCGCGAGGGTACGCGCCACGCGCATCTTCGCGTCTTCACCCTCTTGCGAGTGGTCGACGAGACCCACTGCATACTGCATCTGTGAGACGTTCCCCTGTTTCACCGCATCGGTGATCGTCTCGGTCCCCGCCGGTTGCACGAGGTCACGATACGCCTGCGTGTCCTGGATGTCGCCGTCAGAGGCCATTGCCAGGAGGTTCAACACCGCCTGCCGGCGCTCGTCTTGCACGAGCCCGGCGTGCGCGAAGGCCTCCGCCGAGTCAGACAGGTCGATGTCCTTCAATCGCTCGCGCAGGTTCGCGGCCGCGTAGGCCTCCTGTTCGCTGGAGTTACTGCCCATCGCTCACCGCCCCGCCGTCGGCCGCTACTGCATCGCTCTCACCGTCCGGATCCTCCGGGTCGCGAAGGATGTTCCGTGCTCCGACGAGCGACGCGAGAACCGCCAGTCCGGTGATGAACGGGAGCCACGTCGGCACGGGGACGTAGGCCGGCGACGACTCGCCGTCGTAGCCTGTTTCCATCGGCACATCGAGCGCGGCACCGGGAACGATCCAGAGACCGCCCCAGAGACCGAGCACGGCCGAGAGCGTGGCGGTGACGACGATGAGCGCCTTCTCTCGGTCCGAGAGTTCAAGCATCGTTCACCTCCCCGCCGTCGGCCGCCGCTTCCGGTGAGCGCGTCGGCTGGTTGACCGCCTCCGGGTCGGTCGCTTGTTTTGGGTCGGTCCGGCGTTCACGGTTTTCGTTCAGGTCGCTCGTGAGGTTGACCTTCGAGAGCGTCTCGTCGATACGGTCGGACAGCGCGGACACATCGATGAGACTGGCGCGGTTGTACTCTTTGACCAGGAGGCGCGCGTTATCCAGGACGGCCTCGCGGACGATCGTCTCCGCGCGGGTCACGAGTACGTCGCGCTCTTTGGCTTTCTCTTCGAGGTGGTCGCGTACCTCGTCGATTTTCTCCTGATTTTTCAGGAGTTCACCGTCCGACGCCGACCCGCGCCAGGTCGCTTTCGCGATGTTCGCATCTCGGTCGTACCACTCGACGCCGTAGGTGGGGTACTCCGTGCCGGGCCACTCGTAGAGTTCGCCCCCTTCGACGTGGAGATTCTCGAAGTCCTTGGGCGAGAGTTCCCAGATACCGCCTTCACCCGCGCTCACGCCCGGTTGCACGAGGAAGCGCTTTGGCGGGTCGTAGAGGTACCTGAGCACCTTCACGACCGCGGGATACCCCAGCGCCGCGCAGGCGACGGCGGCCACGAGGAACACCCGCCAGTAGCGCGGGACTTCCGGCACGCCGCGGGTCGCGAGGACCACGATCATGCCGATCGCGAGGACGAACCCGCCGAGACCGACCCACATCGAGTAACTGTCGAGTAGGTCGACGACGAGCTCCCAGCGTGACCGACCGGTGTGGGAGTCGTCGCTCACGAGATACGCCTCCGTTTCGAGCGCCCGCCCGAACGCATCCGCCACGCGATAACACCCGTGAGCGCGAGCACGCCCACGCCGCCGCCGACCGCGGCCGCCTGCGCTGTCTCCCAAGTGGCCGAACCCTGGAACATGTCGGCGCTGGTCTCGATGGGCTCGCCGTAGAGCGTGGTCCGAGTCGCGATCGCGACGACGACGTAGCCACCGGACTTGGTGGCCGGAATCGTCACCGTCGTTCGCTCGCCGGGTCGAAGCGTCACCGTCCGCTGTGCGGTCTCGCCACCTTTCAGGAGTCCGCTCGCGTCGGTGAGCGTCACGTCTTGGAGCGTCTCGCTTTCGATCGTGACGACGGCCTCTCCGGATTCCTCGTCGTACTCGGCGGAGATGAGTCGGGTGTTCCGGTCGATCTGTTCCGTGCCGGCGGGCGTGGTCGCGTTCGCGGGTGTTTCTTGCGCGGCCGCTGGGGCGGCCGCGACCGTCGCGAGTGTCCCGAGCGCGAGCACGGCCACGAGGACGTGTCGCGCCTTCATCGGAGGACCACCACCGCGAGCCCGAGCACGCCAGCGACGATGACGACCTGCCGGAGCGGGATGCCGAGGAACCCGGCAACCGAGTTCGCGAGGCCGCCGAAGAACGACCCGATTCCGCCGAGGCCGCCCATTCCATTGACACCGCCACCCCCACCGCCAGCCGCGGTGTTGGCGGTGAGGTTGTGGTACCGGTTGATCTTCTCTGTGAGAGACCGGACCAATTGCTGAGCCTCGGTCGTGTTGCTCACTGCGTAGTCGTTCCCTGGCGCGTCGAGCGTCGGGTTCGCGATCTCGGTGCCGTCGTCTTGATAGGCGCCGTTAATCTGGAACGTGCCGTTGATCGTGTGCTCGTCGCCGTCGAGCGTGACGACCATTTGCGGCCCCGAGATGTTCGCGCTGTCGTAAATCTTCCCCACGTCCCAGGAGCCGCCGGGTGCGGTGTCCGACAGGAGCATCCCGTCGTTGGTGACGTTACCCGGAGCGCCGTCGTGCTGGTAGGTGAGCGAGAGGTACGACGAGTTACCCGCCGGGTCCAGGCCCATGCTCGCGAGCGCGATGTACGCCTCTGAGTAAGTCGCGTTCGCGCCACCCTGGGTGGCGTAGTTGAACATCCGGTTGACGTTCGAGACGAGATCTTCCGGATCTACCTCTCCGGATTCGAGCGCGGGGTAGACGTTCGAGACGAACGTGTCCGTCTCGTTGGTCATGTTCGCGAGTTGGTCCCGGATGCTGTTCTGGTCCGAGATGAACCGATTGAGGGAGAGATAGTTTCGGGCGTCGTACTCGGTATCCGGAGCCAGGAGCTTCAGATACGTCGCGCTCACCGACGCGCTGATGCTGTCGGCGCCCGAGTCGGACCACGACGTCGACCGCCGCCTGCTATCGCTGACGGGGCTGAAACTCCACGTCTGGGTTTCGGTGCTCCGTGTCGATCCATCGTCCTCGAAGATGTGAGCGAAAGACGCAGACACATCAAGAGTCTTCACAGTGGTCTCGTTGCCGTTCGGGAGCGTGTGAGTCGTGTTCGACGTGCCGACGAACTCGAACGACTGCAGTTCGACCCTGTAGTTGGGGTTAGATGTTGAGGTATCGACATTGAAGTGCTGCATATTCCACATCCCGTATCCGGAGACGTTGCCCGCTTGCTGTCGGTAGGAGTTCGCTCCGGTCAGGAGTAGATTCCACTTGTCGATGAGATTCGTCTCGTGAATGCTGTAATACTCGTTGAGAGACTCCGTCACGTCGATATTCGCGGCCGACTGCGTCGAGCCGTTCGTAGCGGCGCGAGCGGCGGCGCGTTCGGCCCGCATCCATGCCACTTCTTTCGACGTTTCGAGTTGGTTGTTCAGCAAGTCGAACCATTGATTGTTCGACGAGTCAGTCTGTAGTGCGGCCTGATAGAGCGAGAGCGCGTCTTGCTTGTCTTCGGGACTGGCGACGCTCCCGTCGCAGATGTCACCCCCGTACAGGAAGCCGGTGGCCGTACACGCCAGGTCGACGCCGGTCCCAGGCCCGAGTGTCTGTGCCTGCGCGGGCTGGGTGGGCGCGGCGGGACTCCCGGCAGGGGCGAACGCGAACGCGCTTGCCGCGGCTATCAGCATCAACACCGAAAAAACCGTACTTCGCTTCACATTACGCCCTCCGTTGGACTACGGCGGCCGCGCCGACCGCGACCAGGACCAGTGCGCCAGCGACTACTTCGACCATGGGGACACTGGAGAGCACTCCCGTGCCGGGGAGCCCCCCACCGCCTGCGGCCCCGGTGACGACGTTGACTTTCGCGAGCGAGAGCGAGTCCGCGCCGTCACCCGAGACTGACACTTTGTAGGTGGTGTAGTTCGCGGTGTCCACCTCGTAGTCGTACTGGGTGGTGTAGGTGCCGTTGGTCGCGTCCGTCGAGATTGTCGTCGAGGCGACCTGGGTCTCGGTGCCGTTCTCGACGCCGTAGACCGTGACCGTCGCCTGGTCGTTGGTGATGTTCTCCGCGGTGACGCGGACCGATTCGGTCTGGTTGTCGACCGAGAACGTGTCGTTGACCGGCTGGCTGCCGTTCCAGTCGGTGACTGTCGCTGCCGATACCGTGCCGGCGGCGAGCCCGAACAGCGCGAGCGCCGCCGCCAGCATCATGATGGATTTCGTGTAGTCGTGCATGTTAGCCGAGGTAGCTGATGATGAAGAAGCCTCCCGCCTGAATGGCGATCGCGAAGGCTCCCGCGATTACGGAACTGTTCAGGAACGCGGCGATGAGCGGCGAAAACGGCGGTGCGATGACCAAGCCGATCGTCACGACCGCGACCCACCACTCGACGCTGGTCAGTTTCGAGAAGTCTGTTCGATTGCTCACGATCGCCGCCATGAGGGCGACCAGGCTGACGAGTTTCGCCAGCGAGAACTCCGCGGCGGCGGTGCCGTCGCCGATCGTCAGCATCGTCTCGCTGAACATCGACGTGCCGGGCACCGTCAGAAACCCGACGGAGACCGCGCTCGCGAGCAAGAACGCGACCCCGAATAGGCGGTCGTCCCAGTCAACTCGACCGTACATCTGTACCTCCGTTTGCGGTGTTGCGTAGCGTCATGGTGTACCCCGCCCGAGCGGGCGGACGACCGAGACACGTCGCTGGTCCGGTAAAAGCGAGGTCGGCCGAAC
>Ga0207757_101341_pt1 | contig 10962 bp, 9 predicted proteins | sample A23P3SouthBayCA_2_FD_187752 | JGI IMG/M metagenome (GOLD analysis project Ga0207757, IMG submission 187752) | Aerobic enrichment media microbial communities from Eden Landing Ponds, California, USA - A23 P3 (2) (SPAdes) | ecosystem: Environmental > Aquatic > Marine > Unclassified | place...
CATCGTTCCAATCGCTCCGTTGACCATCGAGGCGATCTCCATCGCCTCGAGTTGCTTGATGTAGTGGAGATGCGTATCACCGTCAGGACCGCCGTTTTCGCGGGTTGTTTCCTCGTCGAAGATCCGGCTTCCTTGGTTGGCAGCAGTCCCGGTCAATCCGAGGTAGCTCTGGAGATCGAGGAACGCGGTATCGTCATACCGCGTTCCGTCGTCCGGTCGATCGAGGTCAATCGCCGGAAACACGATCTGACAGAGGGCCTCCGTGACGTCTTTTGCTTTGCCTGTGACGTAGCGCTGTTCCGAGCGGTTGGAAAGGTCGCTCTTGTCCTCAGGGTGAAGCGCGCGCAGTCCGAGCGGGTTGCCCATCTCGTGGGCAACCGCGAGGATACATTCAGCAGATATTCGGATGAAGGCTTGAAGCCGGTTCGGGAACCGGTCGCGCCAGGCGCGACCGAGTGTGGTCCGACCCGGTGCGGTTTTGTCCCCAGCGAACTGGTCGGGATCAAAGCCGAGCGTGCTGGCACGCTCGGCAGTCGCGAGGTAGTCGTGGAGTTCTGTCGTCGTGAAGCCGGCGAGCTCCTTGCAATAGAACGCCCGTACCATCGGCTCGTAGCCGTAGCGAGCGTTCCATTCGGTTTGCCCAGCTTCGTAGATTGCAGTCTCACTGAAGTCAAACCCACGGACCACGGTCAGGAGGTCCGTGTCTTTGTGAATCAATTCCTCGGCCTGTTGTTCGAGTCTGCTGATCGCAGACTCGAACTCGGATGTCGTTTGAGACATCCCTTTACAGTCGGTAAGCAATCGGAGTCAGTCACCCGTCTCGTGCACAGAATCTGTCGTTCGGGACTCCTGACGGTCAGTTCACACATCTACTTACCGGCTGATTCGATTACAGAACGTCGAAGCAAAGTATCAGTGAGTTATCCTCTGACTGTCACACCGTATGCAGACACTCGACCGGCCTCAAGCGAGTCCCACTCGAAAGCAGCCAGAAAGAACGTCTCTCAGAGATCGCCCGACCGGATGCGCTCCTCTGCGTTCTCGAGCGCCCGCTCCCGATCGAAGTCCTCGATAATCGCCTGCAGTTCGGCCTCGTCAGCGTCGGCCAGTTCCTGCGCGTGCTCGGTCATGTTCGGCACCGCGCGGATGATGTTATCCACGATCGGCACGTCGGCTACCTGTGGCGAGCGTGACAGCGGATTGAGGTCGATCACGATCTCGGTTTTGCCCATCTCATCCAGAGCTTCGGCGCGATCACCGTCCTCGAGAGGCACGAGCACCACGTCCGCGTCGTAGATGCCGTCGGCGTCGACTTTCGCCCGCTTGTGCTCTAAGTTCGGAATGCGCGCGTCGGCCTCGAGTCCCTTGACATCGTCCGCGCCGTGTTCTCGCAGGTGGTCGGCGATGGCGTCGATCCGTTCCGGCGTGCGGTTGAACAGGTTGATCTCGAGGTCGGCGTCGACAGCAGCGGCGAGGGCGACCATCTCGCCGGGAACCAGCGCCGCGACGTTACCGTTGATCGAAAGCACCGGGTGCTCGGCCAGCAAGAGGTGGGCCGCAGCTGCTCGTTCGGCCGCGTCGGCGCTCGGAATCGTCTCCTCGCCCAGCAGGTAGTCGAACGCGCTGCCCCGCCCCTCCGCGTGCATTCCCTGGAGGTGTGTGATCCCCTTCTCGACGCCCTGCTCGATCCGGTGACGAGTGAGCAGATCCTGATATCTGGGGTGGTCCTCCGGAATCTCCTCCTCGTCTTCGACGTCGGCGGAGACGGTGTCGTAGTCGGTCACGGTCGATGACTCGAGTCGATCGATAAAAAGTCGACTGATACCCGGTTCGGCCGATCAACCGCACGTGACAGCGCTTCGCTGCTGTGGGACTGGCTCACCGACCGGTCCGTCCGCATCGACGGATTGGTCGACCTGATAGATCGTCACTGACTCGACATCGGTCGATGTCTGCTCACAGAAGTACGCTGCGGCCGGCTGGGCGACGGCACCTGCGCCCTGGGTCTTCGTTCCGTACCGCTTCCAGAGCGTCGTTGGATACCGATCCATGGCGTTCGGTGGTCGGTCGAACGACACCTCACCGCCATCGACAAGATCGATCGATTTCCCGGACTCGTACTCGGCTTCGACGACGTACCAGCTGTACGAATCTGGTGGGTTCGGCGCGAAAAATGCCCAGCTCGCACCCTCGAGCCGACTATCCGCCCCCGAGGACGGCGTCTCGACGAGGCCTGCCGCGGTGATTTGCCAGCCGACCAGCCCGACGAGAACACAGACGAGCAGTCCCGCCGTCGCAACTCGCAGTCCCCGGCGAACGAGCAGTGAGCGGCCGGCACTCGGCTTCGGGTCGTCCGTCTCGAGCAAGACGGGTGCAAGAGGGGACGACACACCGCTTTCTGTGACGAGCCGATCGACGAACGCCCAGACTTGCGGCGGGAGGAACAACAGCAAGACGGCACACATGACGAACGGAAAGGCCCCGAGTCGCATCGTTGTGGCCATCGAGAGGTGTGCGCCGACGAATGCGGCGACGATTGCGATCCGGAGGTATCCGGTTGCGACCACGAGCAGCACCGATGCGGATAGCACAGCAGTCCAGAGCCAGCTGATCCCCGTGAGAACTGCGGGATACTCCGCGAGGGTCGGACCGAACAGGTAGACGAAGTCCTCGAGGTGGAAGATACGCCGGACTGCGACGCCACTCGTCCAGGGGTCGCTCTGGAACTTGAGGATTGCGTTGATCGCGTAGATGACGACGACGTGCAGCAGAATCGTGGCGGTCGCCACTGAGAGGTGCCGGCTGTCGTCCTGCCGATGGCTGCGCAGCGACCATCGCGCGTCGAGTGGCAGAAACGTCGCAAGAAACAGCACCGAAATAAGAATCGTATCGCCACCGTTGACCAGATACGGATTGCGAGCGTACAGCGACGCGAGCAGTACTGCTGTACCAACTGCTGCGAGTCGGGGACGGTAGCCGACGAGCAGGCACACGGCGAGGATGACTGTCAGTCCCAGCAACAGAGCCTGCACCCACAGCGACCCGGAGATGGCGTGTAGGGACCACTGCGCGAGCGTGGGGGACGTGTCCGCGAGCGCGGCTCGAGGCAAGACTCCATCGTCCGTGTAGAACGTCTCTAGTCCCGACGCCCGAAGAACGAGGAGGTCGAAGAGGATGACGAGGCCCAGCCCGATCCGAAACGCACCCAGCGCTCGCGGATCGATTCCGAGATGCGACGTGATACGCGCTCGAAGGGGCCTGGCTGTCGCTTCGTCACCGTTAGTCGCGATTGTCGATGGAGCGTTGGCGGCGGGCATGACGACCGGAGAGGACGATCACCGAGTTCTAACCCGCTCTATAAGTGTTTTCTCCTTACTGGATCGGTCGGTAATCCACGTATCGAAACGCTCTCGGCGCGCTGCCGGAATAGCTGCGAACGGGAGCAGTTTCGTCGAGACACCGTTACGATCAGGCTCACGAGCCACGCCGACGCGGCTTGGGCGACTACAGTATATCTGCGTCGCTGTACGATCGGAGAAAATAGGTGGCTGATCGTTCGAACCCGCGCGACCGGTTCACGGGTAGCGTCACCGCAGCATAGCGCCGGCCGGATGGATGGCACAGACCGACGGCTCATAGCCTGCATCCGACAGTCCCGTCCCGACCGCGAAGACGGTCTCGCCGAGCATCGCCATCGACGCTTGGCCGTCGACCGCCGCGACGTCGGCGATCGTCTCTCTGACCTGGTCGGTCAACAACTCGGCATCGCGTGCGAACCGTCGCGAGGCGTACATAAACGATAGCAGCGTCGGCTCCTCGACGACGCGAGAGAGCGCGTCCTGTCCGGCAGCGGTCAACGTCTCGGTATCGCCCGAGAGTACGTCGGCCGTCGAGAGCTCGCCAAACGAGACGTACTCGACGCGCGCCCGCGTCGGAATCGAGTCGAGGACGTTCTCCTGTGGCCCACCGGGCTCGAGTCGGATCGGAACGCCGCCGTGAGCTTGCGCGACCACGTCGCCCAGCCCGGTCCCGGCTTGGACCTCAGCCCCGTGGGCGATCGTGACCAGTTCGTTCATCGAGAGCTTGCACGCGAACACGCGATTGGCCGCGAGCGCCGTCCCGAGGGCCATCGCGCCCGAAACGCCGAAGCCGGCACCGAGTGGCAGGTCGGACTCGCCCTCGACGCGAGCGGTCACGTCGAGCGTCTCGAGGACGGTACTGACGGGATCGATCTCGAGTTCGTCGCCGTCGAGAACGATCGTCGAATCGTCGTTTGCTGCCGGTTCGACCGTCACCTCGACGCCGTCGGTGAGCGTCAGCCCTGCCCCGCGAGAGCCTGCTTTCGTCGGATCCTCGGCCGGGTGTGCGCTGAAAAAGCCCGTGATGTGCCCTGGTACGAACGCGGTCGCCTCCTCACGCATTGGGGACCCTTACGACTGGGACGATATAACAGTGAAGATTCACAGGTGTCGTCACCGGTACGATCCCTGGCCCGCCTCGAGGGAGCCGTCGACGGCGATCCAGTCCGCCTGCGGCCCGTCGAGGTCGACGGCCACCGCGTCGCGGTACCAGTTGCCGCTCCAGCCGCCGACCCACCACGAGTTCTCGCCGCGGTGGGTGACGCGGATCGAGACGTCGGTGGACGGGTCCGTGTCGTACTCGGCGTAGACGAATCCCGTGTACTCGTAACACCGTTCCGCTTCGTCGAGACACTCCGTCTCAGCGGCGTCGACGCGTGGCTCGAGCACCGGTTCGGTGCCGACCGGCTCGCGCGTCTCGATGGGCTCGTCGCTCTCGATCCTGATGGTCAGTTCGTATCGATCGGTGTCGCGGACGAACATGTCGGGGTCGTCCGGATCGTACTCGTCAGCCGTGATCGGTTCCGTCCGCCCCAGCTCGCCCTCTTCGACGACCCGGTAGTACTCGGGTTCGACGACGAACTCGTCGACGGCCACCTCGAGCATCGGGCCGCGCTCGGTCTCGACGAGCCGGCTCGAGAACGCCTCCGGCTGGGCGTAGTAGTCGCCGTCCGCGAGTGCACCAGCAACGGCCACCTCGCCGTCCGAAACCGGCACCGGGACGTGCACCGTTGCGTTCGTCAGCGTTCCGTTCGTCGCGAGCTCGACGTCGTAGCTGTACTCGCTCGTATAACTGTCCTCGGCGAGCGAGTCGGAGAGGACGACGAGCCCGCCGATCAGGAGTGCGGCGACGACCGCCACAGCCAGGAGTGCGATTCCGAGAGTGCGTTTCTGGGTCATCATACTGCCTCGAGCACGGCCCTCGGTCGACGTGCGACCCGAGCAACCGGCGGTGTCTCTTGACAGAGACGGCTCGATGACTCGTAGCTTTCGGTGATCGTTCCTCGAAACCGAGAATCAGTGTGCGACGACCGATCGGAACGATCGGTTCGGCCCGTCACCGGTCGCCGATGGCGACAGGCGCTGTCGGTCTGGCGAGACTCACTCCGTTCGCCTCGCTTGCTCCCACCGTCTTCGTCTACGGACTCAGACGCTGACGGTCTCGCGGGAACACCGTTGGACGAGCAAAGCGAGTCCAACGAGCTCCCGCTCGCCGGTCAGCGGCGAACCCGATTACGGGCTCAGCCGCTGTCGGTCTCGCGGGAAGAGAACAGCCTCTCGGATGTTGTCCAGCCCGAGGATCGTCATGATCAGGCGCTCGCCACCGAGACCGAAGCCGGCGTGAGGCGGCATGCCGTACTTGAACATCTTCGTGTAGTACTCGAACTGGTCGGGATCGAGACCCTGCTGTTCGAAGCCTTCGATGAGCTTCTCGTGGCGGTGTTCACGCTGGCCGCCCGAGACCAGTTCCATCCGTGGGTGCATCAGGTCGAAGCCGGTCGAGAGCTGGTCGTCGTCGTCGTGGTCTTTGATGTAGAACGGCTTGATCTCGCTGGGCCAGTCGGTAATGAAGTAGTGGCCACCAACGTCGTCGCCGAGGGCCTTCTCGGCCTCCGTCGAGAGGTCGTCGCCCCAGACGAGCTGCTCGTCGAGTTCGCCCGTCGCGTTGATGCGCTCGATGGCGTCCTCGTAGCTGATGCGTGGGAACGCCTCCTCGGGGGCGCTGAATTCGTCTTCGAGGCCGAGTGCCTCGAGTTCATCGGCGCAGTTCTCCTCAACGGCCTCGTAGGCTGCTTGAACGACGCCTTCGACGACGTCCATGGCGTCGTTCTGGTCGCAGAACGCGCCCTCGAAGTCGATCGAAGTCGCCTCGTTCAAGTGTCGGGGCGTGTTGTGCTCCTCGGCGCGGAAGATCGGGCCGATCTCGAAGACACGTTCGACGTTCGAGCCGGCGATCAGCTGTTTGAACAGCTGGGGCGACTGGTTCATGAACGCTTCTTCGCCGAAGTAGGTGATCGGGAAGAGTTCGGTCCCGCCCTCGGTCCCGGTCGCGACGATCTTCGGCGTGGTGATCTCCGTACAGCGGAACTCGCGGAACTGATCGCGCACTGCGCGCAGGATCTCCGACCGGATCTCGAAGATGGCCTGGACCTCGTCCTTGCGCAGGTCGAGGGTGCGGTTGTCCAGTCGCGTCGAGAGGTCGGCGTCGACCTTGCCGGAGGGGTCGAGCGGCAGTTCGGGGTCAGCGGGGGCGACGACCTCGACGGACTCGGGCGTGACCTCGACGCCCGTCGGCGCGCGCGGCTCCTCTTCGACAGCGCCGGAGACTTTGACGACGCTCTCGCGGGAGACGCCCAGCCCGGTCTCGACGAGATCCTCGTCCATCTCGTCTTTCTCGAACTTGATCTGGATCTTGCCCGAGGTGTCTCGGAGAATCAGGAAAGCGATGCCACCGAGATCGCGGATCTCGTGGACCCAGCCGGCGACAGTGACGTCGTCGCCCGGCTCGGCGTCGGCAGTGTAGGTTCTGTTCTGCATACCACCTGATTCACGCAGGCGGAACTTAAACGCAGCCGTTCGGGCTCGCGGCAGCCGGTGTCCGTGCGTGTGCGAACGACGCGGGTCTCTACGGACTACTGTCAGTCATTGCCGGTGCAACAGCGACCGTCCTGCAGTTGCACCGGGAAATCGAGACAGCAGACCGTATCGTCACCGCTCGTGGACGGTCATCGGAATTTCGTGTTTCGGCCGCGCGGTCACCGTCGCCATCAGGTCCAGGTCCGTCCCGGGGACGAGCTCGAGGTGATAGTCACGATAGACCATCGCGAGGATGAGCCGCGCCTCGAGCATCGCAAAGCGGTCGCCGATACAGCGACGCGGCCCCGCTGCGAACGGGAAGTACGCCAGTTTCGGAAGGTCGTTCTCGAAGTCGTCAGCCCATCGTGCTGGCCGGAACGCGAGCGGGTCGTCGTACCACCGCGGATCGCGGTGGACGACCCACTGGTGCATCCGGACAGTCGATCCCGGTTCGATTTCGTAGCCGTCGATGACGTCTGGTTTGACCGGCTCGCGGACGATTCCCGGCACGGGCGGGTAGAGCCGCATCGACTCCTTGACGACGCGTTCAGTGTATGTAAGGTCAGCAAGATCGTCCATCGTCGGCGTCCGATCGCCGAGGACATCCTCGAGTTCCGCGACGAGCCGTTGCTCGACCTGCGGGTTCCTCGAGAGGAGATACATGGTCAGCGTCAGCGACAGCGCTGTCGTCTCGTGGCCGGCCAGCAACAGCGTGACCACTTCGTCACGAATCTGATCGTCCGACATCCCGGTGCCGCGTTCGTCGGTCGCCTCGAGCAGTTTCGAGATGACGTCGTGGTCCGTCGGATCAGTCCGCCGTTGCTCGATCAACTGGTAGACGACTTCGTCGAGGTCCTCGCGAGCGCGTTTGATCCGCCGTTTGGCTGGCGTCGGGACGTTCGGTGGCAGGACGTAGTTCGAGAGGCTCTCGGAGGACTCCATGAACGTCTCGAGCGTCGAGCCGATGGTGTCGACGTGCTCGTCGACATCGACGCCGAACAGCGCCCGGGCGACGATCTTCAGCGTCACTTCCATCATGTCCTCGTGGACGAGGCGTGTCTGGCCGTCGTCCCACGACTCGAGGGCCGCCTCGGTGAACTCGGTCATCATCGTCGCGTACTTCTGGATCCGGTCGGGGTGGAACGCGGGCTGGATCAGGTGGCGGTTGCGCCGCCAGACCGCGCCTTCGCTGTTGAGGATGCCGTTACCGGTCAGTGGCCCGAGGACGTTCTGGAACCGCTCGCCTTTGACGTAGTTTTCGTTGTTCTGGACGAGCACGTGTTCGATGTAGTCGGGATGATTCAGCTGGTAGACTCGGCCGCCGGGATCCTCCCAGGAGGCGATATCGCCGTACTCGCGGGCTGTTCGCGTCATAAAACCGTACGGATCGCGGAGGAACGCGACCTGATTGCCGAGCAACGGGGCCCCATCCGGTCCCGGCGGATAGCGGTCAGTGGTCGCAGACGTGTCGTGGCGCATTCGTAACTCGACAAAGGGGCTGTGGCCACCTTTCTGTATGGCCGAGCATGCTAGGTGTTTTTACTTCGAGGGCCAATACGGACCGCTGTGAATCCGTCCGCCCAGCCGACCGCAAACGCGCAGACCGACGCCGCCGGCGGTGATCGGCGATGAGATACGCCACGATGGTGCTGACCTGGGCCGACGGTCGGCTCAACGCGATCGACGACCACTTTAGCCGCAGCGACGCGGTCGCGATCGAAGGGGTCCGCTATCTGAACCCGATCCACGAGGGGCGATACGTCGAACTCCTCGAGCTCCGCGGCGACCTCGAGCGGGCCCGCGCGTTGCTCGCCGACAGCCCGGAGGCACTCGAGTACGACGTTGCCGGCGCGGACGACCGCGGCGTCGCCTACGTGCAGTGTCAAATCGTCGAGCCCGTCGACGACCTGCTATCGATCCTCCGTGAGCACGAAATCGTCCTCGACTGGCCGATGACCTACGTCGACACCGACGCCGCTCGTGGGCTCGAGGTGACGGCGATCGGGACGAGCCAGGCGATTCAACACGCTGCTGCGGCGCTTCCCGACGGGATCGATATCGACCTCCAGCGGCTGGGCGAGTACGACCCCGGCGGTGGCCAGTCCTCGCCGACGCTGACCGCCCGCCAGCAGGAACTGTTCGAGCTCGCGGTCCGCGAGGGGTACTACGAGGTGCCGCGCGAGACGACCCACCGGGAACTGGCCGCGAAACTCGACCTCGCGGCGGGGACCGTAAGCGAACACCTCCAGCGGATCGAATCGAAGCTGGCCGCTAGCTATACGGCGGCGATGCGATAGTCGATCCATCGTCCCACCGAATGATCGATCCGCCTCGCTTTTATCGGTCGCCCGTCGCTCTCTTGATATGGACGACCTCGAGTCACTCGCCGACGACATTCGACGTGCAGACACCGTCGTGGCCCTGACTGGTGCGGGCATCTCGGCTCCATCGGGCGTCCCGACGTTCCGCGGTGACGACGGCGTCTGGGACCGATTCGACGAGGGACAGTTCGCCTACGGCCGGTTCCAGCGCGATCCCGCGGGCTTCTGGGACGATCGCGTCACCCTCCAGCGAGAACTGTTCGGTGACGACCCCGACCCGAACGCGGCCCACGAGGCGCTGGCCGCGATGGGACGTGCGGGTACCCTCGAGGCGATCTGCACCCAGAATACGGACGGCTTACACGGCGTAGCCGCTGACACCGGAGACGACCCAGCCAGTGATGCGGATGGAGACACGACGATCCTCGAGCTGCACGGCAACGCCCAGCGAGTTCGCTGTCAGGACTGTGGCAGCCGCCGTGACAGCGAGCCGATCATCGAGCGTGCAGTCGCCGGCGACCTGCCGCCGACCTGTGATTGTGGCGGCATCTTCAAACCTGACGTCGTCCTTTTCGGTGAACAGTTGCCGGGTGCGGCGATCCAGCGCGCGCGATCGCTCGCCCGCGAGAGCGATGTCTTCCTCGCGATCGGTTCCTCGCTGCGCGTCCAGCCCGCCGCTTCGCTCCCGCGGCTTGCCGCGGAAACCGGCGCGACGGTCGGGGTCGTCAACCTCGACTCGACGCCGTGTGACGGCGTCGCCGATGTCGTCTATCGCGAGGACGTGACGACTGTCTTGCCGCGGCTTCGAGAGCTCGTCCTCGAGTAGCAGCGATAGCGGCAGTTAGTCAACAGGGTGTCGAAGGAGTCTTTCTGCGCTGTTGATTACATCCATTTCTACGATGAATTGGCTGATAAGTGAGTATACATATTTCGTGACGACAAAGTTAACTATATGCGTATCAAAGGAAAATCACTATTCTAGAGGAATCCACGTATATGACTGCTACTCGGAACCTACGCGGGTTTCAGGATGATTTTGCCCGGATTCTTGGTCTCTGGATTGTCCTCACGGGCATTATCGCCACGATGATTCTCAACTCTCTGCTTCCGTTGGAGTTTCTTGGGCCAGTAAGTGGGTTCGCTTACAACTATGTGATTGGGCCGGGACTTCTCCTTCTCGTCGGCGCCTTTGTTGGGTGGCTCTCGATGCGCCCGTGGAGAGCCACTATTGGAACGGCGTTCCTCCTCTGGGGAGCTATGACGTTATTCCTCGGGTGTACCGGTGGAGCGTGTCCGATTCCAGAAAATTACGAGCATTGGCGGAATATCAAATTCGCCATTGACGTAGGAATGGTCGGTCCGACCCTACTCGTTGACTCTCAACAGGGAGCCTGCGCATTTACCTGTCCCTACAGGATCAGATTACTCCCACTCGCTATCGGGTATGGGTCATTGGCTTTCGCATTGATTGCAGACGGAGATTACAGAGGGACTGACTGAAAAACAACATCGATATCGGGCGAGAGAAGTTCCATAGTCAGCCGATCAGTCCTGATACCATCCGGAGAAGTTGAGCCCCCGCCCCGATAACTATACCTCCTGTACTTATACTGTCAGACAGAAGTCAGTGAGAAGTCGCTCGCGAAAGCCGGCCGTCTCCGGCGGTGACGGCCGAGTCTGAGCGAGCGATCTTCAAATAGTTCTGT
>Ga0207757_101345_pt1 | contig 10902 bp, 9 predicted proteins | sample A23P3SouthBayCA_2_FD_187752 | JGI IMG/M metagenome (GOLD analysis project Ga0207757, IMG submission 187752) | Aerobic enrichment media microbial communities from Eden Landing Ponds, California, USA - A23 P3 (2) (SPAdes) | ecosystem: Environmental > Aquatic > Marine > Unclassified | place...
CAGCGAGGGATCCACGCATAGAACGCTCTCTCCCACCTCTCAGATTCTGACTAATTCGATCGATATTCATTTGTAAACGCTCTATATCCCGAAAACGTGATGAATGGGCACCAGATTCACTTCGTCTGATGACTATTCCTCGTCTGGCGAGTCGTCTCGCAGGTCGTCATCGGCTACGTAAAAGTCCGAATCATCTTGAACCAGTGTGAGGTTCCTTTTGTGGTGTTCATCGCTAAATTTCGGGAGTTCCGTACGTGCCCATTCCTGCATCTCCTCATTCTTGTGTTCGAACTGATTACGTGCGGCTTTGAGTTGTCGATGAGCCATGACTGTCCCTGACTCGTGTAGCGCACGTCGGAACGTTGCACCTTTTGGTGTTAACTTGTAGAGGTTCGTTGTTCCACGGCCCCCCGTTGTTGCTTCTTGTTCGATAAGTGAGGCATCCATCAGTTCTCCAAGTCGTTCCCCGACCGTTGAATGGCTGATTTCGAGCGCTTCATCTAAGTCCGTGTATCGGGAACCCTGCGGTTCGATTTCACATAACATTCGGACCGCACCCTTCTTCTGAAGATATGTATAGGCCAAATCGGACATCTTTCCGGTGATTCCCAGCGGAATACCATAAGAACGAACGGTAGCTCAAAATCATCGTATACTCCAAATTTGAGTAGACTCGGAAAACACCTATAGACTGTATCCACGTATACTCGGCCGATTTCGCTTTTCTAAGCGTCTGTCGTACCATTTTGCACGCGGAAAAGTGGAAACCACACGCCAGAATACAAGTAAAAATCAGAGTAAATAAATAACATGACTGACGACAGAACGGAGGGAGGCGGTCGCTCGCCGACGATGGAACTCGTGGATGCTATCGTCGCGCATGGAGCCGTTCAGATAGACAAGGGGCATGATGCATTTACCGTTGCCGCCGCTCTCTCATTTCGGTCAGTGGACCTGTTTGAAGACCACCGAGCCGATTGGCACGTTAAGTACGACCTCGCCCCGCATATCCGGGCGATGGTGTATCGCGAACTCTGCGGGTGTGAATGGACGACGCTTCACAGATTTCTGGCGGCCGAAGACCGCGCTCAAACACTCGGGTACGATACCAAGAGATTCGCGGATAGCACGGGCGCTCCCTCTCGAACCGCTCTCTCGCGGGCGTGGAACAACTACATGAGTGACGAGGTAAAGGATGCTATTGAAGAGGCGTGCCAGCGTCTCCGGGAGATTGCCCGTGAAACTGGGAACCTTATCGGAAGTCAGACGCTGGAGACGGAGGTCAAGCAGGATGTTTCCGCTCGCACCAAATACCGTGTCAAGCGAAGGAAATCCCACGAGGCAGCCGAGCAGTTCCGCGACGTGTTTTATGACGAGCTATCGCTCGATATGCCCGACGGAGCCACCTATACGAAGGAAGACCTGTTCGACCTCTTCCTTCACATGGCTTTCACTGACGATTTCGCGAATAACGGCTCTCTGACATGGAAAGAAGAGGTAGACAATGAGGAGACCGCCCCCAGTGGGGACACCCTTCGGCACTATATCCGTCTGTTCGACGAGTTTGAAGAAGGCGAAGTATCCGAGATGTTTGATGCGATTTCAGATGTTCTGTGGGGAATGGCCGAGCGGCGAGGGTATTGCGATGGCTACGTAGACTTGGCTATTGATGGTAACGCGTGGCGATTTTACGGTGATGTAGAGACACCACGGGTTTCAACGGTTGACCCCGACCGCGGGACGAATAGAGCGTATGAGTTTCTCACCTTGAGTATCATCGGCGACGAAGGAGAGAAGTTTACTGTTGCAGTCCGGCAAGTGGCGTCAGAGCAAGAGAAGCTCGAAGCGGTGAAAGAGATGGTTGGAATTGCGGATGAGCGATTGTTCATCCGTGAGGTGGTACTGGACCGCGGCTTCTATGGTGTGCTGTTCGCACAGTCCCTTCTGGAAACAGGAGTAAACTTCGTGATTCGAGCGATACGAGGGGCGAAGAGCAATGAGATGTGGGAGGGGGCCGAAGATGGGGTCAATGTTGAGCGAGCAACGATGTCGCGGTCGCGAGCCCCGTATGAATCAGTTACAATCACACGGTTTGTTGTCCCCGCACGAGAGAGTATGGACGTTGAGTATGTATCGTTCATCACAAACCGGGAGTTGACACAGCGACAGGCACGTCGAATTGGCGAAACGTATGAACGTCGGTGGGGGATTGAGACGAGTTACCGAGTCACAGGGAGTTTTCTTCCGAAAACGGCGTCTACGGACGTTGCGTTACGGGTGTTCTATTATAGAATGTCGGTGTTGATGTATAACATGTGGGTGTTGGTGAACGCGGTTGTATCCGATACCCTGTTGCACTCTCAAAATTAATTCGCCAGACGGAACGGTCAGATCTGAAGGAAGCTCATCGTTGAGGAAGAGGTTCCAAAGATGTACTGGAATTTGATAGAACTAGCTAATTCACCCGGTCAACTACCCTAACTGGTCGGAAAACAGTAACAAAAGAGAGCCGCCTGAGAGCGATGCCTCTCAGGCGGCGGTGCCTGTTTTTCGGACAGGCGAGTCGCTCAGATGAGTCGACTTGGGGAGCGTATCAGTCCTGGTTTGTCGTGCCGTTTTGCGGTCAGTGACGCTGCAACCAGCGCGACCGCTGAGAGAACGACGTGCGTCTCGACGTTATCTTCCTTGCGTGCGCGGACGCGATCAAGTCCAGTGAACGACTTCAACCGCGAGAATACCCGCTCGACACCTGCTCGCAGGTGTCGATGCATCCGCTCTTTGATCGCCTGGAAAATGTACGTCTCCTCGACGCTTCCAGCCTCAACACCGTAGTCCGAAAGGAGTTGCTGTGGGAGTTCTTCCAGTGCTTCGTACGGACTGTCGAATCCCTCCTCACGTTCCTTGAAGAGCTTCTTGATGTCGTCTCTGATCTTCTTCAGAGACGACGATCTCCGTGGATTGATTGCAGTCAGCAACGGACAGTCGAGGCGATCCTGACAGACCTCGCGGTTGTCTTGGCTGTCGAAGCCCGCGTCGGCCAGGGCTGCCTGGAGATTCTCGGTGTCGTACCGCTCATTGAACTCCTCGATGAGCGGTTCAAACGCCACAGTATCGTGTCTCTTGCCGGTCTCCATCGTGATGGCGACCGGCAGTTCACTTGCGGCATCAACGACGAGAAATACCTTGTACCCGTAGAATTTCCCTTCATGATGGCCCCAGCTCGCGCCCTCGACATCGCCGTTTTCGATCTCTTGGCGCGTATTTGCCCAGGCCGCGATGTGCGTTCCATCGATCACGACGAACTCGCCAGCATGGTCGTGATCGGCGAGCAACTCGCTACACATCGACTGGAGGCAGTCACGAAGTTCGTCTGGTTGGAGGTCGTCGAAAGCACGCCAGAGAGATGTCCCGTCGGGGACATCCTCTGGCTCGACGTAATCCAGTGCTTCCCGGAACGAGTGGTTCCGCCGGAGGCGGCGTTCGAGGGCGTCAAACGAGTCGCCCTCGAACTGCCGCAGAACGAGCGCTGCAGCCCGTTCCGGAGGGATTGACTGAATCTGGGAGACAGCAACCGAGAGGAACGTTGCGACGAGTTCGTCACGGTAGAGATACCCGTCAGTGTCTCCGTCTTCAGGCGTGACATCGGTTGGCTGATCGGTTTGACGCTGAGACAGTTGGTCGTCCCGTCGGGACGGCCAACTGTGGACGTAGATAGTGGTGTTATTCTGGTCAGCCGCGTGAATCTCGTTGTTCTCGGCCAGCTTTCGGAGTGGACGATAGCACTGTCTGTCGAGGAGATCGTTTGCTTCGGCCGGGGTGAGTCCAGACGGACGACGGAACGCGAGGTTCTTGAGAGTCGCTTTGGTGGTTTCTTTGCGGTGGAAGACGGCGATGCCGTCATCCACCTCAGGTCGCCAGAACCAGTCGTGGGTAGAGCGGTGACCGACGATGTGCTTGCTGGCGACGTACTTCCCGTTGTGGTTCAACGAGGTATAGAAGTCATCTTCAGCGGATATTTGGGTGATGTACCACGCCGGCACGTCGGTGCCGGCGCGGAGATCCTGTTTCGACGCGACCTCGTCGTGGCTTCGCAGGTACTCACGAACAGCAGCCTTATGAGACTCAGTCGTGTTCTCGCTACTGTCGGATCTGGTTGTAGACATACCATTGATCCGACTTCTAATCTAGTGAAAGTGACTATTCTAGACGCCAGTGATCGAAATCTGATATTTCTGAGCAAATTTCGAAACCGTGCAACGGGCTATCCGAGAGTATCGGGCATCCATCGGATGCGTCGCCGCCCGTCACTGCGAAGTACTTATTGATTATTTTGCGGAATAAACACGACGAGCAGGGGACAACGTAGGGTCCGGTGGTTGTTTCGGGTCGCTCAGTCGCGTAGTGGCAACTGTTTCTGAACCCGGGTTGACTAGTGGTTTTCGCTGCGTTCTGACTCCCGGAGTTATTTCCATGTGAACTGTGCATTTACACCACCTGAACATCTACATGAATCAATCCACATTGTGTGATGTATGTGAGGTCTGCTGCACACTTCTCAACAACTGTTGACCCCGGGGTTGAAGCCGACTGGACTGGCATTGTTCAGGATAGTTCGGACGTGATGTCGGTCGAGGAAATCATTCCGAGGAAATCGTCACCGTCGACTACTGGAAGGTGGTTGATACCGAAATTGGTCATCATCGCAGCAACTTCCTCGAGATAGAGTTCCGGTGGAACGGTTTCGACCGATTTCGTCATTACATCGGACACCTGTTTCGTGGTTGGATCGTGGCCCTCAGCGGCCGAAGCGACGATATCAGTGCTGGTTACGATCGAGGGTGGATCCGTCGACACGACCAGCGCGTTGATATCCTTGTCGCGCATCGCTGTTGCAGCTTCCGTGAGCGTTGCATCTTTCGAGACGATCTCCAGCGGCGTTGACATCACGTCTTCAACAGTTCTGTTTACGGTCGTCACGCCGTAACTTATGACAACAACACTCATGGGCGTTTCGGACACCGCAATTTAGGAACCGACTCGAGGACTGGTGGTGTGTGAGAATCACTTGTTGATCACCAACTGGTTTCTCTCGTTCGTGGAAGCGATCAGCAGCTCACCGTGTGGTTATAATTGCCATATCACTATCAATAGAATCTACAGTAATGATTTCATATAATGGGCAATACTATCTCGTTCGCCGTTCATTTTCGCATATCTCCGCTATTGAACAATCTAGTTGGTTAGGCCACGATATTTCCATATAACATCTACTTAAAACACGTATTTTAATAATTCCTTTATTTTACTAATTGCATTTATATGTTGCTATTCATGAGGGATATTGGCTGCCGGTCAGAGACTGGCAGTAGTCATGAACTCTATCTGCATAACTATTGTACTCTGCCGTTGTATATATCTAATAATTTAAATCAGATGCGAGCGACAGTCAGCTATAGCGGGTGTGACCACGCAATTTCCTGCCAACTATCACTTGTCGACCGATCGGCGAATGGAAACTGATCTTCGGTACCGCCTACAGCGGGAAGTGTTCAGATATGCTGATTCCATGCGAAGCTAAATGATTTGATCCACTCGTTGGCTGTTTCAGCTTCGGCGTTGCTGAAGCAGTTTGTGAAGGTGACCGTTCAGTGTATTGTTCCTCTGAATATACGTTCGGTAGCGTTCCGGTTTCCATGTTTTTCGTCTCTGAAATCGAAGCCGTGCCGCTGATACGCATCTTGTAACGAGTGGGAACCATCGACGAGAAACACAGCATCGTCGACGTCATGTTCCTCGCTGAGTTCGATGAGAAACGAAAGCACGAGAACCTTCGCTGTAGTCGGCTCAAGCTTTGTATACTGCAAAATAGTTTGTTTTCGGATCGACAGCGGCGTACAGTCAATACTTCTCGTCATTCAGTTGGCACGGTTTCGTCAACCACAACGTGATCCAGCGCCCGTCCATTCTCCGGCTGTAGACCGGCCTTGTGAACCCAATTCTGGATGGGCGATCGAGCACGCTCGACATCAAATCTCTCAAGAACAGAGATAATATTTGAAAGAGACAGGCCTGGCAGACACAGCTGAGTACTCAACTTCATCAGCAATCGCGGTGTCGCTTCTCGCTCCACAAAATCCAAGTCGATCTGGCCGAGACTCCCGCTGAGGGGTGTTTTTTCGGGTAGACACGCAGAAAACGCAACATCTCATCTTTCAATCCGTATCTGAATACTACCGTCAAATCATGACCATTTTAATAGAGATAGAGAGAAGAGGACGATGATGTATTCAGATGTGATCGAGACGCTCCGTTCTCCGGGGATCGCGTTCTCTCTCGCCGCGATCGTCGCCGTCGTGACATGGGTACTCGCTTCGGGACCAACAGCAATGATGCTCTCGATCACACTCTTCTGTATCGTTCTCTGGGTTTTGACGCCGGTTCCACCCGCCTATACGGGACTGATCGGTCTCGGATTGATCGCCGTTACCTTCTCAACGGACCTAGCGCTCGTTGGGTTTCAGAAACCGGCAACGTGGCTCATCGGATTCGGCTTACTGATGGGTGAAGCGACGCGACAAAGCGGCCTTGCGACCGATGTTGGACGCCGGATCGCAACTAGAAGTCTGGATGACTCGACTGGCACAGATCCGTCCCGGACATATCGCCGACTACTATTTACACTCTCAATCGGTGCCCACGCACTGGCGTTTCTCGTTCCCTCAGCGCTCGTCCGCATCCTCGCACTTGCTCCGATCCTCCGAGAACTTGGCTCACTCTTTGACTCCCGAAAGGTTCGAGTTGGCCTCTATCTTGGCCCGCTGTTCGCGACGTTTTACGGATCTGCAGGGATCCTAACTGCGGATCTGCCGAACATAATCGTTTCAGGCTTCGCTCAGTCCATTGCTGGACACACCATCACGTGGTCCGACTGGTGGCTCCAGATGTACCCTGTGATGGGACTCGCTCGAGTCTTGCTGGTTATCAGTATTGTATACGTCCTCTTTCGCCCACCGGCCGACTCAACCGTTGATGTGTCTACTGTGAGCGGCCACACGGACGGCGGTCCCGAACAGACTGACGACGGAACCGAACGACGAATGCTTGTCTTTCTACTCATCGGGACCCTGATCTGGGCGACAGACTTTGTTCACGGATTTCACCCGGTAATTGGTGCGATCGTCGTCGTGATCCTCGCGTTCCTGCCACAGATCGGTGTTGCCGACTTTGGAACGATCGGCAGCGATGTCGATTTTTCGATTCTCTTTTTCATCGCTGCGGTGTTCGCAATCGGTGACGGATTGACACAGACCGGGTTTACCGACAGTGCAGCGACGTACTTGCTCGCATTGATTCCGACTGACGGGCCGCTTGCGGTGATTCTCATGTCCATCTTTTTCATCACATTCGCGCTTACGTTCCTGATGGAAGGGCTGGCCGTTGCGAGTGTGCTTACTCCGGTTCTCATTCCGTATATCGACGCTGCAGGACTTCCGTTTACCCCAGTTCTACTCGCCGAAGTACTAGCACTGAGTTCATACTTTTTCCCCTACCAGTCAGCCGTGCTCATCGTTATCCTAAACGAAGGGGACATTCGGGCGCGAGAACTGATTGTGACAACGATTTCGTGCTCGGTTGCAACGATTCTGTTCTTGCTTCCGGTCCAGTTCGGAATCTTTAGCGTCCTGTACTAGTGCTTGGTGGCTAGTTGGAATCTGTTCTGGTAGCGATGATCTTTGGTTGCTGTCGGTCCAGTGTCACCAGATTCACTTCCTCCGAAAACGCTTTGCCGATCCTGTTCGTCTATATTGGGTACCATGGGAAAAAATCCCGGTCGGCGGGTCAAAGCGACCGACACGCTGTTCGAGATCATCGCCGCGTTGCAGGCGATGGACGGGGCAACACTGGCGGAACTGAGCGACGAACTCGAGTTCGCCAAGAGCACGATCCACAGTCATCTCGCGACGCTGGAGAGCAACGAGTACGTGATCCGGAACGATGGCGTGTACCAGCTCGGCCTCAAGTTTCTTGACCACGGGATATTCGTGAAAAACAATCGCGAAATCTCCCGAATCGGGAGTCCGATCCTCGAGGAATTAGCTGCGGAGACGGGTGAAGTAGCGTGGATCATCGTCGAGGAACACGGAAAAGCCGTGTATCTGGACAAAGCGATGGGGGAAAAAGCTGTCCAGACACACGCGAGAGTCGGTGGTCGGGCGCAGCTACATCATCTCGCGACTGGAAAGCTCATTCTGGCATATCTCCCCGACGAGCGGGTCGAAGAAATCATCGACCGACATGGGTTGCCAGAGCTAACGCCCAATACGATCACTGATCCCGACGAATTGCGGGCTGAACTCGAACAGATCCGTGCCGACGGGATCGCGTTCAACGACAAGGAAACGATAAACGGGCTGCGAGCCATCGCTGTACCGGTCTTGGGCGACCATACGATCCACGGTGCGATCTCTATCTCTGGGCCCGCGAACCGACTCACCATCGATCGCTGTCACGACGAGATCAAACCACTGTTACTCGAGGCTGCCAACGAACTCGAGTTAAAACTCCAGTATCCACCGAACTGAAGATCGTCGTTTCATGCTGTACTTTGATCAATCGCTCTAAGGAACTCGTCACAGCAACCCATCTCAGCCCCTTCAATTTCGTGTCTAGCTTCGTATTCAGGGTCTGTTTTTGATAGTGCTGTTGTCTTTCCACCCAGGTGATCGTTCGGAGTGACCGAACGCCATTCTTAGCATTTACACCAGTACGGTTGTAATAAATATGCAATAGTTCATTGAAATAGTGGGGATCTGGGATCAATCACGATTTTTCCGAATATACTAGTTCGGCAATTCCGAATAGCTATTGATGAATTTAGTCGAGCGTTCATGGTATTGGGTGGCATCAACATCCAAAAGGCTAAATAATGATAGTGCAGGATACAGAGTTGTATGGAGTCATCAGTCAGGAGGCTCGAGAGCGATACCGAAGTTCCGGACCAGGCGTTTGAAGACGAAATCATCGACCTGGACTTTCACGTCAATCCGCTCGAGGACGAGCTGCTGGCGTACGTCGAAGACGACCGTGCGCTGGATAAGTTGACCACCGAGTACGGAGCAACGCCCATCATGGGCAAGTGGGACGCCGCGTACGGGATCAAGGAAGGTCAGGAAGGGCTATTCACCCAGGGCCGAGCCAAATACGCGGAAGACGTCGCTGAGGCCAGTGAAACCCTCGCCGTCGACGAACCGATCGTCAACGCAGGAATCAATAACCTCAACCTTCAGCACCATCCCGTCCTGAAAAACTCGGTGTGTCAGGCCGCCAACGACTATATGCTCGACCACTTCGCGGACGAAGGCGTGTACACGTCGATGATGGTTCCGAAGTGGGACCCTGACTACGCCGTCGAGGAGATCGAACGCGTTGCTGGGGAGGACAACATCGCCGCCGCGTACTCATGGTTCGACCCGAAAGTCCCGTGGGGTAACGAACAGTTCGATCCCGTCTTCGAAGCACTCGTCGAGAACGACCTGCCGCTGCTGCTCCACGGATCGCTGTCGTACTGGCCACAGCACTCCTACGTCGGCGACGACATGCTGACGTGGACGGAAGTGCTCGGCTTCGACTGGCCGGTGTACGCGATGGTCAACGTCGTCAACATGATCATGCGCGGCGTCTTCGACAAGTTCCCCGACCTCGACGTTGTTATTCAGGAAGGTGGCCACTGGTGGGTCCCGTTCCTCCGCTACCGGATGGACGAGTTCTACGAGATGCACCCCGACGACATCCAGATCACGCCGCGGAAGATGGACTCTGGCGAGAAGTACCTCGAGCGGACGCCGAGTGAGTACCTCCGTGACAACATCTACCTCTGTACGCAGCCGTTCGCGCTGCCGCGCGGGGCTGGTGACGCGGAGAACCTGCTGGACCTCTCGATGGCCGACGATATGTTTATTTACTCGAGCGACTGGCCACACCAGACGCTGGATCCGCCGACGTGGTTCTACACCTCGCGAGCGTTCGACGACCACACACGTGAACGGATCCTGAGTGGGAACGCCAAGGACATCCTCAATATCTAAGAGAAAATAATGGTTGACAACGACGACTTCACAAAAGTTGCAGAGGTCGGTGACATTCCCAAAGGAGAGGGTGAGGCCTTCGAGATCAACGGGATCGAGATTGCCGTGTTCAACACCGGCGACGAGTACTACGCGATCAGCAATCGGTGTTCCCATCAGCGTGCTCCGCTGCATAAGGCGGGCGACGAGAAGATCAACTCGGAGGACACCTGGACGGACGAACGTGGTGGTGTCGATACCGAAGCCTGTACGGTCTCGTGTCCGTGGCATCTCTGGGAGTGGGATCTCGAGACGGGCGAACACGAAGCCTCGGGCCAGTGTATCGGTACGTTCGATTGCGTCGTCGACGACAACGACATCCTCGTCGACGTCTGAACGACGATCGCCGGAGCTGTCGAGTTCAGTCGACAGCGAGTGATCCGTAGACGCTGTTGCATTCTCGCTATCGAACGGTTGGTTTGGTTCAAACCAGCAGTTGGGGACAGACACCGAGCGATCGCGCCAGCGTTTCCGTCGATCGGTAGCTTCGAAGGCCTGACAGCAGTCTCGAGAACGTCGTTTTTCAAACCGCGACGTGAGGAAAAGTAGTGACCGTTACGCGAGCGCGTAGGCGAGCAGTTCGACCGGCGTCGGCGGTTCCTCGCCGTCGAGCGAACTGTCGGCCATCGAACTGCCGGCTGGCACAGGCTCGAGACGCTTGTCGCCGAGTTGGGTGCGGCAGGACGTCCCCGGCGCGGTGACGACGGTCGCGTCGCTGTCGTCGATCTGATCGACGAGGATGTCACCGATCGACTGGCTCAGCGAGTAGTGCTCGGCC
>Ga0207757_101347_pt1 | contig 10901 bp, 7 predicted proteins | sample A23P3SouthBayCA_2_FD_187752 | JGI IMG/M metagenome (GOLD analysis project Ga0207757, IMG submission 187752) | Aerobic enrichment media microbial communities from Eden Landing Ponds, California, USA - A23 P3 (2) (SPAdes) | ecosystem: Environmental > Aquatic > Marine > Unclassified | place...
CGGCGGTGTAGATCCCGAGCGAGATGAGCGTGAGCGCCATCCCGGTCGTGAACGCCGCGTACCGACGGAACGAGAGCCAGTCGGGTCCGCGTGACATTGACCGATAGTCGGGGTTGGGACTACTTAGAAAACGCGGTCGTCGCGTCGGTCGGACATCGCGATGGCGCCCGCGTCGGGACTCCGCGACTCACATCAGGCTGTCGAGGTCGTCGTTCTGAAACAGTTTGTCCGCCTCGTCCTGCTCCTCCCGTTGGCGTTCCGCCTCCTCTCGCGCCTCTTTCGCCTGCTGCATGAACTCCTCCAGTCGCGCGGAGCGCTCGACGCCGCCCAGCAGCACCAGCGAGGCGAGCCGCTCGGAGTCGAGCGGGAAGTCGCCCCCGCGGACCTGCATCGAGCCGGTTTCCTCCTCGAGCCACTTCCGGGCGCGTTCGACACCCTTGCGCGAGATGCGATCCGGCTTGCCGGCGACGACGAGCAGCGCGGCGTCCGCGTCCGTCGCGTTCGGGAGGCTGGTCCCCGTGAGCATCGCGTTTCGAGTGACACTGGTGACGACGTTGACGTTGGTGTCGGGATCGTCGTCCGCCTCCGCGCTGGCGTAGCCGAGCGCGGCGATCCCGCCCGAGCGGAGCGTGTTGATCACCTCGCTGGTGTCGACGACGGACTCGCCGACCCCCTCGACGTTCTCGCCGGAGGCGAACAGCAGCCCGACTCGTCTGGCGATCGACTGGTTGATGCTGTCGAATCCCTCCTCCAGACTCTCGCCCGAGGAGCGCCACGCGTCGTTGTCGATCAGGATGGTCGCGTCGGCCTCGCGGGCCAACGTCTTCAGCGACCGCCCCGCGTTCACTTGGTACATCGCACCCTCCCCCCGGCCGGGGAGGATACCGAGCGCGTACACCGGCACGTCGTACACGCGCTTGAGTTCCTTCGCGAGCACCGGCGCGCCCCCGGAGCCCGTCCCGCCGCCCAGACCGGCGACCACGACGATCGCCTCCGCCTCGGCGGTGATGCGGCCGTCGAGCGCGGACATGACCTCGCCGGCGTCCGCCTGCATCACTTCGGCGCCGAGCTCGTTGTCGCCGCCCACCCCGTGCCCCTTCACGCGGTCCTGTCCCACGAGAACCGTGTCGATCGGCAGCGACTGGAGGTCGGCCTCGGCGCTGTTGACCGCAAGCGACCCCCGAACCGAATTGAACCCCATGTCGCGGTCGAACTCGACCAACGAGGAGGTGACCTTGCCGCCGGCCTGGCCGACGCCGATGAGGACCGTCTTCATACGCACCTACTTCGTACAGCCGATCGCTTGAATCTTCCCACGGTCGCGGCGACAGCCGTCTCGTCGTGCCGAACTCGCCGACGATGGAATGCCGCCCCGAACTCCGATCCCCGACTGTCGGGGGTACCGACCTCGAAGTTCAAATAGGATGGCGCGGCCAGCCCCCTCATGTCACGCGACAGCTCCGACCGACTCCCGTTCGAGAACGGGGGGCGGACGGACACCGACGACGGTTCCGCCGGCACGACGGCCACGATCGACGACCTCCGGTCCCGGATCGCCGCCGTCGAACGAGCGTGTACGGGCGACACCGCCGCCGATCTGACGGATCTCGCGGACGCCGCCGAGGCCACCGCCGAACTGCGACGCGCGTCGACTCGACTCGACGACCTCGAGTCGCGCGTCGCCGAACTCGAATCGGCCACGCAGGCGTTGCGCGGCTACGTCGGGTCGATACGGGCCGTGAACGAGCGCGTCGAGCGACGCGCCGACCGGGCGCTCGCCGCGACACGTGAGACCGGAGGCCGGGGTGGGCCGACACGAGCGGACCCGGATCGAGGCGGGCCGACACGAGTCGATCCACCGGATCTGGAGCCGTCGACCGCGGATCGTGAGGTGCCGACCGGATCGGACTCTCCGCGATCCAGCTCCGAGGGGTGCGAGATCGCTCCGGCAACCGAACCGACCGACCGGACGGACGATCCGACCGACGACGACTTGCCGCTCGTCGAGCGGCTGCGCGACGCGCTGTGATCCGCGTGGTCGTCGCCGTCGCGGTGGCCGCGGCGCTGCTTTCGGCATCGCTTCCGGCCGTCGAGACCGCCCGGGTCGATCGGACGACGGCCGCGATCGAGCGCGTCTCGGACCGGCTCGATCGCGCGGCACTGTCGGCGCTCGCTGGCGAGCCGGAACGTCGGTCGTCCCTCGCCCCTGCCCGGACCGCGCGGCGCGTCGTGTCGGTGGCCGTCCCCGGAGGATCGATCGGAACCGCGCCGGTGCGAACGCTCTCGCTGTGCCCGGGTGCCGAGCGTGGAACTGCAGTCCTGATCCATGCAGTCGGCGACGCCGCTCCGTCACGGACGACACTTTCGGCCCCGTTCGACCTCCCGAACGGCGGGATCGCGCTCGATCGGGAACGACGTGTGTCCCTCTCGCTGGTTCCCGTGCGTGCCGGCCCCGGTGCGGACGAGCGACGAATACGGCTTCGACTGCTCGACCGGTCGAGCGCGGGTGCAGGTTCAAGTAGCGAGACGGGACCACCCCGGCCATGCGACTCATCGACGACATCCGCGACCGCGTCGGCGGCGGGCGGAGCGCCGACGAACGGACCCGTGTCGGGGGCGGTTGTCGCTGCACCACCGAGTTCGACGGCGGTTCGGGTTCCGAGTACGGGTCGGCTCCCGCCCGGGACGGTTTGAGCGACCGGGCGACGCTTCGCGTCGACGCGTCGGCGTGTTCGGGTGGCGACCTCTCGACGGATCGGCCGTGCAGGGTGACGGTGATCGACGCACTCACCCGGCGTGACGCCGACTTGATCCGTGTCCGGACCGGCGGACTCGATCGGTTCTACGAGGGGAAATCGGCCGCGCTGCTGTGTTCCGCCGGGCGGTTCGCGGACGCGGTCGAGGGCCGTGATCCGACCGTGGCCGGGCGTGTCCTCACCGACCCCGTCGCGGTCGCTCGCGAGGCGGTCGGGCGCGACGGTCCGGTCGCTCGGCTCGCGGCCGAGACGGGATTCTCGGCGTGGGCGGATGCGTGTGGCGACGCCGATGGATCCGACGTGCCGCTTGTCGCGAGTGTCGCCTCGACGGCGGCGTTGGGGCGGACCCGGCCAGCGCCGCCGTCCGACGCCGTGCTCCGGGAGACTCGGGGGCTTTCGACGGGCGGGAGCGCGACCGTGTACGACCGTCCGGACGACGTTCCGCACTATCAACTCACGCCCGCGGAGCGAACGTTCTCGGCGGACGCGCTGGCGGCGCTTGCGGCGGCGGTCGACGCGATCGCCGACGGATCGGTGCCACACGGCCCACGCTCCCATCGCCGTGCCGTCCGTCGCGCCGTCTCCGATCGGCGGTCCAACGACGGCCTCGGAGAGGGATCGAACCCGTTCCCGATCGACTCCATGGCGGCGGCGCTGCGGCGCCACACTCGAGGGATGGGCGTGCTGGACGAGCTGTTCGACGACGACCGTGTGAGCGACGCCTTCCTGTCGGGGCCGGCGGCCGACAGGGAGCTCCGAGCGATCGTCGACGACGAGACGATGACGACCAACGTCCGGTTCTCACGTGCCGACCTGGACGCGCTGGCGTCCAGAGTCCGCGCGTCGAGCGGACGGGCGTTCTCGCGTGCGTCGCCGACAACGGATGCCGCGCTCGGTGACGTTCGCGTCGCGGGGGTCACAGCGCCAGCGAGCGACGGCCGCGGGTTCGCGTTCCGGCGCCGCGACGACGACCCGTGGACGCTTCCCCGGCTTGTCTCCGTCGGTTCCGTCCGCGAGCGGACCGCCGGGCTCCTGTCGGTCGCCGTCGAGCGCGGCGCCGCGGTCCTCGTCGCCGGCTCCCGCGGGGCGGGCAAGACCTCGCTGCTCGGCGCGTTGTGTATGGAGATCCCCGTCGACGCCCGGACGGTGCTGATCGAGGACACCCCCGAACTCCCGGTCGCGGCGATCCGCGGGGCCGGACGAGACGTACAGCCGCTGCACGCCGGGACAGATCGGGACGACGCGCTCACGCCGACAGACGCCGTCCGAACCGCCCTTCGACTCGGCGAGGGGGCACTGGTCGTCGGCGAGGTCCGCGGCTCCGAGGCGCGGGCGCTGTACGAGGCGATGCGCGTCGGCGCCGCCAGCGACGCCGTCCTCGGGACCATCCACGGAACCGGCGGCGAGGCGGTCCGCGAGCGGGTCGTCTCCGACCTCGGCGTGCCGGCGTCGTCGTTCGCCGCGACCGACCTGGTCGTCACGCTCGGCCCCGACCGCGCGCTGTCGTCGATCGAGGAGGTTCGGGGGCCCGATCCCGGTGACATCGTGCGGATCGCGAGCCGCGGGGATGAGCCCGAACGCGACGGCAGTGGTCGGGGAATCGGCAGCGATGGGGGAGCCACCGACGACGACGATGGATTCGCGGCGGTCTCGACGGGTGTGATCGACCGCGGCGAGAGCACCGTCGTCGCCGACCTCGCCGGTCCGGGCGAGTCCTATGCGGACGTTCGCGAGGCGGTCAGTCGCCGCGGCCGGGGGATCGGGGCGCTCGCGGGCGTCGACAGGACCGGCGTGAGCGGGATCGACGTGGTTCCCGACAGATGATCGGTCGAGAGTGGGTGAGACGTCGAGGATGGCTCGGAGGAAACAGTCAGCGGATTCGCGGCTGGTCGACGGAGGTTCGACGCAGGGTCGTTCGACGCGGACTTGAGACGGCCGCTCGCGCGTGGCCGGACCGATACGCGGACTGGATCGATCCGGACGAGGAACTCCGCCGGGCGTGCGCGTTCCTCGACCGCTCCCTCGACGCCGAAGAGATAACGACGGCGGCCGCGAGCGCGAGCGCCCTCCTCGGAGCGTGTACGTTCGCTGTCGCGCTGACATGGATCGTCCGATCCGGTGCGATATCCCCGTCGCTTGCGGCCCCGTTCGCGTCCGGCGTCGCGGCGACGGTCGGCTGGACCGCGTTCTCGGCGGTCCGGCGCGTGCCGGTGCTCGCCGCAGCGGTCGCCAGAACGCGTGCGGTCGGCGATGCGGCAACCGTCGCGAGCGCACTGGCGCTGTCGCTCCGGTTGGCGCCGGTACCCGAGCGCGCGGCGCGATTCGCGGCAACCGCCGGCACCGGCCCGCTCCACCGGAGTCTGCACGAACACGCCGACAACGCCGCCGTTACCGGCGTCTCGGACGGCGGACTCTCGGCGTTCGCCGCGGAGTGGAGTGAGTGGTTCCCGGCGCTCGATCGCTCGGTCGCACTCCTGCTCGCGGCGGTCGACGCCGAGGCGGGCGACGAACGGACTCGGTTACTCGAACGCGCGGTCGCCGCCGTCGAGGACGACCTGCGCGAACGGACGGCGTCGTTCGCCGGCGACCTCCGCGCGCCGGTCACCGGACTGTACGCGTTCGGGGTCCTGCTCCCGCTCGCGTTGGTCGGTACGCTTCCGGCCGCGATCGCGGCGGGCGTGGACGTTCCGCCGCGGGCGTTCGTCGTGACGTACGACCTGGTGTTGCCCGCGGCGGTCGCGATCGCCGCGGGCCGGCTGCTGCTTCGTCGGCCCGTCGCGACCCCTATCCCCCGGATCGACGCGACCCACCCGGGCGTCCCCGAGGGACGAGGAACGGCACTGCTCGCGGCCGCACCGGCGGCCGCCGCGGGCTGGTTCGTGGCACCCCTCGTTGCCGGCGGGTGGGCGAGTCCGGTGCTCGCTGTCGGCTGCGGCCTCGGGGTCGGACTCTGTGTTCACCTCCATCCGCGCCGCGAGATACGACGGTCGATCGACGAGCGGGACCGCGGGCTGAGCGACGCGCTCGCGCTGTTGGGTCGCCGCGTGGCCGACGGGGAGTCCGTCGAGGGGGCGCTCCCCGCGGTCGCGGCGTCGCTGTCCGGACCGACGGCCGACGCGCTCGCGGAGGCGAGCCGGCGGCGCTCGGCGCTCGGCGTGCCGGTCGAGAACGCGCTCGCCGGCGACGGCGCGCCGTTCGGTCCCGCACGCGGTTCCGGCGGCCGGGCGGCCGGAGCGGTGACCGCGATCGCCACGGCGGCGACGGAGGGACGCCCCGCCGGCGACGCGCTGGTGACGCACGCCGATCGCCTACAGGCGCTGGCGAGCGCGGAACGCGCCGCTCGCCGGGAGCTGGCGACCGTGACGGGGACACTTCGCGACACGGCGGCGCTGTTCGGTCCGCTCGTCGGCGGCGCGACGGTGGCGCTGGCAGGGCGCCTCGACGACATCGGCGGGCTCGGCGGGTCCGGGACAGGCGGTCTCCATCCCGGTACCGGTGCTGTCGGTTCGACGGTCGGCGGTGCCGGCCACACCGCCGCGGATGCTGTCGCAGGAGAGGCCGCATCGCTCTCGCCGTCGCTCGTCGGACCGGTCGTCGGCGTGTACGTGTTGTCGCTCGCGGCGACGCTGACCGTGCTTGCGACGGGATTGGAGTGCGGGCTCGACCGCACGGTCGTCGGCTACCGCGTCGGGATCGCGCTCGTCACCGCGAGCGGTTCGTTCGTGGCCGGACACGCCGCCGTCGCGATGCTCGTCGGCTGACCCACCCCGAGCGTTCATATGCGAAAACGGGACCACCTCGGCACGTGATCGACGCACCTCTCGACGTCTGGTACGCCTGGCTCGGACTCGCCGTCGCCGGCGCTGTCACGCTGGGAGTGGTCTCGGGGCTCCCGACCGCCCCGCCGCCCGACGCCGTCTCGGCCGCCGCGACCGTCGACACCGTCGCCGCCGCCGACCCGCCCGCGACCGCACGCTATCGGATCGCGGCCGATCGGGTCAGAGTGACCGTCCGGGGCGTCTCGCTGCGCGCCGACGGCGGCACCGCGTTCGCCGCCTTCGGGACCGACTCGGTCGTTCCCGTCGAGCCCGACGGCCCGCTCGCGGGTGTCGCGCTCGGCGATCACCCGGACGGGGCGTTCGAGGGGCCCGGGGCGTTCGCGGTCGCGGTCTCGACAGCACGCGCGGAGCGGACCTCGACCCGAGGGGAATCGGCGGTCGACTGGACCACAGGTCGGACGCTGCACGTCCGACACGTCTCGTGGGGGGAGACGGATGTCACGCTCGTCCTCGTCGTGTGATCGCGGGTTCGCCGAGCCGACCGTCGCGCTGGCGGCGGTGCTCGCGCTGTCGCTCGGCGTCGGCGCCTACGCGGTCGTGCTGACCGGCGTTGACGACCGTCGTCCGACGGCCGAACCGACGCTGGAACGCGTTCACGATGCGATCACGGTCGGCGGCGTCGCGGACGCCGGCCGCCTCGATCGAGTCCGCTCCGTGATCGCCCGAACGGATGGCAACGCGAGCGTCGTACTGACCGCCGCCGGTCGGCGCTGGCGTGTCGGGGGCACGGCCCCGCGATCGTCGGACCCAGTCTCGGTTCAGACGACGGCGACGAGGCGCGTCGGCGTCGAACTCGATCCCGGCCGCGTCCGGCCGGGCAGACTCCGCGTCACGGTGTGGCGATGACCGGATCGCTGCTCGACGTGTGCCTCGCGCTCCTCCTGATCGGCGCCGCCGCCGGAACGCTCGTCGGTGCCGAGTCGGAGGCGGCCACCGCTCCCGACATCGGATCGTCGTCGCGGGCGAGCGAGACGGCCGAGACCCTCGCCGCGTCGACGGCGGCGGTCGAGTACGCACTCGTTTCCCCGCGCGAGAGCGCGGAATCCGACGGCGCGACCGCGTCACCGGGGGTGCAGCGCGTCGCCCACGCGACGCTCGCCGAACACCTCGCTCGCGCCGCGGTTCGTTCGGCGACGGTCGACGGTTCGGCGCCGTCGCCGACGGCCACGGACTACCGCCGGGGGGTCAGGAGAACCGTCGCCGACGCGATCGGATCGAACACGAGGGTGCGGGCCGTCTGGCGCCCGCTCCCGTGTGGCGACTCCGACGATGCACCCCGAGTCGAGGGCGCCATCGGGATCGGGCCGCATCCCCCGGCGTCGACGAGCGTCCACGCCGCCCGGTTCTCGGTCCCGGTCGCCCCCTCATCGGATTCGTCCGAGTCCGAGCGGAACACCGAGGCCGCTGGAGGCGTCGCCGCACGGACGATCGCTGTGCTGTTTCCCCCGGATAGGGTCGCGGCCGCCGCACGCGGTGACCAGACGGCGGAGCGGGTGGTGAGGGACCGATACCGTCGGGTCGGGTCGGCGCTCGGCGTCGACGTGGTCGAGGCGCTGGAGCGCGGCGGGCCACGCGATGCGAACCGCGCGCTCGCGACAGCGCTCGCCGACCGACACACGGAGACCGACTCCGCTGGGCCCTCAGGGGACCCCGACGCATGCGAGAGCGGAGACCCGAACCGTGTGATCGTCGTCGTCAAGACGTGGGCAACATGAGTCCGTGGAACCGCCCGGTGTCCGCGCTCGTCGGGACCCCCAGATCGGCTGGATCCTGCGGCTTCAGCGCGTCCGGCGGATCCGGCGGCGGGGACGGCGACAGGGCGTTGGTCCCCTTCGCGTTGATCGGCGTCGTGCTCCTGCTCGGGAGCGTCGTGTACGCGAACACGATCGCGGTCCGTGGTCCGGTCGTCGTCGACACCGCCGCGGACGACGCGCTCGACCGGGCCGAGTCGGTCGGCAGGCCCGCGGTCCGGACTGCGGCGGCCGCCGCCGCGCGCGAGGCCGCCCTGCACCCCGTAACGACGCCCGCAAACACGACGGCGGGACGTGCGCTCGACCCCGAGCGACCGTTCCGCGACGCGCTCCGACTGCGGATCTCGATAGCGGTCGCCGATGCACTGGCGGACGCGCGGACCGACGCCGGCGGGGTGACGGCGACCGCGTCTCTCCCGGCGGTCGAGTCGCCGAACCACACGCACACCGCCATCGAGCGCGTCTCGGTTGCGCCGCTCGCGAACGGAACGGCGATGCGCGTCACCGTCCGGAACGTGACGCTCACAGCGACCCGCGACGGAGACACTGTCTCGACCCGGCGGGTGAACTACACCGTCGCGGTGGCCGTGCCCGTCCTCGCGATGCATGATCGCACCGCGGCGTACGAGACGCGGCTGAACCGCTCTCCGTTCGAGGGGCCGGGACTCGGTCGTGCCCTCACCTGGCGCCTGTGGTCGGTCTCGCAGGCTCGCGGGACCGCACAGTACCTCGGCGCGCCGATATCGAACGTGCTCGCCGCCCGCCACGTGGAGCTGTCGACGAACGCCGCGGCGCTGCGCGCGCAGGCCGCGACGTACGGCCACAGCGACCCGGCCGGTCGCGCCGCGTTGATCAGGGCGACCGCCCGCGTCGGCGCACGCGACCTGCTCACGCCGGCGATGGAGAGCGGTCCGTCGTGGACCGGTCGTGTCCTCGACGCGAGCACGTCGGCTGCCGGTGCGAGTGGGGGTGAAGCGTCTCCGGCGGCGTCACCGGACGACTCTCGATGGGACCCGAACGGCGGCGCTTCCGGGACCGGCGGCGACGATCTCCGCGTCGGCGTGAACGCCACCGCGGACCGGGCCTTCCTCGAGTTCGTCGACGACGACTCCCCTCGCGGCTTCGACGCCGTGGTTCGTGGTGCTTACCGCGCCGAGGCGACCCGGCGAGTGACGGTGGAGCCGGTCGGCCGATCACGGCGACCCCCCGCGTTCTCGCCCGCTCCCGGTTGGACGCTCCTCTCGGAGCGAACCGACGAGCGGATCGTCATCGTCGGTCGGAAATCGAACTCCGCGTCGTCCCCTCGATCGGTCGCGGACGAGCGACGGACCGTCGCCGTCAGACACCGTGTAACACGACGATGGATCGCCAACGGTACCCTCCGGACGACGACGGCGATGTGGACCGATCGGTACGAGGTCCGGATCGCGGTATCAGTTGAACATGCCCCCTCAACCGGCCCCGAACGATCGACCGAGCCGGTGTTCGCCCGTGGCGGCGCCGTCGACGGGCCGAACCTCGCAGACGTCCCGGCGGCAGCGAGAGCCGAACTGCTGCCCTCGAGATCCGTCGATCGGCAGGCACGGTCCTCGGTCCGATCGGTCGCGGCTGCCGGGACGCAACGAGACGTAACAACCGACCATGCTATCCTTCACGGCGACAGACCGGCCGATCTCACGGAGTGGGTGTATCGCGACCTGGCGGCCCTCCGCGAACGGATCCGGTCCGTCTCGGTCCATGTCCCGCGCTCCGCGGTCGCCGCCGGCGAGGCGAACGCTGCCCGGCGGCTGGCCGCGGCGATCAGACAGCAGCGGGAGGCGTTCGTCGACGCGCCGAAGACCTACGACGGCGCCGCAGACCGGGCACGGGTGGCCGCCAGGGCGGCGTACGTCGACGCCGTGCTCGCGGAACTCGCCACTCGGGCCGACGACTCGGCCGCACGCAACGACGCATACCTCGAACAGATCCGGCAGGTGCGAGAGAGCGCCGACGGTCGGATCGACGAACTCGCACGGGTCGCGGCCGACGCGACCGAACCGGAGCCGGCGCCCGCGGGACAGTGGCGGGCCGGCGAGGTGGTGTTCACCCCGCGGGGAACTCCGGGGTATCTCCCAGTCACGGCTGTCGAGGCCGATCACGTCGCGTCGGTGACGCCCGGGGAACGCGTCAACCCGCTCGTCGCGCGCAACACGAACCTGTTCGCCGTCCCTACCGGCGACGCCGCGGACACAGTCACCGACGCCGCACTGCCCGCGCGACGTACCGCGTCGCTTTCGGAGGCGGGGCGCGCGCTCGTCGCCGCGAACCGGACTGGCGCGGCGACGAACGCGAGTCCCACTCGGGGATCGGATGAGGAGCGCGCGCGGGCGACCCTGCGCCGGCGGGTCGCCGAGGAGCTTCGAGTCGTCGACTCGCGCGCGCTCGCGGTTCTCGACCGGCGAACCAGCCTCTCTCGCCGCGACCGGCGCGCCGTGGTCCGCGCCGCGAACCGTCGATGGCAGTCGCCGGGGGCGCGGACGGCGGCGATCGTCGATGGGTCGTACGCCGCCGCCGTC
>Ga0207757_101349_pt1 | contig 10899 bp, 9 predicted proteins | sample A23P3SouthBayCA_2_FD_187752 | JGI IMG/M metagenome (GOLD analysis project Ga0207757, IMG submission 187752) | Aerobic enrichment media microbial communities from Eden Landing Ponds, California, USA - A23 P3 (2) (SPAdes) | ecosystem: Environmental > Aquatic > Marine > Unclassified | place...
GAGGGAGGTCACGGGCTGCTCTGTCGCGTCGAGGACATCGACATCGAATCGATGGGGCTGGCCTTCCTGACGGTAATCCCCGTCGGCGCCTTCGTCGAACCCGACGAGGAGAGCCGCGCTGAGGCGGACCGCGGGGCGCAGGTCCGAATGTTCACCGCGGGCGTCACCAACAACTTCGCCATCGGCGCCCTGGCGATCCTGCTCCTGTTCGGCCCCGTCGCTGGCTCGGTCGCCGTCGCGGACGGCTACCCCGTCGGCGGGACGATGGCGGGCGGACCCGCCGACCAGGCCGGTATCGAGACGGGCGACGTCATCACGTCGGTCGGCGGGACCGCCATCGACGGGCCCGAGGACTGGGGCCCGGCGCTCTCGGAAACCGACGCCCGGAATCTCTCCGTCGGTCTCAAGGACGGACGCGAGGTGAGTCTCGAACGACGCCTCGTCGTGAGCGGCGCACCCGCCGGGTCGCCCATCGACATCAACACCACGGTGACCGCCGTCAACGGGAGCGCCGTCCACACGGCCGAGAGCTTCCGGGAGGCGGTCCGTGACCGCCCGATCGCCCGCCTCTCGACGTCGGCGGGCCCGGTCACCATCCCGACTGGCGCGCTCGTGCAGGTCCAGGAGGGTGGCGCGCTGGCAGGTGAGAATGCCCCTGCCGGCGAGTCGCTCGTCGTGACCTCGGTCGCCGGCCAGCGCGTCGTGACGAGCGGCGAACTGGCCTCGGCCATCAGCGAGGTCGGCCCGGGCGAGACGGTCGACGTCGTCGCCTACGATGGGCAGGAGCGGCGGACCTTCGCGGTCCCGCTCGGCGCGAACGGGGGGAGTCCGGGCGAGCGGCTCGGCGCCCGGCTCAGCCAGGCCGGCACGACCGGGCTCACCTTCAGCGAAATCGGCGTCGACGCGTACCCAGCGGGCTACTTCCTCGAACTGCTCGGTGGCGACGCGGACCACGAGACCGGCGTCCCCGGCAGTCTCGGCATCCGGCTGCTGTTGTTCCTCTTCATGCCGTTCCTGGGGATCCTCGGGTTCTCGACCGGGTTCGCGGGCTTCGTCGGCGTGGCCGCGAACTTCTACACCGCGGCCGGTCCGCTCGCCGTCCTCGGCACCGGTGGGGTCTTCGTGGTCGCGAACGTGCTGTTCTGGACGGCCTGGATCAACGTCATCGTCGGGCAGTTCAACCTCATCCCGGCCTTCCCGCTCGACGGCGGGCACATCCTCCGGGCCGGTACCGAGTCCGTCGTCGCCCGCCTGCCCGTCTCGCGCAAGCGGGTCCTGACCAAGACGGTCACCGTCTCGGTCGGCCTGCTGATGCTCGGGGGCATCCTCCTGGGCCTGTTCGGTCCGCGCCTGGCGGGCTGACCGAAAGGCAAGCTTCCTAACCGCCCGGTCCCAACCGCCGCCAATGCCCGAGCGACGCGACCCGCCACCGACAGAGGAGGGCTGGTACGCCCTGCACGACTTCCGCACCGTCGACTGGGACGCCTGGGAGGACGCTCCCGAGCGCGACCGCGAGCGCGCCATGGAGGCGGCCGTCTCCCACCTCGAGGACCGCATCGCCGTCGCGGACGCCGAGGAGGGGGCCACTGCGGTCTACTCGATGCTCGGCCACAAGGCCGACCTGCTCGTCGTCCACCTCCGGCCGACGACGGCGCACCTCGACGCCGTCGAGCGGGCCTTCGAGCGCACCGAGTTCGCCCGGTACACCGACCAGGTCACATCCTACGTCTCCGTCACGGAGGCATCCGGCTACTCCGAGCGCGCCCGGGAGTTCTTCGAGGGCGAACTCGACGAGAGTTCCGGCCTGGCGAAGTACATGCGGTCGCGGCTCTACCCGACGATCCCCGACTGGGAGCACGTCTGTTTCTACCCGATGGACAAGCGCCGCGACCCGTCCCAGAACTGGTACGACCTGCCCTTCGACGAGCGCGCCGAGCACATGGACGCCCACGGCGAGATCGGCCGGGACTACGGCGGCAAGGTCACGCAGATGATCACCGGCTCCATCGGCCTCGACGACTGGGAGTGGGGCGTCACGCTGTGGGCCGACGACCTGACCGACGTGAAGGACCTCCTCTACGAGATGCGGTTCGATCCCTCGACCGCCGAGTTCGCGGAGTTCGGCCCCTTCTACGTCGGCCGGCGGATCGACCCGGCCGACCTGCCCGCGCTCCTGGCCGGCGACCCGGTCGGCGTCGACGACGCCGGAGGAACGGACGCCGGCGGCCAGGAGACCGGCCGCCCGGCGAACGCCACCGGGGACGACGACTCCGACGACGCTGCCGGCGGTCGCCCGAGCGGTCCCGCAGCGGCCGCCGAGGCGGGTGCCGAGGAGACCGAGGAAATCGATGCCGAGACCATGCAGGGCCGGCTGACGACGCTCGGCCTCCACGAGGGCGAGGACTACGAGGCCGGAGCCGTGGCCGTGGTCTGTTACTCCGAGGCCGACGCCCAGGAACTGGCGAGCGAGGTCGACGACCTCAGGGAGAGCTTCGACCACTACGACACGCACGTCGGGACCCACGTCCGCGCCGAAGGCGGGCGCTCGGCGGTCGCCAGCCTCTGGGAGACCGACCGCGCAGCCCAGACGGCCGCGGGCTTCCTGACGGACCTGCCGGAGGTCGTCGAGAGCGTCCGCGGGCCCGCCAGCGAGGGCGGCGCCGACGCGGACGGCGATGCCGAAGACGAAAGCGAGGACGACGAGGCGGCCGCGGAATCGATCCGCGAGGAACTGGCCGACCTCGACGTCTACGCCGGCCAGCCCCACGGCGAGGACGTCTACGCGCTGGTCGTCTACAGCGAGGCCGACGGCGAGGAACTGGTCGAGGAGGTCGAGAGTTTGAGCGATGGCTTCGACCGCTACGACACCCACGAGGGGACGACGGTCTACGCGGACCTCGGCGACGGGCCGACGGCCGTCGTCAGCCTCTGGGCGACCGAGGACGCCGCTGACACGGCGAGTGGTTACCTCTCGGAGCTCCCGGGCATCGTCGGCTGGGCCGACGAGCGCGAGGGCTTCGGCACGATGGGCATGTTCTACACGGTCAAACCCGAGTACCGCGAGGACTTCGTCGAGACCTTCGAGGAGGTCGGGGGCCTCCTCGCGGACATGGACGGCCACCGGGAGACGTCCCTGCTCGCCAACGTCGAGGACGAGACCGAGATGTTCATCGCCAGCCAGTGGGACGACAGGGAGGACGCGATGGCCTTCTTCCGGTCCGACGAATTCGCCGACACCGTCGCGTGGGGCCGGGACGTGTTGGCCGACCGCCCGCGCCACGTGTTCCTGGCCTGAACGGGGGTCGGCCGCGTCGGTTCCGGCGCGGGTCGGCTACCGGCCGACGCCGTCGATCTCGTAGGCCATCATCACCTCGTCGACGCGCTCGTCGCCGAGGGTGTAGTGTTGCTTGCGGACGCCCTCGGTCGACCACCCGTGGTTCGCGAGGAAGTCCAGCGCGAGTTCGTTCGTCGCCGGGATCGAGTTGTACACCTTCCGGTACCCGTTGGCCGCGGCCCAGTCGAGACCGCGGTGGAGCAGCGCGCTCCCGACGCCCTCGTCCCTGTAGGCGGGCCGGACGCCGACGGTCTGTTCGGCGGTCTCCCGGAGTTTCTCGACCTGCGGGAGGTCGAGGTGGGTCCAGCCGACGATCTCCTGATCGACGGTCGCGACGAAGAACATCCGCGACTCGACGGAGTTGTGCCGGGTCACCGTCTCGTCGTAGAGCAGTTCCTCGGCGACGGACTCGGCGATGACGTAGGACTCCTCGCTGGTGACGTCGCGGATGCAGTCCACGAGGCCGTCGAAGTCGCCGTAGTGGCCCGGCCGGACGACGAAGTCGAAGCCCTCGCCCTCGAACTCCTCGACGGAGCCGAGGTCGAGCGCCAGGCGGAGCGAGCCGCCCTCCTCCGCGAGGTAGCCCGTCGCGGTCAGGTGCTCCAGGCGCTCGCGGAACTCCTCCGGGGGCAGCGACACGGCCTGCTGGACCGCCGGGCGGGTCGCCGTGCCGTGTCGCTCGACGTACTTGTAGATCTGCTTGTCTGCCTCGGTGTCGAACTCCGGTCGGTCCCCGGCGCGCATGACCCCACGTTCGGGGGGCACCGGCTTATGTCATGTGGTACCACGAACCGAATTTTAACGGACGGCGCATCGCGGCGAGGCGGCGAGACGAAACGCCTTATCGCCTGGCCCCACTCCGAACGACCATGACCACCATCCGGGTCGCGTGGGGCACGGCCACCGGCCCGACGGCGATGGCCGCCTACGACGCCGCCCTCGCCGACGCCAACGTCCACGACTTCAACCTCGTGACAGTCTCGTCGGTCATCCCCGCCGGCGCCGACCTGGCCGTCGCCGGGACCGCCCCGGACCTGGGATCCGCCGGCGACCGGCTCACGGTCGTCCAGAGCCGTGCCGACCGGGCTCCCGGCGACGACGAACCCGGCGTCGCCGGCCTGGGGTGGGCCCGCAGCGCCGACGGCCCGGGGATTTTCTACGAGGCGACGGGGACCGACACCGACGCCGTCCGCGAGGAGGTGCGAGCGGGACTGGAACACGGCGTCACCCTCCGCGACTGGGCGGTGGCCGACAGCGACGTGCTCGTGCGCCACGTCGAGCCGTCCGCGGACGCCCACGCCACGGCCGTCATCCTCGCGGTCTACGGCGAGAGCGAGCCGATCGTTTGACAGTCGCGCACGCAGGCGCCGGGTTTTTAGTACTACCACCCCTAGTGAGTGCAGAGACCCCGCAATGTATGGCAACGTGACGGTCGACGGCAGCGGTGATCCGCCAGAGCTGTCGGCAGACGAGCGCAAGCGCCTCCGGCGCGACCTCGCGAGCGTGGCCGCCCGCACGCGCGAACTCCTCCCCGCCGAGTTCGTCGTCGGCTCCGAGATCAGCAAGAGTTCGAACGGGCCCCGCGCGATGGTCGCCGTCCAGCCACCGATCGGCTCGATCGTCAGCGCCGGCTACGCGCCGGGCGAGTCCGGCACGACCATCGACGACCAGGAGCGCGACGACATCGCGACCGGCCTCGCGGCCAGCGCCGCCCTCCAGGTCAAACAGGCCTACCCCGACGACGAACCGCGAACGGCCCGGTAGCGCTCCGGACGGACCCTCTTTCATTCGCCAGCGCCTGCTGGCGGGCGACAGAACAGCGCGTAGCCGAGGCCACCGCCGGCCGGGACGCTCCCCGCCAGCATCGCGACTGCCGGCGACACCGGCGACGCCGCGGCGGCCATCGCCGCGACCGCCAGCGGGGCGCCGATGACCGCCAAGAGCAGGTCGTGGCGCGTGAGTCCCTCGTGGCGATCGGTCACGGTCGTAACGACGCCGCGGATGTAATTAAATATTATTACGAGCTGTGGGCCGAAGTGGAGAGCGTTCGGGGCGTGAATCAGACCCTTTTCGGGGTCGTGCAAGTGCTGAGAGGGAGAGAGTGCGGGGGAACATTCATCGCTATGAAGTGGCGACGGCGTTAGATTGCGACGCCGATGCATCGTTCCACGACAAGGCGCAGTCTGCCGCCTTTCGTGAGCGGCTTCGTGCGACGAATCAAGAACTCTTTCCTCGAAGACGGTCGATTGCCTCAGGCCCCATCTCCTTCTGTTCCACACTCGAATGGCCGCATGATTCGCACACCTTCGTAACCTCGGAGTGGTAGATGTTCTCCCGTCCTTCGAGCTCGGTAACGTCGAGTATTTCCACTTCGTCGTAGAGATACACGAACCGCTTTCCACATTCAGGACACTCGGATTCGTCATCTAATTCAAGGTACAGTGCCCCGAATCCGACCAAACCCGCTGAGCCGAGCATGATTGGCAAGAGTGTCGTGAGGTCTGAGATGGGGGCGGTTGCGATTTGGCTCTGGTACAGCACCCACCCGAAAGATACCGTCAAACCCAGAAGGCCAGTAACGGCGGACCCAGGTACCAGGTAGGATTCGAAATACGGGAGCTTCGTCAAGACCCCGAACACGTCGATCCACATACTCTGTGTTGGGTTCGTAATCTTCCGAGTGCGGTTGGCTTCCGCCTGCTGATTGACGGTCTCGCTTTGGTCTATTATCATAAAACCGCCAGCCGCCACCCCCTCCATGCTGCTGATATTGTCACCCACATTCTCGTTTGACGCGCCCCCCGAGGCAGAGGAGTCGTCTTCAGTGCTTGCCATGTCACCCCGTTGGCCACGGAACTTTATATGTCACAGGACGGCGGAGTGAAAGTAAACAAATCGCAAGAAGGCAGTCGGATTAGCCTGATGAGAGACACGAAAATGACGGTCGAAAGCGGCAATATGGGACCCATTCGTATACTGTGCAGAAAAGCCACGGTAGGGACAGACGGCCCGTCGACGGCTCGCAGTCTGATAGCCCCCAGCCTGATAGCCCTGAGCGGGGTACCCGACTTGGCCTTTCGACCGTGGTCGGACAGGAATATGTACGAGACGAATATCGCAAGACGCGAGTCTAATCTGATTTCTTTTAAAAGATGTCTTACATGCTCTATAGTCAACTCCTGTGGGTGAAGTTGGTCATAATCGCAAGACATCAGCTGGATTGAAGGCTCTGACGGCGTGTACACGTACTGCTACACAAAAGGTCTACTTACCCCAAAACGGATCGCGGTTCCGCCGCTTCTCAAGGTACCGGTTCAGCACCTCGCGCTCGTCGCCGGTGATGTCCTCGAGGAGTTCCTGCTCCAGGATCTTCGCGTGTTTCTCCGGGATCTCCGTCCAGAGTTCGTCGCCCTCCCTGATCCCGCGGCCGACGGTCGGCCCCTCGATCGAGACGGCCACGCGGTCGCCCCGCATCGACTCGTCGACGTCCTCGCCCTCGTCCTGGATGGTCTTCAGCAGGCCGACGCGTTCGGGTTCGGCGCCGTCGAACTTGACGACGTGGGAGTTGCGGCGGAGGCGGCCGCCGGTGACCTCGACGCCGACGACGGCGGGGTCGGACTGGCGGAACGTGTGGTCGTCGAGGATCTGAAACTGGGCGGGTCGGGTGATGTTCTCCAGGACCTGTTCCTGCTGGGCCGCCTCGATCTCGGCGACGTGGTCCTCGTAGCCCTCTATCAGGCGGTAGATCACGTCGTGCTCGAAGAGTCGGACGTCCTGCTGGTCTGCGAGATCGCGGGCGTCGTCGAGCACGTCGACGTTGAACGCGAGGATGGCGCGGTTGGTCGGCTCGCTGGCGGTCTCGGCCATCCGGACGTCCCGCGGCGCGACGTCGCCGACCTCGGCGTGCATCACCGGGATGTCCGCCTCCGACAGCGAACTCGCGAGCGCCTCGAGGCTCCCGAGCGTGTCGGCCTTGACCGTGAGGCCCTCCTCCTCGGTCGGGACGGTGACCTCCGCGAGTTCGGCCTCGACGTCGGCGACGACCTCCTCGACGGGCCGATCGCGGACGACGCGGATCGGCGCGCCGGCCATCGCGTCGTCGAGGTCGGGCGCCGCGATGCGGACGCCGTCGGCGGCGACCACCGCGTCGACCTGCTCGAACTCCCGCTCCGTGCGGATCTCCGCGAGCGGTTTCGGTTTCAGCAGCGCGCGGACGTCCGTGACGATGGGCTCGTTCACGCCGCCGACGACGATGGTGTCGTCCGCCCGGATCGTCCCGTCGTAGACCACCGCGTCGACGGTCGTCCCGAAGCCCTGGGTCTCCGTGACCTCGAGGACCGTCCCGGCCCCGGGCCCGTCGACGTCGATGGCCATCTCGTCGCGCATGTACCGCTGGGAGAGGCCCATGAGGACCGTCAGGAGGTCGGGGACGCCCTCGCCGGTCTCCGCGGAGACGGGCACGACCCCGACGTTGTTGGCGAAGTCCTGCACGCGCCAGTACATGTCCGCCGAGAAGTCCGCCGAGGAGAGTTCCCCGATGATCTCGTAGAGGCGTTCGTTGGCGTCCGACTGGACGCGGTCGGTCTGGGACTCGATGGCGAGTTTCGAGGGCCGATCCGGCTCGGGGTTCCAGCCCGGGACGGTGTCGATCTTGTTCGCGGCGACGACGAAGGGCGTCTCGGTCCGCAGGAGGATGTCCACGGCCTCCTCGGTCTGGGGCTGGAAGCCGTCGTTGACGTCGACGACCAGGATGGCGATGTCCGCGAGCGCGCCGCCCCGCGAGCGCAGCGTCGAGAACGAGTGGTGGCCGGGCGTGTCGATGAACAGGAGGCCGGGCAGGTCGAAGTCGTCGGGGTCGACGAGGTCGCCAGCGATGTTCGAGATGACGTCCAGGGGCACCGCCGTCGAGCCGATGTGCTGGGTGATCGCGCCGGCCTCGCCCTCGCTGACGGCGGAGCCGCGAATCTTGTCGAGCAGGCTGGTCTTGCCGTGGTCGACGTGGCCCAGCACCGCGACGATGGGCGTCCGCAACGAGGGGGCGTCGGTCGTGTCCGCGTCTGAGTCTGCCATCGCTCTCACCCTGAGAAGTGTCTGTCAGAACCGACCCGGCCGCTCCATTTAAGCACGTCGTTGTCGAGCCGTGGCCGTCGGGCGGTCGCCGGGGCCGGTCGGGTCGCCTACAGCGCGGTCGCCGCGTCGAGTGCGATGCCGATGGCCCGCTCGACGTTGTTCCGGGCCTTCGGCGGGAGTTCGTCGGCCTCGGTCTCGCCCTTCTGGGTCCCCTCGACGAGGTTGCCGTCCACCGTACAGATCGCCCCGGCGCGCAGGCCCTTGCGCCGCGCGAGCGAGAAGATGGCGGCGGCCTCCATCTCGACGGCCAGGAGTCCTGCGGCCTCCCAGTCCCGGACGTAGTCATCCGTCTCGGCGTAGAACGCGTCGTCCGTCGCGATGGGGCCCACCGAGATGTCCTCGTCGCGGGACTCCGCGGCCGCCAGGAGTTCGGCGACGACCTCGTGCGTGGCCGCGGCCGGGACAGTGTCGGCCTCGTAGCGCCGGGTCGTGCCCTCGTCCTTCGCGGCCGCGGTGGCGACGACCATGTCGCCGATCTCGATGCCGCGCTGGAGCGCACCGGTCGTCCCGACGCGCAGCAGGGTGTCGACGCCGACGGCGGCGAGTTCCTCGACAGCGACCGCCGCGGACGGACAGCCGATGCCCGTCGAACAGATGGTCAGGTCCCGGCCCTCGTAGGTCGCGTTGACGACACGGTACTCGCGGTTGTGCGTGACGACCTCGGTGTCCGTACAGTGGCTCGCGATGCGGTCGACGCGGTCCGGGTCGCCGGGCAGGAGCGCGATGTCCGCGAGGTCGCCGGACTCGACGAGGAGGTGTGGCTGCTTGGGCATGGACGGGGCTTCGACGGCCGGCTACAAAACGGCGGGTGGTACGCGGGTCCGGGACGAACGAGCGGCGGCGTGCGTCACCGCTCAGATCCCGATCAGGAACAGGAGGAAGTTGTTCAGCGCGGGGCCGAGGCCGACGAAGGCGATCGCGGCGAACAGCAGGTTCCCCCGCTCGGGTTCGTCGCTGACGTAGTCGGCGAACAGGACGACCACCAGGACCGCCACGAGCACCTTGACCACGACGAACAGCCAGCCCGTGCCGAGGGTCTCGGCCGTCGGCAGGTCCGCGGCGACGTCCATGATCGCCCGCGGGAGGAACGACCGCTCCGTCGCCCCGAGCAGGTCGACGCCGATGGCCGTCGTGATGCCGTCGAAGACGTGCGAGAAGAGGACGAGCCACCCGACGTGGCGCGCCTCCGCGATGATGTAGGTCCGCCACGCGCCAAGCAGCACGTACACGACGAAGGTCACGACCATCGAGAGGACGAGGCCGAGGAACGGCAGCGTGAGCCGGAGCCTGCCGGTCGCCGGGTCCAGCCCCTGCCAGCCGAGCAGGACGAGCAGCGGGAGCATCACGCCGAACCCGATGCCGCCGAGATAGGTCGCCACGCGCGATTTAGCCGCTGCCGACGAGGCGGTCCCGATCACGCCCGCGAGCAGCCAGACCGTCCCCATCGCGATGAACGTCGTGAGGTAGACCGCGGGCGCGGCGAACAGCGGTTCGGCCCAGGCCGGGTAGATCGATTGGCCCACGGCCACCCCGATCTGGTAGAAGACGTGCAGCGCCGCCCCCGTCACGACCCAGGGCACCATCGCGAGGACCGTCCGCTGGCCGAGCGGCGGCCGGATGGTCCAGAGGAGGGCCACGAGGATGGCCGTCGAGGCCAGGAGCACCGCCAGGTACAGCGTCGAGGGAACGACGAAATCGCTGAACGGCGCGACCATGTAGGTGGCCGATTCGTGCTGTCTGTAAAACAGTTCCGGTCGGGGTACCGACAGGTTGGGTGCGAGCGACGACCGGCGACGAGCGCGCTAGTCCGCCGCGGCCGTCGTCCGATTGCCGGCCGTGCGCTCGATGACGTACCGGCGGCCGAGTTGCTCGGCCAGGAGGCTGTCGACCGGCGCGTGACCGTCCCGCAGGACGGGCGCGTCGGGCGTCTCGACGCTGGCGCGGTAGTGCGAGACGGCCTCGGCGAGGTCGACGCCGACGTCCCGCTGACGGTTGCGGCGGCGCAGTTCCGCCTGGGTGACGCGCTCGTCGGCGTTCGTCGCGACCAGCATGATGTTCTGGACCGACGAGGCCTCGGAGGTGGGGAAACTGTACACCCGGGGGAACGCTACCTCCATCGTCCGGTACTGGGCGCGGTAGAAGGCCCCGCTCTGGCCCGAGGGTGCGGAGATGACGTTCGCCACGAGCGTGCCGTCGGCGTCGAGTTTCGACCGCACCAGTCGCATGAACTCGACGGTCGTCAGGTGGTAGGGCACGCGGTCCGCGCGGTAGGCGTCGAGGACGACCACGTCGTACGTGTGGGTGGTGTCGGCGAGGAAGACGCGACCGTCCCCGACGTGGACGTTGAGGCGGTCGGTCTCGGGCACGTCGAAGTGCCGGCGGGCGGTGTCGACGACCGCGGGATCGAGTTCGACGACGTCGACGGTCACGTTCGG
>Ga0207757_101350_pt1 | contig 10895 bp, 20 predicted proteins | sample A23P3SouthBayCA_2_FD_187752 | JGI IMG/M metagenome (GOLD analysis project Ga0207757, IMG submission 187752) | Aerobic enrichment media microbial communities from Eden Landing Ponds, California, USA - A23 P3 (2) (SPAdes) | ecosystem: Environmental > Aquatic > Marine > Unclassified | place...
TTCTCGTGGTCAAAATGTTTCTTATCTACTCCAAGAACGGTGCGAGAACTGTGTCCACGAGCTATAAACCCTTGCCACTCGCAGAGATGCTTCCATCCGTCTTCTGTCTTAACTTCGATTTCTTTCCCTGAAACGCCGAACCCCATCACACGTCACCTCTGTTTTCTTCTTCGGAGAGATACACACAGTCTTCTTTTTCGAAGAATACGCCTTCGTCTATCAGGTCATCAAGCTGCTGCTCGACGAACTCTTTCTTTAGGTAGGCGTACTCCTCGCGGTGAGAACTGTAGACAAAACCCACTATCTCTTCCCTATCTACACTGGTCTCGATAGAGTCCGGGTACTGAATCACCCATCTGATGTACTCGGATACCCAGGCACGAACATCTCGTTCACTGGCCTCCGGAATCTCCCGAATCTCCCGCTTCAAATGCTCCGTAACCGAGGTACGGTTTTCTCCCTGCTTCTCCCTCTCCAGGATGTCCTTGTACCGGGCCTTATCAACCTCTTCCAGTTCTTCCTTGACCTGTGGTACAGTACCGGAGAGCAGGCGGGCGATATTCACCGAATCCTGTTCGTCGACGTCTTCGGTGAACTCAGTCAAAGATCTAGATCCTCGAGACTCAATCACCGAGCGCTCACCTCTTCCTTTGCTTTCTCTAAGGACATTGTGCCTTCGCAGCCAGATCCGCTTGGCCCACAAAGGTAGGCCTGGGCCTTTGCTGACCACTGCATTTCTCTCCCGCAGATCGGGCACTCCGGCGGCTCATCCACTTCACTCATCAGACTTCACCTCGTCTCTTTTCTTCTCCAGCCACTTTTTCACGTATTCGTCCTTCAAGTCCTTGAGAACCGCCTGCTCTTCCGTGGTGAGTTCCTCGGCTTCTTCTACAATTTCCCTGTAAACTTTGTAGGGATGCGTCGGCACATCCTCCTCCAAGGCTTCCTGGAACCGAGGCCTGAACTTGTCGCCATGCTCCTCAATAAGCTGGCTGGTCGCGTCCGCTGCAGTAACCGGTTCCCGGTCCAAGCTCCACAGATCACTACTCAACTGGGATTCTCACCTCCTCAGTATCACGGTCGTCGACGAAACCCTCCTGGATGTCCGGGTCTTCGACCTTCTCCTTGATGCATTCCAAGGAGATCACGTCGTACCCGTCCATGCATTTCCGGATCTTGACCGCGTTCGAGCCCTTCTTGGCGGCGATGAAACAGGCCTCCATCTCCTTCCCATACTTACTGTAGCGGATGATGTCACCCTGCTCCAGCTCAACCATGTTCTCTTCTTCCGGGTCCCCGATGTAGGTGAAAAGAGACTCTTGGGTAAACCGGCCATCACTCATTTTGAAAACACACCTCCGCATTTTCTACACTCCTTATAAGTAACAGTCATTGGTTCGGGCCTGCCATTCACCGTGCGTTCGCCCTTGATGCCACCTGTTACCTCCAGATCATGGTCGCATTCTGGATTCGGAATCGGTTCATCAGGATCTTTAGCGTTCTCCCTACATTTCTTCTCATGATCATCTTCAGTTTGGTCAAGAGGAATACCACAGAAAGAACACTCAGTCACTCCGGATTCTCACCTCCTTCTTCGACTCTCTCCGTGTCCGTGGAGGCGCAGCCGGGACAAGTCGGGAACTCTTCCTCGTGATTTCTATCCCAGCGGAACGTGTCACCGCACATCTGGCACTCCCACTTCTCACGAAGATCTTCACGCCGGACAAGCTCGAACACCCTGTCCCCGCTTCCTGCAGCATTACTTTCCTGTATTATGTGCAGCTCTCTCTCAGTGTCAGGAACGATGTAGTTCTTATAGTCTGTTAAATCGTCCGTCAAGCTTACTTTGGCGGCGGTTGGCGGACTTTTCTGGTTATCAATCACTGCTCTATCACCGTCTCGGGTCTGCTTGTTTTACTGCGGCCTCATCTGCAGCAGAAGCCGCTTTCTGAGCTTTTTTCTTTGCAGCGTCTAAAACTGAGACAGCATCACTTGGCTCTACGTGCTGCTTCCCTACATCTTCTGCAGCTATTTCCATTGCACCTCGAACCAACTGCCCAATTTCAGAGACTTCCTTTTCTTCCTCGTCTTCATCAATTACGTCTGTGACCACGAGTTCAAGCTCCTTTCCCGCAAACTGCGAGGCAGAAAGGGAGATACGGCCCTGGCTGTCGGCCTTTCTCTCATAGACCTGGTCCTTCCGGGCCTCAATCTTCACTGATAATCACCTCTTCTGCCGTTGGGCATCCCTCGTGGTGTACTGGAGACTATATCTTCACGGTGAGCCTGGCGTACCGCAGCTTGCTCAGGAGCTTCGCCGTAGATCTCTTGGCGCTCTCTATCTTTACTTCGACAATCGCCACACATCTCAGCTTCAGAATCTGCTTGAGGCCTCCCGCAGTACTGGCAAAACTCTTCTTCCTCTTCCACTACTCGTACACCTCTACACGGAAAACTTCCGCATCTCTGTTCTCTATCAAAACCAGTGCGGGGCCAGAGTCTTTCGCTTTTTCGCGTACTTCTTCCTTGACCTTGTTCTTCGGAAGGTCGCCATCGGAAAACTCCTTCTCATCAACACCCAATTGCCCGCACCACCGGTCGTGAAGAGTTCCAGGTTTTTCCGTTCGCAGCGGTCTCTGAATACTGTGAACCTTTAGAACTGTGATGTCCTCGGCCTTTTTTCTATCACAGAAACTTTCCACCTTTTGCATCTCTTCTCTGTCAAGATTTTTGCAGTAGATTTGTAGATAGTCTTTAAGCTCTTTCCTCATCTGTCCTATAGCGCTTTGGTTCGCCACTCCAGTTTCAGATTCAGATTGTGCTGACATTTTCCTTCTAAACAATAACTATCCCTCAACTTTTTTATAGGTACTCCTACATCAAGTGGGTTTACTCCTAAAAAACGCTCAATGCTCAGGAGGCCTCAACTCTATATCCAAATCCTGCTTCAAAACATCAAGCATGAAGTCGGACTTCCGGCTTCGTACCTCGCTACTCAGCTCCGCTGCCAAGTTCAGGCCTCTCAACGCCGCCTGCCGGGGACGTAGATCAAAAGACTTCAACGCCTCCTTGTACAAATCGAGGACTTCGTCCGCCCGTTCAGGATTATCAGCGGCGTAGTAGGCCAAGGCCTCCCCTGCCGTGATCGAGGCCTCGGAGTTGGCGTCCATCAGGGTTTCTACGAGGATGTTCCACGCCCGGCGGCTTTCACTGGTGTCTGTCGCGGCTATGGCTTGCAGTGCGAGAGCAGCTTCCAAGTCGTTTTCCTTCCACAGCTGGTCGGCCAGTTCAGGGACAACAAGATCCAAGCTCATCGACCAGTCTCCAACCTGTCGCCGATCTCACTGGGAAGACCTACCTCCTCGACCGTCCTCTGCACCTTCGCAATGTTGTACTCCACGCGGCATAGCTCAGTCTCCCAGCTGTCCGTATCAACGACGGCGTATGCAGCCCGACTGTCACCGTCCCTGGGCTGTCCCACACTTCCGGGATTCAAGATTAAGCGGTCGTCGATCACCGCCTCATGCTGGATGTGAGTATGGCCGAGAAAGCAGGCCTCGTAATCATCCAGGTACGGCCTTACCTCAGGGAATGCCCGGGGCATCACGTATCGATCCACCTCTTCCGGGTGGTCGTGGACCAGGAGGACTTCGCCCTCCAAGAAATCCTGTTTACGGGGAAGATTCTGGAGCCATTCTCGGTAACGGCCTTTCACCTTTTCCTGGGCATAGTACAGGCCCTTCATCGCCTGCCTGTTGTCAGTGTAGCCTTCGGGATCAACGAACTCCCGATCATGATTACCCTGAAGTATTACGTCGCAGTGCTGCCACACCCTCCGAACACACTCCAGAGGCCACGGACCATACCCTACGATGTCCCCCAGGCACACCACTTGGTCCACGTCGTCAGGCACGTCGTCAAGGACGGCCTCGAACGCCGGAAGGTTGCCGTGGATGTCCGATACCAACGCATTTTTCATGTAGGTGCGTTATTGAGGTGAATACCTAAAGAATTTCCGCGAAGACATCGGCCACCGCCTCAGGCAATGAGTGGAACTTGTTGTACGCAACCTTGTAAGGCATCTCGATCTGGATGCCCTGGTTGTCGTCAGCAAAGTAGTTCATCGACATCTTCGCTCCCTTACCCGTCAAGTCCATATCCCCGTAGTCGGTCACGATATCATACTTCGACGGGACAGGCCCACGGATACTGTCCGCAATTCTCTCTCGCAGATCTAGATCGGCCATGCCCCCGACCGCAACGTAATCATACCTGTGGATATGGAAACCGACACCGTACCGGAAACGTCTCTCCTCCTCCACCAGCTTCTGAAGACCTAGATAAGCAGTGTAGGCCTTCACCGGCTTCTTGACGTGCCACCGCTTGAACGCATCCTTCTCCTCGCCCGTGTAGTAACCGTGGAGCATCCACGCCGTGGACTCGATTCCCTGCGCGAGCAGCTTCTTAAAGAGGTACTGCCCCATCTCATCCGTGTTGTATTCGATGTCGCCGCCGTGAGGACAACTGATGAAGACCTCGGCCTCGTCCCTGTCCCACAAGGTTTCGGCTATATCGCCGGTGATGAAGGCCTTCTCCCGGCTCTTGATCGGCACGATCTTCTCAAAATCAACACGATCTCCGGCCTGCGCGTTGATCCTTCCCAGGCCCTCCTCGCTCACCTGAACACCCTGCTGGTCTTCACTGACTTCGTCGACGATGTAGTAGGCCTTTCCTCGTCCGTTTATCACCCTGATGTGGTCCTCCTCTTGCTTCTCCAGTTGTTCCGCCAGGAGGCGCGACAAACTGCACCTATTCGAGGCCTCTAACTTGCGCGATTCACTGACAACGGCCTCAGTCATTTACCTGATTACAGGTATGGACCAGACAGCCAATAATCTTTAGGCAAATACCTAAACAAGGAGAAAGAGAAAGAGTAGAGTGGCTACTCGATTCTCTTTGTCTCTGCGATCCCCTGGCTCGATCTCGTCTACCTTATCCGGTATCAAGTCTCCACACCTCGTGGCCGTGTTTCTTTCCTGCTGGTTCAAGATCCTCGTACTGTGCCTGAGTCAGGTAGGCGGTATCCTGCTTCCATTTCGTCCCGGTGTAGAAGAAGTAGGGAACTTCCCAGTCAGGGTCGCTTCTGTACTGGGAGCTGTCTTCTATCTTCTCCGCTTTTTCCTTCCAGTACCAGTCTACCATCTACTCTATCACCTCCACTTTGGCGAGATATTCGATTTCTTCGTCTATGTCTTCGACGTAGTCTTCGTCGTAGGTGAGCTGGATTTCTGCGTCTGGGTTGAGTTGGTTCATGGCAGTGACTATGGCCCGGATTACGTTCCATTTCAGGGAGTCGTCGCCGTGGAGTTCCTGTACGTCTTCGAGTGCTTCTGCCAGACTCAGTAGCGGGGAATCGTCCTCGTCGATCTCGTCTTCGAGTTTGAGTTCCTGTGCTAAGGCCTTCGGGGTGTATTCGTCGGGTGTGATGTCGTTGTAGGAAATCAGTTACCACCCTCTTCGTCGGTGAGAGGGCCTTGACCTTGGAAGAGCTGGCCCATGGTTTTCGCCGCGTTCTGCCGCTCCATCGTCTTGTTGTTGTTCACGGAACGATCACCCCATCACCATCTTCATCACTGCCTGTGTCTGAGGCCTCATCTGCGTCTTCCTCGTCGGCCTCTACTTCCTCTTCTTCGGAGGCCTCCATCTCTTCAGGCATCTCAATCTCTCTTTTCTCCGCCTCTTCGCTGAAGAAGGATTCAAGGACTGCGGCGATTCCTTCGGCCTGTTTCCAGTCTCCATCCGTAACCAGGAACAGGAGTTTGGCGGTGAAGGATGCGGCCTCGGCCTCAATTTCTTCGTCTTCCACTTCGGCCATATCCTTCAATGCCGACTTGGTGTCCTTCGCCAGTTCGTCTTCCCACTGCTCGACCTGAAACTCAAGGTCTCCACGTTCAAGATCTAGCGCTGTCACCCTTGTGTCACTGCTCCACCAGGCCTGTCTCGTTCTGCGCGTTTTGAAGAGCTTCGCAGAGCCGCTGGTCTTCCTCGTCGTTGCTTCCCATCATCACTTGCTGTACAACTCCTTCCTTGCCTCGTACAGCACTGGACAGATACAATGCGTAGTTCTCGGTAAATTCCTCTGTCTCTCTATCCTTCACTTGTTGTAGGTTGATGGCGAGCCGTGTCGCTGATGACTCCCACACGTTGAACCACTTGAACAACTTAGCGACCTGCTCGATAAACTCAGGTCTGCCCGTCACCCGTATCTGGCTGATAGGCGACGAGAAGGTCTTACCGCTGTAATTCTGAGGCTTTGGAGTAACCGACCTGATAAGCTGGTCTTCCAACTGTTCCGGAATTTCAGGGTTTTCAAGGCTTTCAAGCCAGTTCATCGCGTCCTTTTTCCGGACGCTTCCGCTATCTGTGGTCTCAAGATCGTCTAAACTTGTCATAGATTGGTTTTCACCCAAAATAAGAAGATAGGAGAAGGGGGATTGGCTATCCCTCCTGCTCCTCACCGCTCCGGAGTTCCTCCCTCCGACTTTTGTTCAGGAGATTTTCCTCAATGAAGTCTCTGAGGTGTCCCAGGTACTCTCCTACGGTCAAATGTTCCGAGGCATCCACCTGTTCAACTATTCGGCCTTGAAGCGGGCCTTCCAGAACAGACTTGTACGTGCCTTCCACCTGAACTTGGATCTTGCCGTCGTTGTTCTCCCAGTTCGGTGTGGCGTAGAACCTCAGGCCTAACTCTTCGTGGGCAAAACTGATTGAACCGCCGTGTGCCTCAAGGCCTGCGTACTCGAAACCGTGTAGCTTCACTCCGTCAAGCTGTCGCCGGGCTACCTTCTGGTTGAGGCTGCCTTTGTGCTGATTCTCTACCTCTTTGAGATGCTGGAGAGCTTCATCTTCTGAATCAAATGATTCGCCACAGCTACATCCTATAGCGCCGATCTCTGTCTCGCTGTCTACCGTGTCTTTCTCTTTGAGTTCATGGTCCGGTTCTCCGACAGTCCCCTTGTTCCTCAATTTGTATCTCTTCTCGGCGTACTCCGTCCGGCAGATATGGATTGTGTGACCTTCGCTCGTCAAGTTCGCGTCAGGATTGAATCCGTCAGGTGTGATTATCCTCTCTATCGTAATCACCCTGCTCAGTAGTGAACATCTGCCGGCACTATCCAGATGTTCTGATTTTCAGAGTTCGGTGCGTCAAGAGCTACATCAAGATCCTCCTTTGTCGTCAGGCCTGAACCGTAGTGGTCATAGAAAAATACTGGCGGGCCTCTGTAACGTCCTAGTTTCATCATCTGGTGGCGTATTAGTTCCTCGTGAGTTTCCTCTACAACCTTTGTCGGTTCATCTGCCGATTCAAAAAATTCATCTATCTTCTCTAAGGCGTTCTTGTAGGCCTCTCTCTGGTGTTCCCATCCTTGTTCTACCAGTTCTTGGCCTTTCTCGGAGTCTGCTTCTACTGCTGCGGGAAGGTCGCCAAACCTGTCTCTCCCTGCTACTCCACAGGTCGGTTCGTCTTCCTCGAACGTGACGAAGTAATCGTATGGCCTTCCGTCCTTCGTCAATTGTTCAAGATTAGTTCGGGCCTGAGCTACAGCAGTTTCCTTGCTTTCTCCGTAGACGATACATCTGATAAGCTGGTGAATCAAGCACCACCCTTCTCCTGGAATAGTTCTATTGCTCTTTCGTAGCACTTGACGTGGCCGGTTTCTGCCACGCTTCCATAGTCAATCTCTCCGACAAATTCGTCATCTGCGTCTGTTCTTGCTTCTCCGTATTGCGTGTCAGCTACTCCATCACCTTCTTCAATCGGTTCAAGGCAGAAAGGGCAGTCCATCACTGGACCACCCTGCTGACTTTGTTGAAGATTTTGGCCTGCGGGCTGTCGTCTTCCTGTATCAATGTACCGTAGTTACCGGTGACTCTGCTGCTTATCTCAGTCTTCACTCCTTCCCGTATCGTGCTTTCTTCCAGGCCTTGCCTTTCTGCTACAGTGATGTAATTGCCGAGTTTCCTGTGTACTCCTTTGAGCCTGTGAAGGTCTCTTACTCCCTCTAACTGGCTTGATACTGCGACGTTTACCTCTTCGGTGATGGTCGGGAAGATTGCGTAGATTTCTCCGTCGCTGTCTTCAATGATGTAGGCCTCTATCGTAATTCGTTCAACGTCTACGATGTCGTCAAGAGACGAAGCTGTCTGTACTTCTTCGCCGTTCTCTTCTGCGGAGTCCCATAGCTCGCTGAACCTGTTTTCAAGGTCTTCGTCCTCGATGTCTTTCTCGCTGTAGAAGGCCTCGTCACTGAGCTTTTTGAACTTGTTTGCTCCCCAGTGGGAGTAGACGTATCGGAAGCTGTCTTCTGAATCCTGTTTGATCAGGAATGCTCTGTGTCCCACTTATCGGGCCACCTCTGCTGTGTTGCGTGCTCTCATTTTTCCACCTATCATATACACAGACCTCAAATATTTTAAAGGTATAATTATTTGATATTATTATAAGAGGCATAAAGAAGACGCTTCAACAGCCCCGAAAACCAGCCCATCAAACAGTCCGGAAACGAACCATCAGCCCAGGAAACCAGCCCATCAAACAGTCCGGAAACGAACCATCAGCCCAGGAAACCAGCCCCGAAACAGCACAGACAAAAAACAACAGGTCACAACAAAGGCCCTGAAACAGCACCAAACACCCTAACAACTATAATATACAGTAATACAGGGAGAGCGACCGAAGGAGAAAGCGGAAGGCCTTCGTTAGTAATACGGGTCGTCCTTTACAAGGACGCTTCGCACCCTGTTTATATTACAGGCCTGACAATACAATAATAGAGGCCTTTAGATACCTATGCAGGCAGTCCTAACATCACAGCACTACCACAACAGAATCATCTACAGCAAAATCATCGAAGGAGAAACCAGAAGATTCGTCCTAAACGACTGTACCGTATGCGGCGACATCTACCACACACGACTCGACAACCTGAAAAACGGCAGTGGAAAAACATGCGGCCTCTCCTGCGCCGGAACACTCGGAGCAAGGAAACGCAACCAGAAACACGGCCTCAAAGGAGAAAATAACCCGAACTGGAAAGGCGGGATCTCCCAGAACCACTATCGGTACAAGAAGCGGATGCAGGAGAAGTACCCTCAGAAAGTCGCTGCGAGAAAGAAGGTGTTCGAGGCCCTGCGAACCGGAAAGCTCCAAAAGGAACCTTGCGAGGAGTGCGGCTCAACTGAAAACGTCGAAGCGCACCACGAAGACTACAGCAGGCCTCTGGACGTGACCTGGCTATGCCGGAAACATCACCGACAACTCCACAACTGACACCCTCACACCCCCTATTTTCTCCCTTCCTTGACGACGAAATACGGTTTAATACTTCCAGTTCTGTACGCTGCTTGCGTTAAATTCTAGTAGACAGGTGCTAAACTCCTATGTAGGAGTAGCGGCCTCGGCACTCATAGGGCTCGTCGTCGCGCGGGTGCCACCCCGGCTCGGAGCGGTGTTTCGTCATCGGCCACCGTCCGCTACGGGCGGTCGCCCAATGATCCTTGCGTCGCCGGCCGGCGAACTGGGGGCCTGACAATCGTCGACCCATGGAGGCGGTCCACGCCGCCAGGAGTGACCTCTGACCCGTCGCGTTCCAGGGGCCCCGACCCGAAGCGAAGCGCTTAACCCGGGGACGGCCCTCGCTTCTCATGCGGGACCGTGGGGTAGTGGTATCCTCTGCCGATGGGGTCGGTAGGACCTGAGTTCGACTCTCAGCGGTCCCATGCTACGTTTTGTGCGAACTATCGAAACGACGCCCTCCAGAGTTGCGTCAGCGGCCAGCGTGCCGTCGTCGAACCGCTCGGAAGCGCGACTCTGCGACGGTGTGACGACCGGACGTACGCAGTACAACCGCTGTACGTTCCCCGGGCCCAGCAGGGAGCGACTCTCGGAGGACACTCCACGCAAAGTGTGAACCGGTAGGTGCGTCCTGCCCCCCGAAACGCGGCGTAATCGTCACCAGCGAGGGGACTGCAGCGGGACAGAGACAGTCGTCGAAACGATCCGTTACCGTCGCTACGGGAAGACGGGAACGGCGTACGACGGGCGTACAGAAAAGGTATATAAATTCCGTAGTACATCGCGGTGGTAATGGGTGATCTGGACGCGAGTTTCCGAGCGCTGGCCAACAACCGGCGCCGCATTGCACTGACCCAGCTTCTCCAGCACAACGAACTAACCCTCGCCGACCTCGCGGAACTCGTCATCGAGCAGGAGCGCGGGGAGCCCGTGACCGCCGTTTCCGACGAACGGGTGCGGGATCTGTACCTCACGCTCTATCACTCCCATCTCCCCGTACTGGAGGAGTCGGGGCTCGTGCGCTACGAACAGGAACTCGACCTCGTCGCCAAGACCGAACGGACGGAGTCGCTGCTGCGGCGCGTCCAGGAGACGGTGACGTCGTTGCGAAGCCAGCCGTAGGGCCGGGTGGCCGAGAGTGCCGACGGGGGAACGTCTCCATCCCCGAGCCTCGTCAGCACGAGAGCTCCCCGAAGCATCGGAAAGGGGACGTACCCACAGAGTTGAGGGAGTCCGGCGGGATGGTGGGACACGATGTGGCTACCTGTCGCGACGGGGCGGAACCGAGTCCAGCAACGGTCGAACGAAGTCGGTGGGATGCGATGAACTCGGCCATCCTGTACGGATTGGGGACGATGATCGCGTGGGGGTTCTGGATCGTCTTCGGCGACGTCGCCTCGAACACGATCGATCCCGAGACGGCCGCGTTCGCCTCTTACGTGACCGCCGCCGTCATCACGGGCGTCTACGTCGTCGTCTCGGACGCATCGCTCGCAGTGACGAACCAGGGGCTGGCGTTTTCGGCCGTGGCAGGCGTCGC
>Ga0207757_101353_pt1 | contig 10881 bp, 13 predicted proteins | sample A23P3SouthBayCA_2_FD_187752 | JGI IMG/M metagenome (GOLD analysis project Ga0207757, IMG submission 187752) | Aerobic enrichment media microbial communities from Eden Landing Ponds, California, USA - A23 P3 (2) (SPAdes) | ecosystem: Environmental > Aquatic > Marine > Unclassified | place...
CCGAAGACGCACAGAAGATTCACCAGCAACGGCCGATCCTACAAGAGACGCTCGCTACCGCTACACAACCGAGGTGTGAGGCCTAACTAAAGACGAATGGGACATCGATTAATCCTCAATGTCAGTTATCCCAACAGTCAACGACTCCGCCTTCACACCGCTACTTTCCCGGATTGCATCGATAAACCCTGCCACCCAATCTAAGGAAACATTCTGAATATCCACGACCAACTCAACCTCTTCATCAGTATCCTCGTGCTCCGCAATCGCCTCACTAAACTTCTCTCGATATTCTTCTCTCGTCAATCCTTCTTCTGCTTCAAACTCAATCGTGCGGACCATACCGGGACTCACAGTGGACAGATCGATAAATCCCTAGAAACTACTCGGTTCACGCTGCCGGATGAGTTTTTGACGCTGTCTGGTTCCTGAAGCAATTAGAAGCGGCAGAAGACGAGAAACAGGTCGTGTTCGTTCATGAGGACCAGACGCGGTCTATGTTGTAAGCGTCTATCTCGTTGTTCACTGGCCATCTCATCAGCTATCTGGATTAACCGTCCTTGGATTCACTGATGCGGGCTTCCTCCAGATACTTGCAGTCACCAGGGAAGATCGGCCGGCCATCATACTCAATCAATAACTGGTCAAGCGTATCTACTGCTTCTTGCGCTTCATCTAGAATCTTGGCAGCTTCAACGGCCTGATCGATGGGGTGTTGCTCTTCGATGTGGTCGAGCACGTCTCCGACAATCTCTTCCACATCCTCTTTCGCCTCCAGTTCTAAGCCGTCTATGTCTTCTAGATCTGAGGATGAATTGTCGGCGTGATAGATGACTCTCTTATCTCCGCCACCGATTCCGGCAAGTACGAGAATACGGTTCTCATCGGAATCCAGTCTGGCCTCACCTTGTTCAAACATTGAAAGCGCATCGGCCCGGAGATCGTCGAAATCGTCAAAGAATCCGCGTTCATCCCGGACCAGATATTCGAATATCCACTGGAAGAAATACTCTCTTGGCCGTAACGTGTAGGCCTCCTTCTCTCGGACGGCATCGACCTCAATTGACTCGTCGAACTGGTCCCGCAGTGCGACGAATCGTTCGTGTAGGTCTTCGATTTCGTCTTTTGTATCTTGAAGGTCGGTGGCGTGGTTCTCCAGAAGATCCTGTAGATACCGGTCGTCTTCTAACTGGTCGGGGATGACTTGGAATTCATCCTCGAACGTCCGTGTGTAGTACCCGTTTGGTGCAGACGCAAATGAGGAGGGTTTGATGACCGGGAAGTTCCGCTGGGGACTCTCGATTAAATCGTCGGGCGTTTCTCTATCTGGGTTGCCGTGCCATGTCCGTACCCTGTCTCGGAGTGTTTCGGTGTGTTGCTGACGGGCCTCCCGGTTCAGTTCTTGAGTGAGGAGATTACGCTGTGACTCCAATATGTTGGTCTGACGAAAATAGAGGATAACCAGTGCAGCCGTGAGGATAGCAGAGAGGGCTATATTGAGTAGAGTTAGTCCTGAAGAACCGGCCTCTCGATATACTCCTTCCCCAATAATTAGAACCAGTACCGCTACAATCAGTAGATAGAAAACAATCCGAAATCTACCGTCATGGTTGCTTGTTCTTGACATGCCGTCGAATTACGAGTAGAATGGGAAAAACGTATGTGAAATACCTCTTAGACACATTAAAAATAGCTATGTCGGTTTCTTCAGAACTACGCTTTAAATTGTAATACAAATGGTTGATCTAAACGGGGATGAGTCCGCGAGAAAATAATTGAGCAGAAGAAGTAAGTAACAGAGGTGGAGCAGCTGAATCATCACATGAATTTTCTACTTAGGGGATGAGTAGCGGTTCATGACGGTACAAGCGCAGCCAGGTGAATTACTGGTCGGTGCCTATCATCGTCTCATCACAGGTTGTGAGCTTGTCTCTTACAATCAACGGTCCCGGGAACAAGGAAACCAGATTGAACTTGATGTATTAGCGATCCACTCTGAGGGCAGAAAACAGACGGTGTTTGCGTGCGAGGTCATCACTCACGTCAACGGGATGTTATACGTAGGAGAGCCAGCCACAGATCGTTGGAACGAATTCGGGAACTTGAATTACCAGCACACGCTTGAGCGCATCTGGAACAAGTTTGAGGTAGATTTTGACTACGTGACGGACGTGTTCGATACTGCTGATTCCTATGTCTTCCAGTTGTGGAGCCCGGTTGTCCCCGAGGGCTACCGTACAAACGGGTTGCAGGATCTGGGGCCTGCGTTGGAATCGGAACTGAACGATCGAACGGACAATGACTGTAGAGTGGACCTGATCTATAACGAGAAATACACTGACTGTATCAATAAACTCCGGCAAGCTGCGGAAGACGATCCTGGCGGATCCGGGAATGATGTCTTCCGTGTTCTACAGATATTAGAACATCTTCGATAGGTTCCAATTCCCTAACTAAAGTGAACCCGATTCAGTCGGTGTTCGAAGACTACTACGAGAAAGAGATCCACCACGGATGATCCTTCTGAATCTGGATCCGTTAGCGAAATGGATCTCATAGAAATAACTTTCACTATCTCAAGCTCGAATATTTACTGGTGGAGGATTTGCCGCCTGGCTATACCCGGTAGTACTCACAGTGGAGAAAAAAATATATTCCACATGAACATAATGGAGGGGCTATGGAGGGACGACATGATTTTCTCTTCTGGTACGAGGAAGGATCGCGCCACAAAAACACACAGAAAGAGAACAACGTAACGGATTCCCTGTTGAAAACACTACAGGAAGGAACTGATGGAATTACTCGAGGCTTGATCGCGGACGCGTTCGACATCCAAGTCCCGGCAAAAACCTATAACTGGGAATACACGGCACAGCCAGTACTGAGTCCCGAGAATATTTCTGAGTGGGACATCGACCTGCAACAGACTTACATCGTTGGTATCTCAGAGAACGGTGAAAATGTCGCCGAGCACGCGGGAACAGCCCCGATTGATTCAGACGACCGACCGCGGCCAGACGGTTTGGTTCAACTCCGCCCACGGAATACCGCAAATTCCTCGCCTATCTCGATTTTCCTTGAGGTGAAAACAGGCAGTGACACGCTTAGCAAGTCTGAGATGGCGACGTATCGCGGTGCACTCGGATTGTCATCGCCTGAATTTGATGAGGCTGGGCGCGGCGTCCAGTGGGTTGATGTCTACCGAGTGCTGCGGGACCATCTTGAACGGACGGAACGACAGCCGGACCGGTTCTTACTCCGGGAATTCACGGAGTACTTAGCGTGGTTTGAGCTGGACCATATCGTGGCTTCCCACGAAGGGGACTATATCAAGCGGCTGAAATTCACCGGGTATCCGGTGGAGGACCGAAATAAATTGAAACTCAAATTCATCTGGGATCGTGACAAGGGGCAGTCCCAGTCACCAGCGTTCACAGCCGCCGAGTTTAATACCTGTCTTAAGCAGATACCGGTAGACATCCGGGAAAATACGTTTGTGGACGGTGATTTGCAAGTGTTGGAGAACTGGGCGCGGTCGAGGTTTGGTGATGCTGCTGTGGACAGCGGGCAGCGGGTTGCCGTGTCCCCTGCCGAAGAAGACGGTGCAACGGTACGTCTTGTGGAGTCTGATGTAGTGCCCGGGGAGCGAGTTGCTCTCGTTGATTCCGAGGAGACGGCTGAATCGATCGGGGTTCGGCACAAGGCTTTGTATTTCGACGGTTCGAACCTGATGCCGATCTGGGCGGGCCCGTCTGGCAGGAAGAATACGCATGTTCCGGCGGTTCTTGATCCCACAGCGTTCCGGAACCTAATGAGTGAGATAGATGAAGAAGCGCGGCAAGCGGCGTTTGGAGGCGAGTTGCCCGATACTGCTGCGTTGTGGGAAGCCGAATTAAACGGCCCGTCTAAGCCCAAGTAACGCTGATTATTTTCTCGTAACTGGACGGCTGAGGTCTCTTGCTCCAAGGCTGTCGTAAATGCGACTACCAGTCTCGTTTGAAGACTGGAAGGCTACGTTCATCCAGGTCTTCGATGCCGATGAGGTATTGGTGCGTAAGATCCAGGAGTTGCTCTCTCGAGTCGAATTCCAGGGATCTGATGCCGGTATCGTACGGAATTTCGTCGACGCTTGCACTGCCGAAGTCGGGTGAGCGGAAGATTCGGAATCGTTCTCGTGGTTTAAGGAGGGATTGGGGGTTTGCGAGTCGCAGATTGAATTCCCCGATCAGTAACCCGATTTCTGCGCCGACGCCTGCGTTAAGGCCGGCTGGTGTGACGATGAAGATGACTGCGTCGCTGAGCGCTGAAAATGCGACTGACTGGTTGAGTGGCGTCATGCCCGGTTCTGTGAGTCCCTGTTTTCGGACCGTCTCTTTCGTCGGGATGTTCACATCGGTCGCGAGAAACGCCCGCACTCCGTATTCTCCTTGGAGTTCTTCTCGGAGGTCGGCGAGCGCCAGATCGTACCTTCCTTTCCCGTTTCGAACGTGGCGTGTCGGATCAAAGAGTGGGTCCTCAGGAAACGGTGATTTCAATTGCCCGGTATTGTCGTAGGCTCGCCTCGCATCGAACGCCGTGTAGGGCCCCATGATGTACACCAGAAGGTCGTTTCCCGGGTCTTGGTTCCGTGGATGTGGTGCGTTCTGGTTGATGATGTCGCGTATTCGCTGGCCGTTGTATGTGAAGTCATACGACGGGGTACCCATTGTTTCGACTGTATGTCTCGCCGGTATTAATGATAGGTAGGTGCGTCCCCGTACGTGATGCCATATTTAGATTAAGAATAGTTAATCTAATGGTGCTGGGGGCGGTAGACCCATGTAGAAATGCGTTGGATAGGGAGCCTGAGCGATATTGAACTGAGGCAAGACATCGTACAGTTCGTGAATGAGCGTCTCTTTGGCGAGACGATCGACACCGTGACGGCACTCACCGAACGCAAGCAAGCACTCGCGCACCCGCTTCGATACAGCATCCTGTACCTCTTGTACGAGGCAGAAACGGTGACGAGGAAGGAACTTGTGGAGATGACGGATCGTGATGACAACGACCTTCAGTTCCACCTTCGAAGTCTCCTTGAGGCGAATCTGATCGGGAAGGTTCCGGCACCGCCGGGAGAAGATGGGCGGCTCACGTACTACCAAATCACGAATCTTGGTGAAGCCGAAATCCGGGCTGATGTCACCCGGATCCAGTCCGAAAGTGATGCAGAGTTGGCTCGGCGTCGACTTGCCGTGCCGCAACTCGAAGGAGATGCCGCTGTAGGTTCCTTTGCTAATGTCGATGAAGAGACGATCGCGCAGGTTGCCACGGAACGTCAGCGTAATCTTCGGGAGTCCCGGGAGTTGTTCGAGCAGACGAGCGCTCAGTCACCATGACCACGACTATCGCTCTTGTTTTCGATTTTGACGATGTGCTCGTGCCAGATACGACGACATATTTCCTTGAGGAACACGGTGTTGATGCGACTACGTTCTGGCAAGACGAGTTCCGCACTCGGGTACGGCAGGGATACGATCCGACAGTAGCGTATCTAACACTCCTCTTGGAGTATGCCTCCTCCGATGGAGTGATTGGTGAGATTGAACCGGCAGATCTGGAATCAATCAGTCAAGGGTTGGATGATGAGGTGTTTGATGGGTTCCACGAGTTCATGGAAGACATCAATGGAATCGTCGAGGAGTTCCCAGAAATAGATATCGAATGGCACGCGATCTCGGAAGGAATTGAAGGCATCATTACTGGAACGACGCTTGCGGATTCGTTCACCTCGGTGTCCGCTTCTCGTCTCGGTGTAAACGAACACGACGTCGTTGACCACATCAAGCGGCCGATCTCGTTCACCGATAAGACACGGTACCTGTTCGAGATCAACAAGGGAATCTCAACGACAGAGGCGACGGAAAATCCGTATCTCGTTAACCGTGTCGGTGATGAGGAACGTGATGTCCCCTTCGAGAACATGATTTACGTTGGTGATGGCTTGACTGACGTCCCTTGTTTCTCGCTTGTCAAAGAACGAGGAGGGAGAGCCTTCGGTGTTAGAAATACAGAGAACCCGTCCGTGAAACAGGAGGCAATCAAAGAACTCGGAGCACCGGAACGGGCCAGTCAACCATCAAAGCCGGCGTATCGCCAGACCGACCGACTCGGATCATTGCTCCGACTTGCCGTTGAAGGACTGTGCACGGACCGGTCAATTGACTCGCTCGAAGCCCTCTAACATCTTTCTGCAGACTTTTTCCGGCCGCGTCGTCGCGAGAGGCGAATGAGTTGCCGAACGCACGGTTGTAAACGCGGACCACGTTCGCGTCGACAATGGGCCGTGATTCGCCGAATGCGAGGCGCAGGGCGGCGTTGGCAGGGTACTGGTCGACGCGTGATAGTTCGAGGAGAGCGTCTTTATCGTCCGGCACGCCACGGTCGCGGAGGTCATCGCCAATGGTGATGAGCGCTTTGCTGCGCTGGTTTTGGAGTCCGAGCGAGTAGATGAGTTCGGCGAGGTTGTCTTGGTCGGCTTTGGCCAGTGTCTCGAGCGTGGGGCAGGTGGTGATGAGTTTGTCGTAGATCAGTTCGACCTTCTCGGCTTCGGTCTTTTGGAGGAGGATTCCGGGGACGAGGAGTTCGTAGGGGTCGTCTGTGTTGCGCCAGAATAAGGAGCGGAGATTGTTGTAGCCCCAGTTGAACAGCTCCGTGCGAAAGGTATCAACCGCATCGGTTATTGTCGGACGTACGGAAAAGATCTACTCCAATCATCGCCCAAGTGGACAATGTCTCCAACTAGCAGAGGGCAATAATGTTCGCCTAGGCCGTCATCTATGCTGAGTATTCCGGCGGTGATAATGTTGACATCCCGAAATAACCTCCGCTTCTAGAATAGATCGCCCCATCCTGCGGTAGTTGTTGAGAACGACCCGAAGTCGTCCCCGGAGCCAACGATCGTACTCGCTGACGAGGCAGGATGGAATTTGGTGGTCGTACCACGGTGCGCAAGATGCGGTTCGATGTTCATGTTGACGCGTGCCTGATCGTCTGGCGGGTCGTTGCTGAACTGGAATTCGACGTGAGTGTGTTCAAGATGCGGGTCACGGATCTTGAAGACGGGCACGGTTGTCGACTGGATGTGACGTTCGTCGCGAGTGACGGTGAGGCTGGCATCTTTCCGGCGATTGAACGTTGTGCTGCTGGTGAGGCTGTCGTCGCCAGTGAAGAACTTGTAGGTCTCGGTCGTGGTCGGGGTGTCGCCGAGAGGGTCGTGGTGGCAGGAGCGTTCTTCGTGCACTGTAATAGGTCGGTAGAACGTAGCTTGGTGAAAATCTATCGCCAGTATGAACCCTGATCTTGGGAGTTCTACTGCTTCGAGGTTAGCGATAGCGTTTTGACAGCTCCGCGTGTTCAGCGGTATATGGATGCAGATTACTGGATAGGCGAGCTGGGACGCCTATACGAGCGGAGTTCGGAAGCTATCGAGAAGGGGCACAGTAATGCAGCAGAACCGTTGACAGAGGAGTTCAACGAGGCTTTGGAGCAACTGCAAGATGAGTTTCCGGACAACGAGATAGTCGCGAACACTGACATGGTAGATGCGTATACAGAGGGAACATCTCGAAGTTCGAGATCGACTCACGTGATATCTCCGTCAAGACTACGTGATGAGGCGCTGCATGAGATTCGGTCGCGGTGTGAGAAGATTGCGAACGCTTTAGATTACGAGCTCCCCGAACGAAACTCAGGCGGGCGACGAGCGGATCAGATGGTGATCGTGTCCGTCGAACAAGAATCCACGCAGGAGGTTGATCAGGAGGTGTCGGTGGAGTCAATCATGCAGCTGATTGATGTTGATCCGACGGTCCAGGGGGATCCGGATGAGGTGAAGGAGTTGGTGCGGGAGTTTGAGGACGAGCTTGACAAGGATAGCCCTGATGAGAGGCGGCTGCGGCAGTTTATCGAAGAGGCGAAGGACTATAGCACGAGTGTAGCGGCGAAGATGGCGATTCTGGCACTGCAGGCTGGCGCCCTGGGCGTCCTGGCGTTGTAACGAGGAATGGGGAATTATCTGGCACTGGTTCGACACCGGCTGTATGGACTGGTTGTCAATACCTTCTGCTCTTGCTGTCCAGCCGTGGCTGCGGAGTATTGCTACAGCCGCGGTTGGCGCCCTTCTCGCCTACGCATTGTGGAGCTGGCTGCACTCGCCCTACCTCTACCCCGGTACAGTCGCGCTCCGCGACGTCGTTGAGGTTGACGAAAACGAAACCCAACGCTCCATCCGATTACCGATTGAGAACATTGGGACACGGGCGGCCGAAAACTGCGAAGCCGTTGTCCAGTTCCGCGTCCCAGTTGACGACGACGTAATCCGGAGTTTTCACCCTGTGCCGTGGCTGCCCCGCCGCGCTGAACTAGTGGTTGATGATGAGGAACACGCCCAGCGGACTACTATTCCGGCCGGTCGGGACGCCACATTGGAACTAATGCGACAATACAGGAACCAGAATGTGCAGATCTATCCGCATATGGGCGGTGACAAATTCATTAGGACGAACCCTGACGACGCCTATCACCGGCCGGTGACGGAGGAGGCAGAGTATGCGGTATTGTCACCGAAAGGGTCTACGGAGTCGGATGTGATCCGTTCGTCTGGTGTGTTCTATGCGGATGACGTCGTTGATGCAGATTGGGCTCGGGCTGTGGTGGAGCTTGTTGTCGAAACGGAGTCTACTCGGCCGTTAACGGTTGCGTTTGATGTAGATGTTGATGAGAGCGGTTGGGTAGAATTGGAGCGGCGACGGTTGCCATGGAAGCGGCAGGTGGTGAGCTGGTTGTATCGAGGTTTGGATCGGATGAGGAAGATCGGTGGATAATATTTCCAGATCTGAGGAACTCTCGGCGGTCGCTAGTAAGGTGAGCTAGTCCCTATCCATTATAGCAGTCCGGCAGCGACATGTCTACATGCCAGCTGAGGAAGAGTATCTCATCAAGTCTCTGCAACGTATCTATGATGAGGTTGACGACATCATAGAAGAGGAGCGGTACGAGCTGTCACGGAGCGTCTCGAAACGGTATAACGAGATTCTTGAGGAATTCAAGGAACAGTATCCGGACGACGAGGTGGTGCAGTCGGTGGAGCGGGTGGAGATTCCGATTATGAAGGGGCGGCAGACACCAGAGCAGGTAGGAGATATCAAGATGAATGTGTTGACGTTGGCTGACCGGTTGGATATCAATACGGACGAGTTTGAGACGGATACGTCGGGCGGACCGCGGAATGTAGTGCGAGTAGAACAGAATCAATCGGTTGACCAGGAGGTGACGATGGAGTCGATCATGCAGTTGGTGGATGTCGACCCGCAGGTGCAGGGAGACCGAGACGATGTGAAAGAGCTTGTTCAACGGTTTGAGGCCGAGCTGGAGCAGGACGAGACTGACGAGGACCGGTTACGGCAATTCATTGAGGAGGCGAAGCAGTACAGTACGAGTGTAGCGGCGAAGATGGCTATCCGGGCGTTACAGGCCGGTGCCATCGGCGTCTTGGCGCGATAGCCCGTTCACACCCCCATCTCGTTCTATTCCTGCTTCCGCGTAGGTAAGCATCCGCGGAGACGCGCAGTCACGGCGGATCGATTGGTAAGTACGACCCGGATGCGAAGCTGTGGGTGTTGCGAGAAGACCGGAGACATGGGCAGGGTGGTTTGGTCCGCGGAATACTGAATGTGCTGAGCCCGCAATCTGCGCACGAATTTTAGTTACCGGGCTGTTGAGTTGCGTTCACGAGGGTTATTCGTGCGGTGTATTCGGAGTCTCCTGGTGATGCTGTTCTCAATGCGTTGAATAGTCTCCAAACGATGTCTCGCCTGGATAGATGGGGATGTTGAATAAAGTTTGAAAAGGGTGCTTTGAGAACCCCCATTGTAATGACAGAGGACAGTGTTTCTCTTGCAGATTCAATTTCTCGGCCGGAAGAGGAAATCATAGCCCAGTATATTGCTGAGAGGGAAAGTCCGATCCATGTCTTCGGTGAGCCAGGCGTTGGGAAAACAACAATTCTTGAACGCATTATAAACGGGGACATAGATGATATTGATGTAGATAAGCGGAATATACGGGCAAACCATGGTCTCAATGACCTCTTCCGCGAGATCTGCCACGCGCTTTTTGCGGCTCTCCCTGAAGACAAGAAAGAGGAGGGACGACAGTTTGCCGGGGTCAGTGTCAGCTCACCCGTTGGTGGAGCTGGTGTCTCATTCGAAAGCGTGGAAGCCGACGCGTCAAGAGCACAGTTTGGGTATCGGGATTCCTTGCTGGGCCTCAGCGAATTATTCCCCGAGGATCAGCCGCTGCTCATCTGTATCGACGACGTTCATGAACTGAGCGATGATGAGCGTGCGATTCGAGGAGCGATTGAAGAAGCTGGTGATACTCTCCCCTCGGATGTGGTTCTCATCACGGCCGGTCGACTTGCGTGGGATGACCTTGAGACAGCTGTGTCGCTATCGATGTTTACTGAAGACCAGACCGTGACCTTTCTTCAAGATGTTTTCCCAGAGATTTCCGCCGAACGAGCGCGTACGATCCATGACCAGTTAGGCGGCCATCCCTTGTACATCGGGTTGTTGGCCGAGTCGGATGTTGAACAGAAGCTTCCTGACATCCCGGAACGAGAAGTACAACAAGAGATTGAACAACGGTATTTTGACTTCTTAGAGCCTGATGAACGCCGTCTCCTCTTGGCAACAGCACCGTTAGATGAACTCAATGAGGAACTATGCACACAGGTTGTTTCATAGTGTCTAAGGAAAATACTTACCTCTGTACGTAGTAGGGCCGGTAATGAGTCGGCTCGACGGGACCACACTTGAGGAACTCTACGAACTCAAA
>Ga0207757_101357_pt1 | contig 10866 bp, 9 predicted proteins | sample A23P3SouthBayCA_2_FD_187752 | JGI IMG/M metagenome (GOLD analysis project Ga0207757, IMG submission 187752) | Aerobic enrichment media microbial communities from Eden Landing Ponds, California, USA - A23 P3 (2) (SPAdes) | ecosystem: Environmental > Aquatic > Marine > Unclassified | place...
CGGAGGCGCGGTTCAGCGCTCGCGCCGTGCGCGAGCGGCTTTTTGATCCAGCTTTTTTCCGGAGGGTTCCCGCAGGGCCGCGGAGCGGCCCGAGGAAACCCGAGCCGAAAAAAGGTGGGTTTAGAAAATGTTGGCTTGCTCGTAGACGCTGATCCCGTCGAGGGTGATCTCGTAGGGTTTTGTCTCGCGGGAGTGGTTCGCGTTGCGTATCTTCTGTATCTCGACGGCGAGGCGGGTCTCCTGGGTCTCCGAGCGGACGTATCGCAACAGAAAGACGGCGTCGGTCAGGTACTCGATGATACCGTGACGGGAGGCGTAGGGGTTGTCGTCGTTGGCCTCGCTGGTGAGGACAGTCGTCACGCCGGCTTTCTTCAGGCTCTGGGTAAAATCGAACACTTCGGTGCGGCGCTTGGCGACGTCGTCGTACATCATCTCGAGCAGCGAGACGGAGTCGAGGACGAACCGGTCGGCGTCGAAGTCCTCGATGAGTTCGGGGAGTTCCCCGCGGATGTTGTCGAGACTGTTGGCCATCTCGATGGGGTCCAGGTCGATGACGGCGAGGTTGCCCTCCTCCTCGTGGCGACGGAACTCCCAGCCGCGCTCGTCGGCGGTGGCCATGATGGCGTCGTAGGTCTGTTCGAGCGTGATGAACACGCCCTTGTCCGTGTCCTCCTTTTCGAGGCCGTGGTTGAGAAACTGGAGGCCGAAGGTCGTCTTCCCGGTCCCCGCCCCGCCGATGGTGACCATGAGGTGACGCAGCGGCACGCCGCCCTGGATCATGTTGTCGAGTCCTTCGATACCGAGGTCGAGGCGCGGGATGTCGCTCTCGAACTCATCGTCGTCGTCGTCGTCGAAATCCGACCCGCCGCCCATCGACCCCATCGCGTCGGCGAAGTCGTCGTCGAAGAGGTCCTCGCCGTCGCCGTCGAAGTCGTCGCCGCCGAAGGCGTCGCCGCCGCCCGCACCGGTGTCGCCGAAGGGACTGTCCGTCTCGTCGCCGCCCCCCTCGGTTCCCGTCTCACCGAACGGACTGTCGCCACCGGTGTCTCCGAACGGACTGTCGGCATCACCACCGTCGCCGGTGTCTCCGAACGGGCTCTCGGGTCCGCCCTCCGAACCGTCGTCGCCGAAGGCGCTCTCGGTGTCGGTATCGCCGAAGGCGCTCTCGCCGTCACCGTCGTCGGTCGCGTCGCCGTCGCCCGCGTCGGCGGCCGCGGCCGCGTTCGGGTCGTCGTCCGGGGAGGGCGTGTCCGTCCCGCCGGTCTCGGCCGCGTCGGGACTGGACTGTTCGTCCTCGCCCTCCTGGAGGGCGCTCTCGAACCAGTCGTCGGTGTCGTCCTCGCTCATCGGCGCGTCACCAGGTGGGTCGCTATGCCCGAAACTGTCCGCCCGGACGGATTAACTTTGCCCGCCGATTCTCCGATCTAATACTCGCCACGCGGTCGCTCGCGTCCGGTTTGGTCCGTCCGGTTCCGTGGACACACCCACCGACGGCGCGCCCGGAGGGCGTCGTTTATGCCGGTGGGGAGCGAACCGGCTGGCAATGCGAGTCGGACTCGTCGGACAGAAAGACAACAGCCGCGCGGCGTCGGTCGTCGCCGACATCTGCGAGCGCCTCGACGCAACCGGCGTCGACCTCGCGGTCGACGAGACCACCGCGCGAGCGCTCGATTCCGCCTGGAGCGCGGGACCGCCCGCACCGGCGGAGATCGGCGTCCCGGTCGACGAGATGGCCGACTGCGACCTCGTGGTGAGCATCGGCGGCGACGGGACCTTCCTCTTTACCGCCCGCGGCGCCGGTTCGACGCCGATCATGGGCGTCAATCTCGGCGAAGTCGGCTTCCTGAACGCCATTCCGCCCGAGGCGGCCGTCGAGACGGTCGCGACCGAAGTCGAGCGCGCCCAGCGCGAGGGCCGCGTCGAGACACGCGAGATGCCCCGGATCGCGGCCGCCGGTGAGGACTGGACGCTCCCGGCGGCCCTCAACGAAGTCGTCGTTCAGGGGCCACGGCGGGGCCACGGCGGCGGCGCCGCGCTGGAAGTCCGCGTCGACGGCTCCCTCTACACGAGCGGCGAGGCCGACGGTGTCCTCGTCGCCACGCCGACGGGAAGCACGGCCTACAACCTCAGCGAGGGCGGACCGCTGGTCCACCCCGAGGTGGGGTCGCTGGTCGTCACCGAGATGTGCGCCGAGGAGTCGATGCCGCCGCTGGTCGTCGATCCCGACACGACCGTGACGGTCCGCGTCGAGGCGCCCGACGGGAGTTACGCCGTCAGCGACGGCCGCGCCCGGCAGGAACTCGACGCGCCGACACAGGTGAGTATCGAGCGCGCCGACGAACCCGTCAGAGTCGCCGGGCCGCCGCTGGATTTCTTCGCGGCGCTGAGCAAGATCGAGTGAGGTCGCGCGGGACGGCTACCGCCGATTGCGAGGGCGGTGACGGAGAAGGCGAAAGCGGGAGCGCAAGACAGCGAGGATCGTTACTTGTCTGCGGTGTAGTACAGCACCGGCGAGACGATGAGGAGGACGAGGCCGACCAGTTTGTACTGGACGGGTTCGACGAGGAAACTGAGTTCCTTGATCTCGTAGAGACTGACGGGGCTGACGATGAGGAGAAGACCGAACGTGATGATGTGGAGGGACACGAGCCGCTGTGACTTCTTCGGCAGAACGGCGAGCAGCCCGAACGCGAATCCCGCCAGGATCGCGTCACCCAGATTCAGCTTCAGGAGAAACGAATCGACGAGCTGGAGCGGTATCATTGTCTTGCCTCGAAACTGGCTCTGTCGCGGCCTTTAAACTTCCGTTCCCGGCCGCCTCGCGGCGTCCTGTGCGTGAGGTGACCGGCGCCGTGCGCGGCCGACGAACAGGTGTGTCCGCCGCTGTCAACGACCGGTGTCGTACTTGTAGGTCGCCTCGTCGGGGTCGATACCGAAGTCCTCGGGCCCTTCTTCGGGTTCGGGCTCGCCCTCGTCGGCGCTGGCGGTCTTGAACGCCTCGCGGCGGTCGCTCGGCATCCGGAACCGCGCGGGGTCCAGCCGCATCGGGACCGCGTCGGGCTCGATGGACTCCTGTTTCTCCGACAGTCGCTCGCGGAGGCGGTCGGGGAGCTGTGTGACGTCGATGCGCTCGAAGCCGAACTGCGCGAGGTAGTCCGGGTCGCCGGTCAGCGAGTAGACGGCGTCGAACCCCTCCGATTCGGCCGTTCGGACCAGGCGCTCGACGACGTGGGCGCCGACGCCCTGCCCGCGCCAGGCCTCCAGCACGCCGATGCTGGTGAGTTCGCACACCTCCCCGTCGTCGGTCTTGTGGACGCGGATCCGGCCGAACCCGGCCTTCTCGTTGTCCGCCTCGTCGATGGCGATGACGTAGTCCCGGGACCGGAACGCCGTCTCGTCCAACCCCATGGCCTCGATGTGGTCCAGCAACCAGGCCTCGTCGCGGTTTCGCGCGTCCCGTACGTACATATTTCACACTCCGGCGGCCACGGGAAAAGTCCTTGCGGGGACGAGGGCACGACCCTTACGGAGGGTTTTCCCGTCTCGACTCCGGGCAAATCCTTTGTGATCGTTCGTCGTAAATACGGTATGGCGACCGATTCGCTCGAAGACATCGACGAGGTGGTCCACACGCCCTCCAGGGAGTTCGTCGAGTCGACCAACGTCTGGGCGTTCATGCAGGCCCACGACATCGACGACTACGAGGAACTGATCGAGCGGACGACCAACGCCGACCCGGCGAACCCGGCCTCGGGCGTGGACTGGTTCTGGGACACCGTCGTCGACTACCTCGACGTCGACTTCTTCGAACCGTACGACCGCGTCCGCGACGACAGCCGCGGCCCGCAGTTCACGGAGTGGTACCCCGGCGGGACGACCAACATCGCGCACAACGTCTGCGACCGCCACACCGCGGTCGACGCCGAGGCGCGCAACAGCGTCGCCGTCGTCTGGGAAGGCGAACCCGTCGACGAGCGCGGCGACCCGACCGACGTGCGCGAGGTCACCTTCCACGAACTCGCGCGCCAGACCAACAGAGTCGCGAACTACCTCGAATCGCAGGGAGTCGAACCCGGCGACACCGTCGCCCTCTACATGCCGATGGTCCCCGAAGTCGTCTCGATCCTCTACGGCTGTTTCGCCGTCGGAGCCATCGCCGTCCCGATATTCTCGGGGTTCGGCGTCGACGCCGTCGCGACCCGCCTCGACGACGCCGAACCGGCCGTGCTCTTTACCGGGGACGGCTTCTACCGCCGAGGGAGCGAGGTCCGCCTGAAAGCGACCGCCGACGAGGCCGTCACCCAGGCGGGACACGTCGAAAACGTGGTCGTCTACGACAGGTTGGGGACCAGCGATCCCGACGGGGACCACGATGTCCCGTGGGTGGCCGACCGCGACCGCTGGTGGGACGACGCCGTCGCGCCCCGATCCGTCGAGTACGAGACGAAAGAACTCGACGCGAGCCAGGAGTCGATGCTCCTCTATTCGTCGGGCACGACGGGCGAACCGAAGGGGATCGTCCACACCCACGCCGGCGTGCTGGTCCAGTGTGCCAAGGAGCTGTATTTCGGCTTCGACCTCAAGCCCGCGGACCGCTTTTTCTGGGTCGCCGACATCGGCTGGATGATGGGGCCGTGGACGCTGATCGGCAACCACCACTTCGGCAACACCGTGTTCATGTACGAGGGCGCGCCCGACTACCCGGAACCGGACCGCTACTGGGAGATGGTCGACCGCCACGCGCTCACCCAGTTCGGCGTCTCGCCCACAGCGATCCGCGCGCTCCGCAAGCGCGGCGACGAGTGGGTCGACGGCCACGATCTCTCCAGTCTCCGCTTGCTGGGGTCGACCGGCGAACCGTGGGATCCGGAGTCCTGGCTGTGGTTCTACGAGACGGTCGGCGGCGGCGACACGCCCATCATCAACATCTCCGGCGGCACCGAGATCTGCGGCTGTTTCCTGATGCCGATGCCGATACAGGAACTCAAGCCCTGCACGCTCGGCGGCCCCGGACTCGGGATGGACGTCGATATCGTGGACAGCGAGGGCGAGTCCATCGTCGAAACGGGCGAGCGGGGCTATCTCGTCGCGCGGGACTCCTGTCCGTCGATGACGAAATCGCTCTGGGGCGGCGACGAACGCTACCGCCGGGAGTACTGGTCGACGTGGGAGGACCTGTGGGACCACGGCGACTGGGCACAGCGGGACGCGGACGGTTTCTGGTTCCTCCACGGCCGGGCCGACGACACGCTGAACGTCGCCGGTCGCAAGGTCGGTCCCGCCGAGGTCGAGGGCGCGGCGATGGACCACCCCGCCGTCAACCAGGCCGCGGCCGTCGGCGTCCCCGACGACACGACCGGGACCGCAGTGGTCTGTTACGTCGTCGTCGAACCGGGCCACGAGGAGAGCGACGCGCTCCGCGAGGAAGTGCGGGAGACCGTCGGCGACGAGTTGGGCAAGCCGTTCCGCCCGCGGGAGGTGCTGTTCGTCGACACCTTCCCGAAGACCCAGAGCGGGAAGATCCTCCGGCGGGCCATCGCGGCGACCTACACCGGCGCGGACCCCGGCGACCTCTCGAGCATCGAGAACCCGGACGCGCTGACGGGCATCGAGAACGCGCGGTGACCCGCAGCCACAGGGTCTGGCTGCGCTGAGCGTGACCAGATCGCGGCGCGACGCCTCTCACTCCCCGTCGAGGACGGCGTTGCAGTTCGGGCAGTGGGTCAGGTCGGCGTCTGCCTCGTAGGTCGCACCGCAGATCGGACAGAGCTCGCTCTTGACCGCCTCGCCCCCGTCGACGACGTTGGTCGCGTCGGCTTCGGTGTCCCTCTCGCTCGATCCGGCGCCCGCCATCGGATCGGCGTCACCGGCCATCGGCTCTCCATCGTCCGCCATCGGGTCCGCGTCGTCCGGCGGGGTGAACACGCGCGTCTGGCCCATCCGGTCGTCCGCGCTGGCGTCGGCGCCGCCCTGCCCGTCAGACCCTCCGTCGTCGGCCGGCTCCCCGTCGGCCGACGTGGCCACGTCGTCACTCGCCGCGTCCTCGCTGTCGCTGGCTCCGTCGCCGGTCCCGGCGACGGGCGACCCGGTCCCCATCGCGAGGCGTCGGGAGGTGCCGGGCTGGACCACCGCCGGATAGCGCTGGCCGGCGCGGATCGACGAGCGCGGGACGTCCGGCCGGCGGACCCTGACGACGAGGCTCGCGAACAGTTGGGCGGCGAGGTAGGCGAGGGCGAGCGCGGCCGGCGCGACGGCGGCCGCGAGCGGGAGCGTCGGCGCCGACAGTCCCGCGACGGCCGTCTCGCCGAAGACGTGTTCCGAGAGGTCGTACCGGGCGACGACGGCGTCGACGAGCGCGCCCCGGTCGGTGAGCGAGTCCGCTCTGCTGACCACCGCGAGCGTGGCGACGGTCGCGGCGACGAACACGAGTGCCTGCAGCAGTCGCGGTAACGACAGCGAGTAGACCCGATAGCCGTAGGCGACCGTCCGGACGAGCAGGAACGCGCCGGCGACGCCGACGGCGGCGAGGACGGCCGTCGAGGCGGACTCGCGGACGACGGCGACGCCGACGGCGACCGAGAGCGCGACCAGCGGCGGCACGAGGAGGACGAACGGCCGGTCGACGCGATATGGCTGGCCGATGTTTCCCCGGATGTTCGTCAGCGTTCCGACGACGAACCGAACCGCGAGCGCCGCGGGGATCACCACCCACAGCAGGGCGAACGCGACGGCCACGGCAGCGGCCTCGCTCGACCACGGGTTCACGGACGGCTCGCCGGCGACGGCCTCGGCGGCACGCCAGACGGCCACACCGGTGCCGGCGAGCCAGACCAGATAGCCGAGACTCCCTGCGACCAGTCCCACCAGGAGCCACCGCTCGGGGCCGGCGAGGAGGCGAACCGACGTCCCGAGTTCGCGGCGGATGTCTGCTGTGTCCATGCTACCTGGTCCCGTGGGGAGTCAGGACTCCGCGACGCGCATCTTGGCGACTTTCGAGAGTTCGACCCGGTCGCCCGGCGCGACCGGGACGCGCTCGCCCTGGTCGACGCGCTCGCCGTTGACCACCGTCGGGTTCTGTCCCAGCGCGACGAGGTAGAACTGACCGCCCTCGTACTCGAACTGGACGTGTTCGCGGTGGACTCTGACCGCGTCCTCTTCGTCACCCCCCGTCTCCATGATGATACTGCGGACCTCGCGGCCGACGATGTCGCCGTCCCACACCTCGATTTCGTGGTTCCGCACCACGAGCGTCAGCGACTCGTCTATCGGTCCGGCCTCGCTCACGCTCCGGTCGGCGGCGTCGGTCGTCCCCTCGGTCGCCGCGGTCGCGTCGCCGGCCGACTCGTCGCCCGCCCCGGCCCCGGTCGCCCCGGACGACTCCGAGCCCGCTTCCGTCTGCCCGTCCGCGGCACCCCCACCCGGCCGGTACTGGCCCAGATCCTCGCCGCAGGTGGTACAGAAGTTGTCCTCGGGCCCGACCTCGCTCTCGCAGCTCGGACACTCGGTCAGCGGTCCCGGTTCCAGCGCCGAGACGTCCTCGCCGCAGGCCGCACAGAAGTTGTCCTCGGCGTCGACCGGTTCACCACAGGACGGACAGGCCAGTTCCTGTTCGACCGCGTCGGTGTCGTCTGTCGCTTGGTCGGTGTCGTCTGCCGCCTCATCGCCTGCGTCCGTCGTCTCACTCGCCTCGTCTGTCACCTCGTCACCATCGTCCGCCGGGTCGGTTTCGGCCACTGCCGCATCGGCCTCGTCGTCCGCCGTCTCGACTGTCTCATCGACCGTTTCGGCTGCGTCGTCGACCGGTTCGACTGCTTCGTCGGCCCCCGACTCCCCCTCCGTTCCGGACGCCGACTCCGTTCCGGACGCCGACTCCGTTCCGGACGCCGCCTCAATGTCGTTCTCGTCGTCGCCGAACAGTTCGCCGACGTCCGCCGGTGAGTCGTCCGGGTCGGCCGACGCGTCCCCCGCGTCGTCGACCGACTCGTCGACCGGGTCCCGGTCGCGGTCGTCGTCGTCGACTGTGGCCGCGGCGTCCTCGTACTGCCACTCCCCACAGTCGGAGTTCGTACACCAGCCCCCCGCTGCGGACGGGTCGAACGTCTCGCCGCAAAGCGGACATTCGACCGACCCGCTCGTGCTGTGCGACATAGCTGTCGGGATATGCAGGCGGGTCATCAAAACAGTTGCCCCCGGTCGTGCGCTCGCCGGACACGACCGTCCCGCTCCGTTCTGTCACTTCCGATCAAGGAGAGGGCTGGCGACCGGTCACTCGGTCCCGCCGAGCAGCGTCTGGCGATCCTCGACGGCCGGCGGCGCGTGGACCGAGCGGTCCGGCGGGTCCGCCGGTGTCTCCGCGAGCGTGCCGTCCCGGAAGAGCACGGTCGAGAAGTTGTCCTTGCCGCCGCGGTCGTTGGCGAGCGCGGTCAGGTCGGCCGCCGCGTCCTCGATCGACCGCGCCGACAGCACGCACTCGCGCAGTTCGTCGTCGGTCACGGCCCGGTCGCGGACCACTTCGGCCATGTCCTCGTCGCGGTCGGCCTCGACGTACCACTCGTAGAGTTTCGTGGCTTCGGTCTGGGCGTCGACGAGGCCGTCGCTGGTGACGAGCACGACGTCCTCCGCGTAGACCGGCACCGTCCGCGTCTCCACCTCGACGGTCGCCGTCTCGGGGTCTTCCATCCCCGTGCCGCCGAGCGCGCGGGTTATCTCGTTGCCCCGCGGGTGGACCATCGCCTCCACGTCGTCGATCTGGCCGGCCTCGCGCAGGCGCTCGACGACGGCGTGGTCGGCGGTGAGCCGCGTGATCTCCTCGCGGGCCGCGTTGACCACGTAGGCGCGACTGTCGCCGACCCACCCGTAGTGGAGTCGCCCGCCGACGCAGACCCCCGCCACCACAGTCGTGTGTGCCTGCTGGCCGCTCTCGGCGGCGTAGGCGACGATTTCGCGGTGAGCCGCGACGATGGCCTCCGCGACGGCCGCCTCGAGGTCGTCGTCACGCGGCGGCTCGGGCAGCCCCGACTCGAGGGGGACGCCGAACCCGCCGGGGTCGCTCCGGGCCGCCCGAACCGCCGTCCCCGCGAGGCGCTCGCTGACGACCGTCGAGGCGATATACGAGGCCACGTCGCCGGCCTCGTGACCGCCCGCGCCGTCGGCCAGCGCGAACACCGCCGCGCTCCGGTTCTGTGGGTCTCGATCGCCGGTCGCGTCGGCTTCGCCCTCGTCCCTCTCGGTCTCGTCTGTGTCGCCCTCGAGAACGGTCGTCTGTGCGTCGGGAGCAGGCGTCGCGTCGTCGACGCTGTCGGAACCGCCGCTTCCACTCTCGCCGTCCTCGCTGTCCTCGTCTCCCCCCGTTTCCGACCCGTCCTCCGAAGAGGCATCCCCGTCGTCGCCCCCCTCCGCGGGCGGGTTCGAGGGGCCCAGATAGCCGTCGCGGTGCCCGTCCTCGAAGACGGTGATCGCGACGCTGTCCTCGTTGATGCCGTCCGTGCGCTTGCGGTCGCCGACGTCGTAGTGTGTCGCGTACTGCATGGTTATGCCGTGTGGAATTCGAAGGTGACGCCGTAGCTCGGGTGGACCAGCGCGACCAGGTCGCCCTCGCGCAGTCCGAACACTTCCGGCGGCGTCTCGCCGCTCCCGTCCGTCGGGTCCTCGCCCGACGCCTCGAGTCTGTGGCGCCCGTCCTCGCTGAGGACGCGCTGCCACCCGCCACCCGTCTGGACGTAGGTCCCGTTGAGACTCCGGTCCCTGACGAACCATTCACCCTCCTCGTCCGTGTCGAACTGCACCTGCACCGTCGAGATGTACTCGCCGTCGTCCTCGATAGCCACCGACGGCGTCGGCCCGCTGGCGTACCGCCGGCCGATCGTGTCCCCCGGGTAGACCGTGTACTCCCGGTCGGCCTGCGTGTAGGTGATCGTGGCCGCCGGCGGCGGCGTCGGGTCCCGCGATTCGAGGACGCGCTTCATCGCGGTCGCGTTCCGATAGCGCTCGTCGGGGTCGGTCCGGGTCGCCATCTCGACGGTTTCGGCGAGATAGGCGTCACAGGTCGCGCCGAAATCGCGCGGGTCGACCCCGTCTTTCCGCGGGACCGTCCCCTTGAGCAGGTAGAGGAGGATCTTCCCGACGGAGTAGACGTCCGACCACGGCCCCTGGCGGAACTCGCTCTGGTCGGCCTCGGCGACCTCGCGGGGCTTGTACGGGCCGACGATGGTCGTCTGGTCGGCCCCGTCGCCGTCGTCGAACCCCGTCGCCGTGTTGAAGTCGATGAGCACCGGCGTCACGGTCCCCCCGCGCTCGGTGATCATCACGTTGTCCGGCTTCAGGTCGCGGTAGACGATCTCGTTCTCGTGGAGGAAACTCATCGCGTCGCAGAGCGCGATCCCGATCTCGCGGACCTCCTCGATGTCGTCGAGCGGGCCGGTCCGCCGGATCGCGCTGTCGAGCTCGTAGCCGTCGACAAGTTCGACGACCAGTACCGTGGTGTCGCCGTGGCTCGTCGTCTCGACGAGCGACATCAGGTTCGGGTGGCCGCCGGCGTCGCGGATGGCCGCGAGCGTCTCGGCCTCCTGCTCGAAGTAGCGCGTGACGATGTCGCGGTCGTTGCGACTCCCCTCGTAGTTGGGCACCTTCACCGCCACGTCGTCGCCCGTATCGCGGTCGGTCGCGCGGAACACCTTCGCGAACCCGCCCTCGCCGACCGTCTCGCCGAGTTCGTAGCGCCCGTCGACCACCGACCCCTCGGACGGTCCCGTCATTCGCGACTCCCCTCGGACGGTCCCGTCATTCGCGACTCCCCTCGGACGGTCCCGTCATTCGCGACTCCCCCCGGACGGCCCCGTCATTCGCGACTCCCCGCCGACGCTCCCG
>Ga0207757_101359_pt1 | contig 10848 bp, 9 predicted proteins | sample A23P3SouthBayCA_2_FD_187752 | JGI IMG/M metagenome (GOLD analysis project Ga0207757, IMG submission 187752) | Aerobic enrichment media microbial communities from Eden Landing Ponds, California, USA - A23 P3 (2) (SPAdes) | ecosystem: Environmental > Aquatic > Marine > Unclassified | place...
GGCGGTTGCCGCCGACGGCACGGCCGGGACAGTGGGGAAGGGCACGACGAGTGACCCGTTCGACGTCTCGGCCGTCGACCAGTTGCAGGCCATCGAAGACGACCTCGACGCCGGCGACGACAGCAGAGCCGACCCGGACGGTGACTGACAGCGGATCGCCAGCGCGGACTCCTGGGGGAGAGTGGCGACGCGTCGACCGCTATCGGCACCGACGGGCCGGGCTTCGGGATTGGGGGCAGCCCTGGCGTCGATGGTCGGCTCCCCGTGGGGCTTCTATCGGGTCCAATAGATAGGCGGACTATCGTCACGTAGAGTAGCAGTCCGGTCTGGCGACCCACCAGGAGTGGATTATCCAGGTGCAAATGTTGGCCAAACGGATCTCGAATTCCATCCCGCTCGTTGCTGTCGGGACTGGAACCATGATCAAGCGGTAGGAAACGCGAAGACGAATCCTCGTGTCTCTCATGGGAGCGAGATCGGCTAGCTCCTGGGTGTACCGGACACCTCGGTGGCGACGTGGCGGTCCACGACAGCGTCGTGAACGGTTTGATCGACAGCCAGGAATACGCCACGCGCGACACCAAGGTCCAGCGCGAGGAGTATGGCCGGCGACTGGGTCTGCGAGAGGGAAACATCGACCGAAGGGAGAGACACCGCAGCCGACGAGTTCTCACGGAACTTCGACGATCCGCTGGACGCCTTCGACGGGTACACGGAATCGATCGACGGGGAACGGGAGCTCGTCCTCCGGTTCGGTAGAGAGAGTCCGGCCTCCCGAGTCAGATCGATGGCTCACGGTGCGTATACGGTTGCTAACTAACGGGGTACCAACGCACAAATAGAGCGGATGTCACCCGCATCGATTGCGTTCCAGGAGCAAATCGCACCGGATTCCAACCACCCATGAAAGCAGTCGTCCTCGCGGCTGGCAAGGGAACGCGTCTGCGACCGCTCACCGACGACAAACCCAAGGGGATGGTCGAAGTGGACGAGAAACCCATCCTCACGCACTGTTTCGAGCAGTTGGTCGGCCTCGACGCCGACGAACTCATCGTCGTCGTCGGCTACAAGAAAGAGCACATCATCGACCACTACGGTGACGAGTTCCAGGGCGTCCCGATCACGTACTCCCACCAGCACGAACAGAAGGGGCTCGCACACGCTCTCCTGAGCGTCGAGGAGCACATCGACGACGACTTCATGCTGATGCTCGGCGACAACATCTTCGACGCTAACCTCCGGGACGTCGTCCGGAGACAGCGTGAGGAGCGCGCCGACGCGGCCTTCCTCGTCGAAGACGTTCCCTGGGAAGAAGCCGACCGGTACGGCGTCTGTGCGACCAACGACTACGGGGAGATCGTCGAAGTCGTCGAGAAGCCAGCGGACCCGCCGTCGAACCTGGTGATGACCGGGTTCTACACGTTCTCGCCGGCGATCTTCCCCGCCTGTGACCTCGTCCAGCCGTCGAATCGAGGGGAGTACGAGATCAGCGAGGCGATCGATCTACTGATCCGGAGCGGACGCACGATCGACGCCATCGGCATCGAGGGCTGGCGCGTCGACGTCGGCTATCCGGAGGACCGGGATCGCGCGGAGGAGCTACTCGCCGGCGAGGAGGCGCTGGCCGCCGATGACTGACGTGCGTGACGTCGGCACGGCGCGTCGCCGAGCGCGGGAAACCCAGCGATGAACGTCCTCGTCACCGGTGGCGCGGGCTTTATCGGCTCGCACATCGCCGAGCAGTTGCTCGAAGCGGGCCACGAGGTCGTCGTGCTCGACAACATGGATCCCTACTACGACCTCGGGATCAAGGAGCGCAACGTCGAGCTGTGCCGGAACGCGGGCGGAGATGCGTTTACGTTCGTCGAGGGATCGATGACTGATTCGGACACCGTCGACGCGGTGTTCTCCGACCACGAGGTTGAGTTCGTCTACCACGAGGCGGCCCGCGCGGGCGTTCGCCCGAGCGTGGAGCAACCCACGCGCTACCAGTCGAACAACGTCGGCGGCATCCTCACGCTACTCAAGGCGGCGGTCGAACACGACATCGAGCGGTTCGTCAACGCTTCCTCGTCGTCGGTCTACGGCCGGCCGGACTATCTCCCGTACGACGAGGACCACCCACACTATCCCAAGAGTCCCTACGGCGTGACGAAACTCGCCAGCGAACACTACTGCAGGATCTATGCGGACCTGCACGACCTGCCGACCGTGAGCCTCCGTCACTTCACGGTCTACGGGCCGCGAATGCGCCCAAACATGGCCATCTCGAATTTCGTCACGCGATGTCTCGACGGCGATCCACCGATCGTCTACGGGGACGGCGAGCAGACGCGGGACTTCACCTACGTCGCCGACATCGTGGATGCCAACCTCACACTCCTGGAGACCGACGCTGCCGACGGCGAGGTGTTGAACGTGGGATCGACAGACACGATCACGATCAACGACCTCGCCGACGCGGTCATCGAGGCCACGGGTGCGGACGTCGAACCGGTACACGAGGACGCGAAGGCCGGCGACGCGCGTCACACGCACGCAGATGTCAGCAAGGCCCGCGACCTGATCGGCTACGAACCGACCGTCGACATCTACGAGGGCGTCGAGACGTTCGTCGAGTGGGTCCAGGCCAACGAAGACTGGTACGAACCGGCGACGGTGTCCGCGTGAGCCGAGCCCTCGTCGGGCACGCCGCCGTTGCCGTCTGACCAAGTGGGCCGAAGTCCCCGCAGTTTCCATCCGCCGTCTGGCGCTGGGTACTGTAGTTCGAAACGTCGGCCGTCGGATACCCGGAAGGGCTATCGCGACCGCCCACGCTCCAAAAAGCGATTTCTCTCAGTCGGCGTGTGTGGCGACCTCGCCGAGGATCTCCGTCGTTTCCGCGACGGTACGGCCCCAGGCGTAATTCTCGACCACGCGACGGTGGCCGACTGCACCACACTGCTCGCGCATCGCTTCGTCGTCGACGAGGGTGCTGATCGCGTCGACAAAGCCACTCGTCGACCCCGGTTCGACGGTGAAGCCCGCACCGGCGACCACGGGTTCGAGCTGCGGTAACGCACTCGTCACCACCGGCGTCCCACAGGCCATGGCCTCGAGGACCGTCCGCGGAAGTCCCTCGTTGTGGCTGGAAAGCACGGACACGAGGCTCTCGCGGTACAGTCGCGGCATCGCGTCGTTTGGAAGCGTCCCCGCGAACGTCACGCGGTCGGCGATTCCGAGACGCCGACACCGTTTCTCGTACCGGTTACGGCGGGGCCCATCACCGACGATCTTGAGCGTCAACTCCGGATAGGACTGTGCGAGGCGTTCGAACGTGTCCAGCAGCGTCGGGAGCCCCTTCCTGTCGGTGAGCCGTCCCACGAAAAGCAGTTGGCGCTTCTCTGGGGTGTCGGCGGGAGCGAAGCGCTGGCAGTTCACCCCGTTTTCGACGACGTCGATGGGTGGTTCGACGTTTCGCTCCGCGAGTCGCCGCCGATCGGTTTCGGTGTAGCAGAGCACGCGATCCGCCGCGTTGAACGTGAACTGTCCGACGGTCGGGATGAAGAGCTTCTGGAGCCACGCCGGTGCCGTCTGTGACATGAGGCCGTGGTTGGTTATCACGAGCGGGACGTCGGAGAAGCGGGCGATCCCCGCCGCGACGTTGGTCGAAAAACAGAGGTGGGAATGGGCGTGGACGACGTCGGCGTCCGGAAGCCGATCGCGAAGCGAGGCGGCGACGCCAGGGGTAATGCTGTTACCGAACGGACGGGCGAGTTGCCGGTGGTGCACGACCGAGTACGGCGTCTCGGCGCCAGCCGTTTTCTCGGCCGCCCCGTGACTCGCGGTCAGGACGGTCACGTCGTGCCCGTTCTCTGCTTGCCGTTTCGACATTTCGTGGGCGTGGATCGGGAACCCACCCGTCACCTCGGGATAGAGGTCCGCAGCGACGCGAAGAATGGACAGCGACCGAGTCGAGCGATCCGTCTCGTCAGCCGTTCCGTGACTCGCCGAATCGCTCGCCGCGAGAGCGCCGGTCCCATTGCTCCGGTGGAGAGAACTCATCGTTACGCAACATATTTGCCGAATCACCCTTCGTTATGACCAGTGTATTGGAACCACGCCATTGCGCCCGGCGTGACCGGCCATTCGGTGCCCTGAACTTCGCGTCGATGACCGACGGGATTCAGCGCTGTGGCTGGACCAGTCTGGCGCGGGCGACGCGATGCTACCCCGGTTACCGCACCCGAAACCGATCCGGATTCAGCCGGTAGCAATGCACCCCCTTACCGGGCCCAGGGGGCCGTATCGGGGTACTAACAATGTACTCACACTCGCGCACCTCGACTGGAACGATGAACGTCGTAGCAGTGGGAGCACATCCGGACGACATCGAAATCGGTGCGGGTGGATCGATCGCCCTCCACCGCGCACACGGAGATCCAGTGCGCTTTCTGGTCCTGACCAGTGGTGGCAAGCTTTCGGCACCGAATCGCCGGGAACGGGAGGCTGAGGGGGCAGCGGATATCCTCGACGTCGACGACGTCCACTTCATGGGATACGAAGACACCAAGGTACCGTACGACCACGAGATCGTCGACCGCATCGACGACCACCTCCAGACAGTCGGTGCGGATCGTGTGTACATTCACGCCGAGGAGGATACACATCAGGACCACAGACACGCCGCGCTGGCATCCATCGCCGCGACGCGCAACACCGACGAAGTGCTTGCCTTCGAGTCTCCGTCGACGCGGTCGTTCTTCGATCCCCAGTATTACAACGCACTCCCGGAGGGGATCCTCGAGGGAAAAATCGAGGCCATCAGGTCTCACGAGAGTCAGCGCAAAAAGAAGTACCTGGAGGCGGAAGCGATGAAGGGTCTCGCCAGGTTCAGAGGCCGGCAGGCGAATACCCGCTACGCCGAGGCGTTCCAGGTTATCCGGATCAAGGAGAACCTCCACCCCGATGGAACAGTCGAAATGGAGATGTTGGACTGAGTCCTGCGGTGAGCGCTTCGAGTTGGTCCGTCGAGACGTTTCAGGCGCCGTATGTACCAGGTACTACCGGACCATGAACGGGCCGATGCCGGTTTGACGACGTATTACTTTAATAATACGTTACCGGGGATTCGACTATGGTATACAGGGCGACGTCCGCTCTCACGACTGAAGCACTCGGACGCAGTTTCTACCCCGCAGCGATCGCCAGCGTCGTCGTCGTGTTGGTCTCCGTATACTTCACGGTGGGCGCAGCCTTCGCTGTGTTCGGGCTGTACGCACTGTTCGGGGTCCTCGGTGGGGCAGCACTCTATTACGGATTCGACGACGGGGCGGAATCGGCCCACTGGGCGATCGACGGGGCGGCGTATCGAATCGGGGTGTATGCCGCCGTTGCAGTGACGGTCGGGATCGTCTCGTTGACGGGGGAAGCGATGGCCGTCCTCCTCGGCCTGCTGATCGGCTACGCGCTCGTCGTGGGGCAACTGCTGTCCGATCCCGTCCCGGAGCGGCTGGTTCCACAGCTCACAGCGCTCTTTCTACTGTCACCCGTCACGAAGTACCTTACCGCGGGTCGATATATCGGCCACGGCGACTTGCTCTTTCACACCCGCGTCGTCGAGGATCTCGTGACCACCGGGTCCCTCGCCTCGATCGGGTACGCCAGTTATCAGAACTTCCCCGGCCTCCACGTGGTCGCCTCGAGCGTCGCCTCGCTGGCGGGACTGGGGCCCCACGACGGCATCATGCTAACGGGGCTCGCCGTGTGGGCCGTGGTCATCCCGGCGGTGTATCTCATCGTCGTTCGGATCACGAACCACCCACAGCTAGCACTGTGTACGGCGTTCGCACTGGTCCTGCTGGACGATCTGTCCTTTTTCGCGTCGTACGTCTTCCCGCAGTCGCTCGCGATGGCGATGATCGTGATGCTCGGGCTCCTCGCGACACTCGCCGTGCGTGACGAGATCAAGTGGCGGATCGCGTCTGTCTTCGCGGTCATGGCCGGTGTCCTCTCTGTCACGCACCACCTCACGCAGGTCCTGGTGTTCCCCGTCGTCGCCCTCGGGATCGTCCTGTATGCGATACGTGGACGCGAAGAGCTGGCCGCGACGGTCCGAAGTCGGCCGGTGGCCCTGTTTGGTTTCGCGGCAGTCGTGAGCGGAGTCCGTCTCGTCCAGACCGGCTTTATCGACCGCTTGCTGGTCAAAGCCGGCCAGATCATCCGTGGTGGAACGATGGGTGGGTACACGGAGGGAGCGGTGTTCAGCTTCGGCCGTCCGGCTCGCTCGAGTTCCGTGGGCCACGCACTCGAGTGGCTGATGAGCCCGTACGGCCTGTATATCACCGTCCTGCTCGTCCTCTTCTCACTCGGCTTCGTCGCGTACCTGCGCTCGAGCGAGCGCCCGGTCACTCACCGTGCGCTGTTCGGGTGTGGCGCCGTCGCAGCCCTGCTCGTGTTCGAAACCCCGATTTCCATCCAGTCCCTTATCAGGATCCGATTTCCGTGGCTGTTCGTCTTCGCGTTCGTTCTCGCCATCGGGTTGTTGCAGTTGATCCGGTACGCCGGCCGTCGCCCAGCCGGCGTGATCGTCCTGGCGCTCGTGGTCGCGACGGCAATCTCGGCCCCGCTGGTCACGGCAGACAATTACTACGATCTCGATCCCCGGCCGACCGTGCAGTCGTCGTTCACGGATCAGGAAATCGCCGAGCTCCGGGCACTGTCCGGGTTCGTCGACTCCGAGGAGCGGACGGTCGGCGGGTTCTGGATAACCGAACAGGTGCTCGAACGGTACGGCGTGAATGACGTCCACAACGCCCGGATCGCCGACAACGAGGTGATGCTGCCGGCCGGCCACTTCGTGTACCGGTCGGCGTGGCCGGGACACAAGGTCCACTTCACGGTCGGGACGGGTGAGCAACTCTACTCGAACACGCTGTACGTCGCGACTGCGTGGCTCGATCGGCGGATCGAACAGACCAACAAGGTCTACACCGTCGGTGGAACGAGTCTCCGGTGGCACCCCTCCGAGCGGCCGTTTTGACGCAACCGAATTCGACGTGCCGGATGAAGCGATCCATCGAGCGCGCGCCAGAATCCTGTGAGTCGGATCGATCACCGTCGAATCCCCGGTAAGGTGTTCCTACCGCTCTAAAACACGCGGTATGGGTACCTTATTGGAGGTAGGTAGGGATTACCGACACAGCTATCTAACTGGTACGTACCTCGGTAACAACCGTGGCGAAGCCGTCTCTATTTCGGAGGAAGCGTAGGTTTGTCGTAATAACGCCTATTGAACCCAGGTAAATCTACTCGGCCGTGTCCAACCACGAGCAAAGACGCCGAGAGAAAACGCAGACCGGTCGTGCAAACGTAGAGCAACCCCGCGTCGCCCGTCGTGAGTTCCTATCGATCGCGGGCCTGGCCACAACCGCACTTGGGGGAGGGTTCGCCACTAGCGTCGGTGCAACCAGTGACGGCAGCCCGGGAGATGGCTACGGTACCATGGGCTACGGCGAAGCAGGGTTCGGGAGCGTGCAGGAGACAGCCAATTGAGGACGAAGGTACGACTAACAATGAACGATACAACGACATTCGGACGGCCGTTGAATGGCGGAATTCGGACGGTTTCAGGAGGAACGGTGTCCCAGAAGGAGCTACGTAACGGAACGCTGGTCGATGGCGAGGTGAGCAACTAATGCCGGCGGTTTCGAGTGAGGGCGAGCTTGTCTCTGCCGTCGAAAACGCGAGTCCCGGTGACGAGATCATCGCCGAACCGGGGGTCTATAGTCTCGGTCAATCGCTGCGATGTACCACGCCAGACGTGACGATTCGGGCACGGAATGACGCAGTACTGAGTTCCAGAACCGGACCGGTGAGTACCATCGAAGAGGGCGGTGGCGGCGATCTCGTGATGCTCCGCGCTGACGGCATCACGTTCCGTGGCTTCGAGGTGCGCAACTCCAGCGCAAAAGGCGTCGAAATCGATGGCGGTCCCGACGACGTGGAGGTGGCCCACGTGGACTCCCACAATAACCACACCTGGGGTGTCATGACGAACTCCGGCAGCGGTCACACGATACGGGACTCCCATTCCCACGACAACCGCGGGTCCGGAGGGAACTCCGACGGCTTCAACGGCACAGGCGCCGAAGGCTGTGAGTTCCTGCGTTGCTATGCTTGGAACAACAGTGACGACGGATTCGACATGTGGAACGGGACGAACCACACGCTGCGCGAGTGCTGGTCGTGGAACAACGGCCCGTATGGCAATGCCGAATTCAAACTCGGACAGGACAACGGTGGTGGTGGCCACCTCGTCGAGAACTGTGTCGCCCACAGTAGCGACTTCATCGGCTTTTCGTGGAACCAGTCGCCAAACCCCATCACCGTTCGGAACTGCACCGCGTTCAACTGCGCTCCGGACTTCCGTTTCGAGGACGCCGAGCACGTCCTTGAGAACAACATTTCGGCAGGGAACAGTACGAGGCTGCGAGGGCCAAGCGTGGAGAGCAACAACACCTGGAACCTCGGTATCGACGACCCTGGGTTCGTCTCAACAGATCCCAGTTCCACGGACTTCCTTCGCCTCGAAGCGGGAAGCCCCTGTCTCGGAGCCGGGACCGACGGCGCCGACCTGGGCGCGTTCCAGGGAGGGTCCCAACCTGGCAAAATTGCAGTGGAAGGGACGACTACCCTCGCCGCCGGTGCCGGGGAACGGACCACGAGTCCGCTCCAAACCGAACACACCGGTTTCAACGGTGAGGGGTACGTGAATTTCGAGGCCGACTCCGGTGCGTCCGTCCGCTGGCCGCTCGACGTTGCCACCGGCGGCCAGTACAACTACGAGATTCGCTATGCAAACGGCGGGTCCATCGATCGAGTCGCGACCCTGCACGCGGGCAATGCAGAAAGCGATATTACCTTCCCCCAGACGGGCGGCTGGGTGAACTGGTCGACGATTACGGGTACCCTCGAACTGCCCGAGGGAACCACCGACCTGGCCATCGAAACGACCGGCGACGACGCCGGCAACATCGACCAGATAACCCTGCAACCGATCGAGGAAGAGAGCGGTTCAAGCGGTGACGAGGAGGAGCAGTCGGACGGTGACACACCGTACCACGGATACAACATCCCATCGGCCGGAGAGGCCAACTGGCACGAGCCACTCAACGAGAACTTCGAGGCAATCGATCGGGACGTCCCAGTCGTGGACACCGAAGCAGCCCTCGAGAAGTACGACGCCGCCGATGGCGCGCTCTTCGTTGCACTCGACACGGGATCGGTGTACGTCGGCGACGGGGCCGAGTGGAGTCACATCGGCGCATTGAACTGAGCGCCGAAGGCCACCCGTTCGAGCGATTTTCGCACTGTCACTCCGCGGGTTTTCGACGAGGCCACAGAGGACAAACCATCCCGAACTCCAGACAGACCCGAGATGTAGTGCGCCCAGGAGGTGGATTACCGGGTCACGAGTCGCCTGCCGGTTCGGTACGGAATGTCGTACAGGCTGGCCAGGAGTGTGAGTACAATTGCGCCGACAGCTTTGATGCTCGGTCCATGGCCCAAGGAACGTCGATAGTGTCTGAGCGCTCGTAGATACTCCCCAGATTCGTGCCGTTTTCGGCCGATGTCGATGTACACGTCGCGGTAGTACCCGTCCTCGTACCGTTGGGCAGCCGGATAGACGTCGAGAACCCGATCGAAGAAATCCGCCGCCTGTCCCGGGGACTTCTCGACGCGCTTGCTCATTCCCTCCTCGTACTTCCCGGCCTCGAAGAGGTCCTCCACGAAACAGACCCCCACCTCTGTCGCCACCTCGATCATGTAGAGGTGGTCCTCCCGACGCGTGAGGTCCTCGTCGAAGCGAACGTCGACGCGATCCGTATCCACGACGATGGCAGACGTGAGCCCGTACATCTCACTCGTCAGTAGGTCGCGAACGAACCGTTCCGTCGATAGCCCTGGCGGTCCTTCAACACACATCCCGGCCCCGGTTTCCGCCATACGATCTAACTGGCGCTTGAGTTTGTCCTGTTTCCAGAGGTCGTCGCCGTCGAGAAACGCCACGAGACGGGTATCTGCACGCTTCAGACCGACGTTTCTCGCCCACGCGGGGCCCCGCTGGTGTTCGTCTTCGATGACCAGGGGCTCGACGTCGACGGCCTCCTGGTTTTCGACCGTGTCGATCGCCGCTTCCAGCATAGATCGCGGCGTGAATTCCTCGCTAAACGGGATGATTACGGTGACCGTCTCCCCCTCGAAGTCCGGTGTATATTCGGGTTCGTTCGCCATGTATACGTGCGATCACCACAGGTGACGCGATGATCACGTTGGTATCTCGAACCCGCCTTCAACGTTATTACCTATTTACCCGACACCGTCGTATTTGCTAGTCACTCGTACGAGATGGCCGAGAATGGACAACCGTGCTCGCCAGTGGCTCGAAGTGGGTTAACACCTATTTAATTATCCCGTTCGGTGACGTGGACCGGATACCGTGAGTGAAGGCACACGCAGAGAAGTACTCATGGGTGTAGCGGTCCTGTCGGCCATGGGTGCTGGATGTCAGATACTGGGAGGGCGGCGCCCGAACGAGGGACGAACGGACAACGATATGACGTCGAATCAAGCGCCTATTTCCGAGTTGTACGTCGAACGGTCTGTGGACGAACTGCCCGCCAATCCGGAAGAGCCTTCGCTCGGCTTGACGACACAGGGGGTATTCCAATTCGATCCGCCGGATGCCGACTGGGAACCGATCCAGTACGGGACCGCCGAGTCACCGATCGGACAGGTAGCTGCCGAGTCCGCATTGATTGGAACCACACCCAGCGGTCGGCCGTTGATCAGCAACGAGGATCGGAC
>Ga0207757_101360_pt1 | contig 10836 bp, 7 predicted proteins | sample A23P3SouthBayCA_2_FD_187752 | JGI IMG/M metagenome (GOLD analysis project Ga0207757, IMG submission 187752) | Aerobic enrichment media microbial communities from Eden Landing Ponds, California, USA - A23 P3 (2) (SPAdes) | ecosystem: Environmental > Aquatic > Marine > Unclassified | place...
CTCCCGCGTCTCGCTGCGCGCTTCGCTCGTGCTCGCGGCAGAGCCGCTCGCATTCGAGGCGCTTCGCGCCTCGCACCCCTCGCTCCAGTGCTTGCGTCGCCGGGGTTCGTCGAGACGGCGACCCCTTTCATTCCCACCCGTATCGGCTGATCGAACAGTCTGAGCGGGTGGGAAGGAAAGGGCGACACGTTCGACCCGTCCCGGACGACGCAGGCACCGCAGGAAGTGTAACGATCGAGGAGCGCAGCGAGGTCATCGGGCGCCGCGCGCCCGATTGCACGAGGGACCCTTGGTCCCTCGCTGCCCGGACGGTCGAACGCGTTGGGGCTTTCAGGCTGTTTGCGGTGGCGGTTCCAGTCGTTGCTGCGGGGGCTTTCAGGCTGTTTGCGGGTGCTGCGCAAGCCGTTCCTGCGGAGGGTTCCACACTGTTTTCGGTGGCGGCCGCAGTCACTCCGCTCGGGACTCTCTCGGCAGCGAATACACCGAGTACCGACGCTGTTAGGTACCCTCTTCATGCGGTTTCGGCACCGATAGAAGATCAATGAGCGACTATCAACCGGGCGTCTGCAACATCGGGCGCGAGGAGCGACAGAAACGGCGCGCGGCGGGCGCGATGGGTTTTCTCGCGGCCGCGGGCTACGTCGCGTTCGTCCTCGCGAGCGGGTGGAGCGACACCGCGCTGCTGGGCACCTTCCCTCTCCTGTTCGGCGGGTTCGTCGGTCTCGTCCAGGACCGGATGGGCTTTTGCGTGGCCTTCGGGGCGCTCGCGCGCTACGACCTCTCGGGCTCGGGCGGCGAGGAGGGGCGGGTCGAGAACGCCGACGCCGTGCGACACGACCGGCTCAAGGCACTCCAGATCCTCGCCGTCTCGGGGGCGGCCGCGGCCGTCGCCACGGTCGCCGTCTACGCGGTCGGCACGGCGGTCTGACGCCGCCCCGGCCCCTCCGCTGTTCCCGACTCAGTCGGTCAGGCGGACGGTCGCGAAGAGGCTCGGGTTCTGCCAGGAGTTGTCCTCCTCGGCGAACCACGAGATCTTGGCGTCGCGGTCGCCCTCGGTGTCGTCGTCGTTGACGTGGACGTCGAACCCGAGGACGTGCCCTGACTCGGGCGTGACGCCGAGCATCGACCACGGGAACGCGGCTTCGAGGTGGTAGCCATCGTCGGTCTCCCCGACGGCCCACTCCAGATCCTCGACCGAGGTGGGCTGTTGGCCACCGAGTTCGCCGCCGTCGCGCGGGAAGGTGAACTGGAAGTCGTTCGTGCCGTCGTAGGAACTTCCCTTGGAGTTGTCGGCGTCGACGTACACCTCGACGGAGTCGTCCTGATAGGCGGCGCTGGAGTCGCTGGCGGCGGCGTCGTCGGTCACGTCGACGAGGAGATACAGCGCCTCGTCGTCCCAGTTCGCTCGCCAGTCACCGCTGAGGTCGAAATCGCCGTCGACGGAGCCCTGGAGGACGTGCTGGAACTCGTGGGCGGTGGTCGCCGACCAGGCGTCGTCGACGCTCCCGTCGACCGACGGCGCGGTGTCGGCCTGCGGGACCTCGGCCGCGACGGAGAGTTCGCCTTCCATCTCGTGGGTGACGGTCGCGCTGCGGTCGGACTCGTTGCTCAGCGCGTCGATGGCGGTGACGCTTATCTCGTGTTCTTCGCCGGGCGTCCCGCTCAGAATCTTCGAGGCGGCCGAGGTCACCCCCGTCGCGCGACCGTCGAGATACACCCGATACAGTTGCGTCGAAGTCTCGTCGTCGACGACCCGGTCCCACTCAACCTCGAAGCGCTGGGTGGAGACCTCGCGCGTCTCGAGGTCGGTCGGCGCGGCCGGCGGCGTCTCGTCAGCCGGACCGGGTACTCGGCGCCCGACGTGGGCAGGGCGTCGGGCACGCGGTCGTCGCGCCTGTCGTAGAGCCACTCCTTGACGAAGTGGCCCATGAAGTAGTCGCCGCCGAGCAGGTTCCACTGGTCGTCGAACATCGCGGGCTTCCACCCCGCGGAGAAGGCCCACGCGACCCACCCCAGGTTCGGGTGGCTCTCGACCAGCGCCCTGAACCCCTCGCCCCAGCCCGGGGTCGAGCCGTGAGTGACCTCGCCGGCGGGGTCGGCCTCGCTCCAGCCGAACTCGGTCATCAACACGGGGGCCTGCTCGGCGGCCGCGCCGTAGACGTCGCCCCACTCCGTCGCGGCGCCGTGGGAGGGGTAGAAGTGGCCAGCGTAGACGAGGTTCTCGCCCTCGAGCGGGTCCTGGGCGGCCATGTGGGGCAGCTGCGACCAGCGCGGCGAGCCGACGATCTGCATGGTGTCGGGCGCGTGGCCGCGCACGAGGTCGACCCACGGCTGGGCGACCTCCTTGAACTTCGACCACGCGAGTTCGGCGTTCCCGTAGTGAGTCGGCTCGGTGGGTTCGTTGAAGATCTCGTAGATCACGTGCGAGCGGTCGGCGTAGCGGGGTGCCATCACGTTCCAGAACGCGCGCATCTTGCGGTCGACCGCGTCGGTCTGGTACCCCTCGATGAGGTGGTGGTCGACGATGACGTAGACGCCCTGCTCGGCGCAGTGGTTCACGATGGGGTCGACGTACTCGGCGGCGTAGCGCTCGATCCCGCCCGCGTTCTCGTAGCCGCGTTCGTCCAGCAGCACCCTGATCACGCTCGGATACCACGCCCGGTCCCTGTCGGTCGCCAGCGAGAGGATCGACTGGTAATCGCCATCGGGCCCGGTGTCGTACTCGTCGGCGAACCACGGCTCGATGGTCGAGACGCCGCGCGGGACCACCCGAGTCCCGTTCTCGTCGACGATCCACGTGCCCTCGGTGCCGAGTCGCGGCAGGTCTGACTCGACGACTTCCCGCGGCGTGTCGGTCGGTTCTTCGGTCGGCTCGTCGGTGGGCGTCTCCGTCGGCGGCTCCGTCGGTACTTCGGTCGGTGTCGCCGTCGGCGGCGCGGTCGGCACCGGCGTCGGCGTTCCGGTCGCAGTCGGCGACTCTGTGGGAGTCTCGGTCGCAGTCTCCGCCGGCGTGTCAGTTCCACCCGATCTACCCGGACACCCCGCGAGCCCCACCGCGGACAGCGCGGAGAGCGTCGCCAGGAAGCGGCGTCTGTCCATGCGACACGACCACATACTGGCGTCATAAAATTATTTCGGGCCGGAGTAAATCATCAGGGCGGTGCGATGCGGCCGGCCCAGCGGTCCGTCTCAGCGGTCGCCGACGACTGCGAGGCCACAGGGCATCGGCGTCTCGTCGGCGGGCCACTCGAGACCGGCCGCGGTCCACGACGCGCCGGCGTCGGGCGAGCGGAAGAGGCCGTGATTGCTCGCGGCGTAGAGCGTCTCACCTGCGCCGGCAGCGAGCACCGTCCGCACGGTCCCGCGACCGTCGGGCAGGCCGTCCATCGCGCGCTCCCAGCGGACGGCGTCGGAGCCGTCGCGGTCCCCGGTGTCGCCCGCGTCGTCGGCGTCAGTCGTCCGGTAGAGGTACGACTCGGCGCCGTCGCGGCCGTGGGCCATCGTGGCGCCGGTGGCCGCCGAGACGACGACGGTCCCCGGGTCCGCGTCGGGGACGGCGATGCCCCAGACGTAGCGGTGGTCGAGGCCGTCCTGCGGGTACGTCCAGGAGTCGCCGCCGTCCTCGGACTGGGCGTAGCCGTCGCCGGCGGCCGCGTAGACCCGACCCGGCCGGTCGGGATGGGTCGCGAGCGTGTGGTTGTCCCGGCGCGCGCCGTTCGACCGCGTCGGCTCGCCCCACGGGCTCCCGTCCGTGGCGGATCCGTCGGTCTCCGGTTCGGGCTCGCCCGGTCTGTCCTCCCACGTCTCGCCGCCGTCGGTCGTCCGCAGGAGCGCCCCCGCCTCGATGGAGACGTAGAGTCGGTCGGGGTCGGCCGGGGCGACTTCGATCCACCGGACGTGATGGGTGTGCGGCCGCGGCGGGAACGACCATTCGGGCTCGGATGGCAGGTCGGTCACCGGCGCGAGCGACTCCCAGGTGTCGCCGCCGTCGGTCGAGCGAGACACCGCCGAGGGTTCGGTGCCGGCGTACACCACGTCGGGATCCTGGGGACTCACCGCGAGCGCGGTCACGCGGTCGTCGACGCTCGGTCCGACGCGTGTCCAGGTGTCGCCACCGTCGGTCGTCCGCCGGATCCCGGCCGCAGTCCCGACGAACGCGCGGTCGGGACGCGCGTCGCTCGCGGCGAGACACTCCACTGTCTCCCCCTGGAGCCGTTCGGTTACCGCCCACTCGTCGGTCGGTCCGCCGGTGCTGGACTGCTCGCCGGTCGGCCCGCCGCCTCCAGACCGCTCGGCGGTCGAACCGTCGGCACCGGACCGCTCGGCGGTCACCACCCGGTCCTTGAGCGCGGCGTAGACGCGGACGCTCTCGGTCGTCATACCCGAAAAGAGGACCGGCGGCGACTTAACGCCTCGCTGAAACGCGTTTCAGTAGCCTCGGTCCTCGCCCGTCCGTCCATCGTCCGTCCGTCCATCGCCCGTCGCTCCGCCGCCGGCCGCGAACGCCGCGACCACGTCGGGCACGGCCGCGGGCGACACGGACTCGGTCGTCCCGTCGGCGCGCTCGAGTTCGACCTCGCCGGTCTCGTCGTAGTGGTTGCCCACGACGACTTTCGCGGGCACGCCCAGCAGCGCGCTCTCGGCGAAGCGCTCGCCGATCGACTGGTCGGGGTCGTCGTACAGCAGGACGTCCTCGTGACCGCAGGCCCGGTAGAGTTCGTCGGCCACCGCGCCGTGACGGCCCTCGTAGTCGAGGGGGACGATCGCGGCGCGGTAGGGGGCGACCGAGCCCCAGTCGGTGACGGGCCAGCGACAGTCGAGACGGTCGCCACCCGCGCTCTCGCCGGCTCCGTCGGCCGCGCCGGCCGCGTCGACCGCCCGTTGCTGGACGAGCGTCTGGACGACCCGCGTGATCCCGATGCCGTAACTGCCCATCGTGGGGTGGGACTCGCCGCCTTCGGCGTCGTCGACGGTCAGGCCGAGCGCCTCGGTGTAGCGCCGCCCCAACTGGAAGACGTGTCCCACTTCGATCCCCTCGCTCGCGGCGAGGCGGTCGCCGCAGTCGGGACACGCGTCCCCCGCCGCGACCGCGCCGAAGCCCGCTGCCTCCGCAGTGCGGCCGAACCGACAGTCCGCCGCCGTACAGCGGACGAGGCGATCACTCCCGTCTGCGACGGGCGCGACGAACTCCTCGGAGGCGGCGCCGCCCATGACGTCGTCGTCGACGGGGACGACGGCCACGTCGAGACCCACGTCGTCGAACACGCGCAGGTACGCCGCGCGCAGCTCGCGGTAGGTCGCCGCGAGCGAGTCCTCGCTGGCGTGGACGCTGTAGGCGTCTTTCATCTCGAAGGCCTTGCACCGCACGAGTCCGTTGCGAGCGTGGTCGTCGCGGTACTTCTCGCCGACCTGGTAGACGACGAGGGGCAGGTCGTCGTGCGAGCGGACGACTCCGTCCAGCAATCTGACGGCGCCCTCCTCGTGGGAGGGCGCGAGACACATCGCCTGTCCGTCGCGGTTCTCGAGGGTGAACATTTCGTCCTCGAAGCTCTCCCAGCGGCCGCTGGCGCGCCAGTCGCCGCTGTACTGGAGCGCGGGCAGCCCCACTCGCTGTGCTCCGACGGCGTCCATCGCCGCCTCGATGCGGGCGCGGACCTTCCGGAGGACGCGCTCGCCGGTGGGCAGGAAGCCGTAGAGCCCGCTGCCGAAGTCGCGGATCAGCCCCGCGCGCCGGAGCAGCGCGGTCGCGTCGGTCCCCGCGTCGGGAGCCTCGCGACTCGTCGCCAGGAGCGCCTCGCTACGCCGCACGCCGGTCACCCCCGTTCCGGTGGCGCCGCCGCTGGCTCGCTCGCGAACTATCCGTCGAGAACGTGTCGCTATGCGTTCGATACTGCCGGAACCCAGCCGCGAGCCGCTTTCGCGGTCCCGCGGTCCATCGCGTCGGTGGTCATCGGTCCACCCGCATCTCCTGGCGGCGGGGACTTGGTGATTGGGGGTACGTGGGGGTCGTTCGCACGACTCCGCCCCGCGCGTCGTCCCTTCGATTCGATCGAACCTCCGAATGGGTGGCAAGCACCCGATCGTATCAACGAATGTATAAATGCCGGTACAGAGCTGTCGGGCAACCGTCGCTCGGATGACTCGACACGTTTCAGCTACCGTTGACGACGGATCGCCAGGAATCATCACGAAAATCGGGTTGAGAAGCCGTATCCGCCGAACGCCTCGGCGAGCGAGAACACCGACGCTCGTCCGACGATCCGGGAGTCTAGCATCATAGCCACCCATTTTATCCCCGTCGGTCGTGCGTTGACGGATGACATGTCCAGGGCATACAGGGGCAGCGTCGGGCCACAGCAGGCGTTCACGAACAACCTCGGCGTCGGGGCCGGTATCGGGGCCGCGGCGTTCGTCGTCAACTACGTCGTGACGTATCTGTTCGTCGTCATCGACGGCGCGGACAGCGGGGACGAGGTGTGGAAATTAGTGGGTCAGCTCCTCTACAACGCGCAGTTCGTCTCGACGGAAATTTCGAGTGGCGGGAGTTCCACGACGTACAACATGCTCGACGAGGTGAGTGGAAGCAGCGATCTCACGAGCACGATCCCGGCGATCGGCTACAGGATCGTCCCGATCCTCGTCCTCGTCCTCGCGGGGATCGTGGTCGTGCAGCAGGCGTCGTCGCGTCTCGAGACCCAGAGCGCGGCCGCCGTGGGCGCGTCGATCCTGCCGGGGTATCTCGTCCTCGCGCTGCTGGGGACCTTCCTGTTCGAAATCTCCACCACCACGACGACGAACCCGTTCAGCGGCGCCTCGACGACCACCACGGCGGCGCCCGAGATGGTTCCCGCCATCGCCATCGTCGGCGTGGCACTTCCGCTCGTTCTCGGGGCCATCGGCGGCGCCATCTCGAACGAACTGTAGCGGCTCGCGTCGATTTTTCGCGGTCTCAGGCGACCAGCGCCGCGGATCGGGTGCCGGGGATCAGTCGTCGTCGGCCCGCGGCGCCGTCTCGCTCTCCGAGTCGACCGTGTCGGCGTCCGCGTCGGCGTCTCCCTCGGAGTCGGCGCGGTCCGCGACGAGTTCGCCGTCGGCGCCGGCTGTCACGACCCGGTCCCCGCGCGGTCCCTCCAGATCGACCGCGGGCAAGAGGTCGCGCAGGTATTTCCCGGTGTGTGACGCCTCGGTCCGGGCGACCTCTTCGGGGGTTCCCGCGGCGACGAGTTCGCCGCCGTGCTCGCCGCCCTCGGGTCCGAGATCGACGATGTGGTCGGCGTTTTTCACGAGGTCGAGTTCGTGCTCGATGACGACCACGGTGTTGCCGTCGTCGGTCAGCCGGTGGAGTACCTCGATGAGCTTGCGCTCGTCGTGGGGGTGGAGCCCCGTCGTCGGCTCGTCCAGGAGATACAGCGTCTCGCCGGAATCCTTCTTCCCGAGTTCCTCGGCGAGCTTGACGCGCTGGGCCTCCCCGCCGGAGAGCGTGGTCGACGGCTGGCCCAGTCGCATGTAGCCCAGCCCGACGTCCTTGAGGAGTTTCAGCCGCCGGCGGATCTGCGAGTGGCCCTGGAAGAAGTCGTAGGCCTCGTCGACGGACATCCCCAGCACGTCGGCGATGGAGGCGTCCTTGTAGGTCACGTCGAGCGTCTCGGCGTTGTAGCGCGCGCCGTCGCAGGTCTCGCAGGGCACCTGCACGTCCGAGAGGAAGTTCATGTCGATGGTGACGGTGCCCTGGCCGCCACACTCCTCGCAGCGGCCGCCCTTGACGTTGAACGAGAACCGCCCCTTGTCGTAGCCCCGCTGTTTGGCGAGGTCGGTCTCGGCGAACAGCTCGCGGATGTGGTCGAAGACGTCGGTGTAGGTGGCGGGGTTCGAGCGCGGGGTGCGGCCGATGGGCGACTGGTCGATCAGGCGGACCGTCTCGATGGCCTCCAGCCCCTCGACCGCGTCGTGCTCGCCGGGGTCGACGTCGGTGTTGCCGTGCATCTCGCGGGCCAGCGACTTGTAGAGCACGTCGTGCATCAGCGTCGACTTGCCCGACCCGGAGACGCCCGTGATCGCGGTGAACGAGCCCAGCGGGAGGTCGACGTCCAGGTCCGCGAGGTTGTGCTGGCGCGCGCCGACGACGGTGATGTGGTCGGGGTTGCCCTCGCCGCCGTCGGCCTCCCGGCGGTCGTCGGGGACCGGAATCGCCCGGTCGCCCGAGAGATAGTCGCCGGTCACCGACGCCTCGGTCGCCTTGACCTCCTTGACGTCGCCGTTGACGACGACTTCGCCGCCGCGCTTGCCCGGCCCCGGGCCCATGTCGACGACGGTGTCGGCCCGCCGCATCGTCTCGGTGTCGTGCTCGACGACGATGAGGGTGTTTCCGAGGTCCCGCAGCTCTTCGAGCGTATTCAGCAGGCGGTCGTTGTCGCGCTGGTGGAGCCCGATCGAGGGCTCGTCGAGGACGTACAGCACGCCGACGAGCCCGCTGCCGATCTGCGTGGCGAGGCGGATCCGCTGGCTCTCACCGCCCGAGAGCGTCGCCGCCTCGCGGTCGAGGGTCAGGTACTCCAGCCCCACCTCGCTCATGAACCCGAGCCGCGCCCGGATCTCTTTGAGGATCTCCTCGGCAATCTTCGTGTCACGGGCGTCGAGGTGGCCTTCCATCTCCTCGAAGTGGGTCAGCGCGTCGCCGATGGACATCCGGTTGACCTCGGTGATGGCAGTCCCGTCGACGAGCACCGCTCGCGACTCGGCTTTGAGGCGGGTGCCCTCGCAGGCCGGGCAGGTCGTGGTAGCCATGTAGTTCTCGATGTGGTCCCTGGCGCGGTCGGAGTCCGTCTCGACGTATCGCCGTTCGAGGTTCTGGATGACCCCCTCGAAGCGTTCGGTCTTCTCGCGAGTCCCGTTCTTGGTCGTCCACTCGAAGTGGACCAGCCCGTCGGTGCCGTAGAGGAACTGCCGGCGGATCGACTCGTCCAGCTCCTCGAACGGCGTGTCCAGGTCGACGCCGAAGTGCTCGGCGACGTTGTCCAGCTGCCGCGAGTAGTAGGTGCGGTTGTAGCTCCACGGCTCGAAGACGTGTTTGAGCGCTTTCGACGTGTCCTGCACGACGAGGTCCTCGCTGACCTCCTTGGTCGAGCCGATGCCGTCACACTCCGGACACGCCCCGTAGGGGCTGTTGAACGAGAACGACCGCGTCTCGATCTCACTGATGTCGATGCCGCAGTGCGTACACGCCAGATCCTCGGAGAACGTGACGACGAGGCGGTCGGCGGTCGCGTCTCCGTCTCCGTCGCCATCGCCGCCGTCCTCGTCGCTACTGTCGTCCGCACTCGCGCCCGAGAGGTCACCCACGGAGCGGGTCGTCGCGCCGCCCAGGTCCTCGGCCGCGCCCTCGGGCGGGTCGGGGACGATGACCTTCAGCAGTCCGTCGCCTTCCTCGACGGCCGTCTCGACCGAATCCGTGATCCGCGAGCGCGCCTCGGCGCTGACTTTCACCCGGTCGACCACCACGTCGATCGTGTGGTCGTAGTTCTCGTCCAGATCGGGGGTATCGAGCGACAGGTCGTACTCCTCGCCGTCGACCTCGACCCGCGCGTACCCCTCGCTCAGGAGTTCGTCGAACAGGTCCTCGAAGGCCCCTTTCTGATCGCGGACCACCGGCGCGGCGATCTTCGCCCGCGTCCCTTCGGGGAGTTCGAGGATCCGGTCGACCATGTTCTGGGCCGACTGCTCGCCCACCTCGCGGCCGCACTCGGGGCAGTGTGGCGTCCCCACCCGCGCGTACAGCAGTCGGAGGTAGTCGTGCAACTCGGTGACGGTCCCGACCGTCGACCGGGGGTTGTTGGCGGCGTTTTTCTGGTCGATCGAGATCGCCGGCGAGAGCCCTTCGACGTTCTCGACCTGCGGTTTGTCCATCTGTCCCAGGAAGTTCCGCGCGTAGGCCGACAGCGACTCGATGTACCGGCGCTGGCCCTCCGCGTAGATCGTCTCGAACGCCAGCGACGACTTCCCCGACCCCGACAGGCCCGTGACGACCGTCAGCTCCTCCCGAGGGATCTCGACATCCACGTCCTTGAGGTTGTGTTCCTCCGCCCCGCGGACCTCGATGACGTCCTTGCTCATTCACCCATAGCCAAGGCCACCAACAGTGAAACCCTGTCGATCCCAACCACCTTTTTCTGCGTCGGGTGTCCTCGCGAGCCTTCGGCTCGCTGCGGGCACCGCTCCTTGAAAAAGCTGGACCAAAAAAGCCGGACTGCCGGGTCGCTCCGCTCCCTCGCGTCCGGTGAACCGCGGCGCGGTCGCGCCGCGGATGCTCGTGGCCGGCCGGCCAGCCCGCCAACTCGCCCGCCTGCCTTTCCCCGAGTCGCGCGGCCGCCGCACCACCTTTTTGCTCGTCGGGTGTCCTCGAGCGCTCTGCGAGCGCCCTGCGGGCACCGCTTCTCGAAAAAGCTGGACCAAAAAAGACCGGACGACTCACTCACTCCGTTCGTTCGCGTCCGGTGAACCGCGTCTGCGGCGCGGATCCTCACAGCAGGCCTGCCTTTCCCCGAGTCGCGCGGCCGCCGCACCACCTTTTTGCTCGTCGGGTGTCCTCGGGCGCTCTGCGAGCGCCCTGCGGGCACCGCTCCTCGAAAAAGCTGGACCAAAAAGGGCCGGACGACTCACTCACTCCGTTCGTTCGCGTCCGGTGAACCGCGCCTGCGGCGCGGACAGGTAAGGCACGCCTGCCTTTCCCCGAGTCGCGCGACCGGCGCACTCGCGCCGGCACGCGCTCCCGGCCACCGCTCCGCCACCGCAACCGCTCCGCCACCGCAACCGCTCCGCCACCGCAACCGCTCCGCCACC
>Ga0207757_101362_pt1 | contig 10825 bp, 8 predicted proteins | sample A23P3SouthBayCA_2_FD_187752 | JGI IMG/M metagenome (GOLD analysis project Ga0207757, IMG submission 187752) | Aerobic enrichment media microbial communities from Eden Landing Ponds, California, USA - A23 P3 (2) (SPAdes) | ecosystem: Environmental > Aquatic > Marine > Unclassified | place...
GGCTGATTCGACGTGGAAGGTTGCACAGGCTGATTCGACGTGGAAGGTTGCACAGGCTGATTCGACGTGGAAGGTTGCACAGGCTGATTCGACGTGGAACGTTTCACAGCCTGTCTCAACATGGAACGTCGAATCCGCTACCCCACAGACTGATCCCTGGCGGACTGGAAGGGCGAGACGGGCTCGCGTTCACTTCAGTCGCCTGAGCGGGCACTATTCTCGCGGGCGGTGCCGAGAGCGAGAATATCCCGCTCAGCGACCGCGAGCGCGTCGAGGGCTTCCATCTCTCAGGATCACTCGCGGTCGCGGTGCTGTCTGCGGTTTCGGTCACTGCGAGTGTGGCCTCAACAACTCAAAACGATCGCATCGAAAGCGCCCCTTTCACTCGTTCCAGGGCGCCCAGTCGGGGTCGATAACCCTGTACCGACGGTCGATGGCGTCGATCGCCGCCACGTCGTCGTCGGTCAGTTCGAGGTCGGGAGCGGCGAGGTTGTCGCGCAGGTGGTCGGCGCTGCTGGCTTTCGGGACGCTCGCGACGCCCTTGGCGTCGAGCCACGCGAGCGACACCTGCGCGGGCGTGGCGTCGCGGCGCTCGGCCACCTCGCTGATCGCGGGCACCTCGAACACCTCGCCTTTCGCCAGCGGGGAGTAGGCGACCAGTTGGTGACCGTGGTCGTCGGCGTACGCGCGGAGTTCCTCCTGCGGGCAGAGCGGGTGACACTCGACCTGGTGAGCGGCGACGGGCGCGTCGAGGTGGTCGCGGGCCTCGTCGAGCAGCGCGGGGGTGAAATTCGAGAGGCCGACGCGGTCGACCAGCCCGCGGTCGACGAGTTCGTCGAACCCGGCGAGCGTCTCGGCGGGGTCGTAGGTGTCGGCGGGCCAGTGGACGTACAGCAGGTCGATCCGGTCGAGACCGAGCCGGTCGAGGCTGGCCTCGGTCGAGGCGACCACGTCCTCGCGGGCGAGGTTGTCGGTGCTGACCTTCGTGGCGACGAGGACGTCCTCGTGGGGGACGTCGGCGTCGGCCAGGCCCTGCCCGACGTAGGTCTCGTTGTCGTAGTCCTGCGCGCTGTCGACGTGGCGATAGCCGGCCTCGACGGCGACGCGGACGTTCTCGCGCCACTGCTCGCGGCGGTCGTCGGAGTAGGTCCCGAGTCCGATCGGCGGCAGGTCGTCAGTGGCCATGGCAGGTCGTTGGGTCGCCCCGTCCTTCGAGGTAGCGGTCGCGGAACCCGGGACGAATCCGTTCGATCGTCCGACCTCGACCGTCCGACCCCCGAACGGCCGACCCTCCGAGCATCAACCGCCCGCCGGCCGACACCGGTCAGTCAAACGGACCCTATATCCATCTGAAAGCACTTTGTATCGGGCGGTCAGAACTCGGGTATGGACGACGACCGACGGCGGGTTCTCCGGGCGCTGGCGGGGTCAGCCGCCGGGGCAACCGCGCTTGCCGGCTGTCTCGGAGGTGGATCGGGGGGCGACGGAGACGGTGACGGGAGCGACCGACCGGCGGACGGCGACACCGGGCCGACCGGACCGAAAGCGAAGCGCGCGGGGACGCGGACGACAGAGCGCAGATCACCGACGCGGACACCGGGCGAGACGCCGACCGTCGCGAGCGGTCCGACGCGAACGGACACCCGAACCGACACACGAGCCGACACACGAACCGACCGGCCGCCCGCGAGCACCGCTGAGACCGCCGAGACCGACGGCCGCGAGACCGGGCGGGTCGTCCTCGAACGGGTCGACGGGCGACCGACTGGGACGGTCACCGTCTATCAGCGGAGCCTGCGGGAGACGCTCCGCGAGGCCGCGACGACGGACGGCGTCGTCCGGACCGTCGCCGAGGCGACGGTCGACAACCCGCAGCCGGTGCTCCCGAGCTTCGGGTCCGTCGAACTGGTCGACGAGTCCGGAGCGGCGAGCGGCGTCTACGACCTCGTCGCCGAGGGCGGGACGAACTACCGGATGGCCCTCGAGGCCCGAGAAGTCACCGACCCCGACGGCCCGGTCACGTCGCTCTCGGCGCTCCCCTCGGCCCGCCGCGAGTTCCTGCGGTCGGCGATCCGCGACGAGTTCGTCAGCGTCACCCCCCAGACCGAGCGCGGCGAGTGGGTCCGCCACGAGGTGTTCGGCCACGCCTTCGAGGCCGACGGAACGGTGTATCGCTTCCGCGAGTGGTCGGCCACCGACGCCGCGTTTTTCAGCGACGAGGTGTGGTACACGCTCGCACTCGAACCGACCGACCAGCCCGCGGAGACGCCGGTCAGGCTGCGACTGGCCGAGGCCGCTGACGACGTCCGGGCGACGCTCGACCCGCTCGTCGAGTCGGGGACCTACCGCCGCGCGCCCGAGCGAGTCGCGAGCGACCCCGGTCCACTCCCCGAGGCGGTCACGGTCTTCGCCGACCGCACCGACGGCCTCCTGATCCACGTCGGTGCGCTCGCACTCGCCATCGAGTGAGCGGCGTCGGGTCCGGCGACGTCCACGCGGGCCCCGACCACACCCTTTAGGCGGGCCGCTCCCCTCGTACCGGGCGATGGAAGTGACGCTTTTGGGCACGGGCGACACGACGGGGACGCCCACGCCGGGGTGTGACTGCGGGACCTGCGAGCGAGCGACAGAGCTGGGCGTCGAGCGCTCGCGCTTCTCGGTCCACGTCCGCAACGAGCGCACCGGGGAGTCGCTCCTCGTGGACGCGAGCCCGGACTTTCGCCACCAGTTTCTCACGCAGGACGTGCCCCTGCCCGACGCGGCCGTCATCACGCACATTCACTTCGACCATCTCGACGGCCTCGGTCACGCCTACCGCCTGTTCGACCACCTGCCCGTCCACGCCGGCGACGAGACCGACCCCGAGACCGGCGAGAGCGTCGCCGGCACCGTCCGCCGGCGCTACGACTACCTCGACACCGTCTCCGTCCACCCCCAGACACCCTTCGAACCGTTCGAGACCTGCGGGTTCGAGGTGACGCTCGTCCCCGTCGACCACCCGCCGCTGCTGTGTTACGGCCTCGCCGTCGAGGACCCGGAAACCGGCTCGAAACTCTCGATTTCGGGCGATACGACCTACGGCATCGGCGACGAATCGCGGGCGGTCCTGGCGGACCCGGACCTGCTGCTGGCCGACGGCATCGTCACCGCGGACCTGTGCGAGCACCACCCCGCGGGTGGCGACCACTTCGACGACGCGGGCGTCCCCCGGACTTTCGGCACCAAGCACATGACCGTCGAGGGCGCGCGGGTGCTCGGCGACGACCTCGCGGCCGACGAGACCCGCGTGGTCCACGTCTCCCACTTCCTCGACCCCGACCGCGCGTTCGAGGAACCGCTGGCCGTCGACGGCGAGCAGTACCGGATCTGATTCTCCGACTGGCACGCCAGGACAGCGCGGGGTCCGCTCGTCGGGAGCGCGGGGCGGCGGTCACCGGCGATCCGGGCGGGGGTTTAACTGCCGCGACGGCCTGCAGTCGGTATGGACGTGCGGGACGCAGTCGAGGCGGACGCGGAACGGCTGGCAGCGTTGACCGACTCGCCGCAGGACGTGATGCGCAACCTGGTCCACGACCGGACCGTGCGCGTCGCCGAGCGCGAGGAGGAGATCGTGGGATTCGTCAGCTACGACGCCCAGGCGGGGACAGTCCACGTGACACAGATCGAGGGTGACGCCGCGGTCTGTGACCGCCTGCTCGAAGAGCCGGTCCGCTTCGCCGAGAGCGAGGGCATGACCGTCGAACTGCTCGCCCCCGAGAGCGAGACCGACACCCGCGACGCCGCCGAGGCCGCGGGCTTCGAGGAGACCGGTGCCGGCCCGCGATTCGAGGGCGAACCCACAGTCAGATACCGCCTCAGGTCTCCCTGATACGGTCGGTTGTAACGATTTACCAGTGATTCGTCGGGCAGTCCGGCGAATCCCGAAAATGACTTACAACCGACCGTATGAGAGCGTCTGCGAGCTGTATTTTCGACTTTCGTCCCGACCGCGACCGGACTCACGTCCCGACCGCGACCAGACTCACGTCCCGACCGCGCCGACCTGGACCTTCCAGAGGTCGGCGTACCGGCCGTCCCGTTCCAGCAGTTCCTCGTGCGTGCCCTGCTCGACGATCTCCCCGTCGTCGAGGACGACGATGCGGTCGGCGTTCCTGACGGTGGAGAGCCGGTGGGCGACGACGAACGTCGTGCGCTCTTCGGTCACCTCGGCGAGCGAGCGCTGGATGAGCACCTCGGTCCGGTTGTCGACGTGGCTGGTCGCCTCGTCGAAGACGAGCATCGGCGGGTCCGCCAGGAGGACCCGCGCGATGGCGATGCGCTGGCGCTGGCCGCCCGAGAGCATCACCCCGCGCTCGCCCACCTCGGAGTCGTACCCGTCGTCGAGGTCCGCGATGAACTCGTGAGCGCCGGCGTCCCTCGCCGCGGCCGCGATCTCCTCGTCGGTCACGTCGTCGACGCCATACGCGATGTTGTCGCGGATCGTCCCCGTGAAGAGGAACGGGTCCTGGGCGACGTAGCCGATCGACCGCCTGAGCGACTGCCGGGAGAGGTCGCGCACGTCGTGACCGTCCACCCGAACCGCGCCCTCGTCGGGGTCGTAGTACGCCTGCAGGAGTTTCAACAGGGTCGACTTCCCCGCGCCGGTCTCGCCGACGAGTCCGACGGACTCGCCGGGTTCGACGTCCAGCGAGACGTTCCGGATCACCTGCTCGTCGGTGCCCGGGTAGGTGAAACTCACGTCGTCGTACTCGACGCGGCCCGCGGGGTCGTCGAGGTCGGTCGTCCCCTCGTCGCGGGGCGGTTCCATGCGCTGGACGCCGAGGACTCGCTTCGCGGAGGAGGTGGCGCTCTTGTAGAGGCCGGTGACCCACGCGGCAAAGCGCACCGGGAGCACGAGGTTCTGCGTGTAGTACATGAAGGGGACGAGTTCACCGGCGGTGATCGTGCCCGAGATCCCGAAGAAGGCGCCGTCGAGCGCCCACTCGGTGCCGACAAAGAGGGTCAGGACGAACGCGGCGCCGGCGAGCAGGCGCAGCGAGGGCTGGTGGGCGACGCCGACGAGGTGGGCGCGCCAGCTCACACTCCGATGGACGGCCGACTGGGTGCCGACGCGGTCGGTCTCGTGGCGCTCGCCGCCGAAGGCCTTGACCGTCTGGATCCCGCTGATGTTGGTCTCCAGCAGGGCGTTGAGGACGCCGGTCTCCTCGCGGACGTCGTCGTTGCGCGCCTCGTGGCGCCGACCGAACCAGACGTTGACAGCGAGCAACAGGGGCAAAACGGCGACGGAGACGAGCGCGAGCCGCCAGTTCAGAAGCGCCATGTAGACGATGGAACTGGCGAACATCGCGACGGAGACGACCGAGAGGTTCGGCGCGACCTGGAGGAACTGGTCCAGGGAGTTGACGTCGTTGTTGAGGACGCTCATGACCTCGCCGGTCTGCTGGGTGTCGAAGAATCCCATGTCCATGCGCTGGACGGTGTCGTAGGCGTCGACGCGGATCCGATGCAGCGTCCGCTGACTGAAGAGGAAAAACGACCACTCCGCGACGATGCCCAGGGTCATGTCGACGAGTTTGATGCCGACGAGCAGCGCCACCGTGAATCCCAGCTGTGCGGTCGGGTCCGACGGGATCCAGCCCGCGGGCACCAGCGGCAGGGCGTAGGCCCTGTCGTTGAACATCGCGTCGAAGGCCAGCCCGATGATCAGCATGTCGAGATTGCTCAGAAACTGGGCACACAGCGACGATATCGCGCCGACGCCGACGAGCTTGTGATTCCCGCGCCCGCCAGAGCGCAACAGCGTCAGGAGCGGAAAGCGCACGTCCTCGGCGGCGTCGGCGATTCGCTCGCGGGAACTCATCGCGACACCCCGTCGATCCGTTCGGAGGGGCGCTCCGGGGCGCCGGCCTCGTCGGGGTCGCGCCCCGCGGCGCGAGCGAGGAACGCCTCCGAGACGGCGTCGATGTCGCCGACCTGGACGCGCCAGAGGTCGGCGTAGAGGCCGTCGCGGTCGACGAGGTCCTCGTGGGTGCCTCGTTCGACGATTTCCCCGTCGTCGACGACGAGGATCCGGTCGGCGTTTCTGACGGTGGAGAGCCGGTGGGCGATGGCGAGCGTCGTGCGCTCGCCCGAGAGCGAAGCGATGCTCTCCTGGATCTGCCGTTCGGTCTCGTTGTCGACGTGGCTGGTCGCCTCGTCGAGGACCAGAATAGCGGGATCGCGGAGCAAGGCGCGGGCGATGGCGATGCGCTGGCGCTGCCCGCCCGAAAGGCTCTCGCCGCGCTCGCCGACCTGCGTGTCGTACCCCTCCTCCAGGTCGGTGACGAACTCGTGGGCGCCAGCGAGTCGCGCGGCGCGCTCGATGTCCGACTGGTCGATATCCGCCGCGTCAAGCGCTTTCTCGTCGATCTCGGCGACCGCGCTGTCCTCGCGTGAGTCGGCGGTGTCGTTCGAGCGCGAGCGGTCGACCTCGCGGGCCCCGTAGGCGATGTTCTGCCTGACCGTCCCGTAGAACAGGAACGGGTCCTGCGAGACGTAGCCGAGGTGTTCGCGGAGACTCCGGCGAGACACTTCGGAGATATCAGTGCCGTCGATCCGGACCGTCCCGTCGTCGGGGTCGTAGAAGCGAAAGAGCAGCTTCGTGATCGTCGACTTCCCCGCGCCGGTCGGGCCGACGATCCCGACGAGTTCGCCCGGTTCCGCGGTGAAAGTGACATCAGTCAGGATCCGCTCGTCGCTTTCCGCGTAGTCGAAGTCGACGCCGTCGTACTGTATCCGACTCTCGGGTACGGCGAGGTCGGGACCGGCGCTGGCGTCGGGCCGTTCGCCTTCGAGGACGCCGACGATGCGCTTGCTGGAGGCTTTCGCGTTCTCGTAGCTGTCGAGGACGTCGAGCATCAGCTGTCGGATCGGGCCGTAGAAGGACTTGCTGTAGAGCAGGAACGTCAGCAGGGTCCCCGCAGTCAGGCTCTGTCCCAGGACCGGGGGCGCACCGTTGAGCGCGATATACGCGCCGAGGGCGAACAGGCCGATGAAGGAGTAGGAGGCGACCGACCAGCTGGCGTAGTTGAACAGCAGTCGCAGGCGGATGGCCGACCAGTTGCGGTCGCGGTACTCGCGAGAGGCCGCGGCGACGGCGTCGCGCTCGCGGTCCTCGCGGGCGAAGCTCTTGACCGTCGCGATGCCGTCGATGCTGTCCTCCAGCCGCGAGTTGATCCGACCGACGCTCTCGCGCACGTCGTCGTAGATGGGCTCGACGCGGGTGGTGTACCAGCGGCCGAGGACGGCGAGCGCGACAGGGAGGACAAGCAGCAGCGCCGCCAATCTGAGATGCAGCGTCGCCATGAACGCGAAGGCGACGACGATCTGCGTGACGAATCGCAGCCCCTGGACGGCGTTGTTGCCGAAGCCGTTGAGGTTGCTCACGTCGTTGTTGAGGACGCTCATCACGTCACCGGTCTGGCGCCGGTCGAAGAAGACGAGGTCGTGACTCACGAGCGCGTCGAAGGTGTCGACGCGGATGTCGTGGAGCGTGCGCAGGCGGGCGGTCCCGCCGACGCGGCCGGCGATCCAGCTCAGTCCGCCGTCGATCAGGTACGCGGCCGCCAGCAGTCCGGCGGTGAAGACGACCTGCTCCTCGGTTCCGGTCGGAATCGCGCTCCGGGGGACCAGCGGGAGGGTGTAGGGCGTGTCGGCGAGGAGGATGGCGTCGAGGGCGACGCCGACAACCAGCGCCGGCACGCGTCCGGGGATCTGTGCGAGGAGGGTTCCGAGCGCGGCGACGAGAAAGCGGAGGCTGTGCGGGCGGGCGTAGCGGTCGACCAGATGCCAGAGCGGGTTGCCGACGCGCTCGGGCACCTCGACGTCGAGCGAGTTCGAATCCGTCACGTGTGGGGACCCTCCGGGCGGGCATTGCGCCGCGAGGCCGCGTGTCGAGAGGTCGCGGGCCGCGAGACCGGACGTCGCGAGGCCGCGCGCCGCTGACCGTCCCTGCGTCGTCTACACCACGCTGTGTCGGGGTGACCTATCGGTCTGACGGTGGGACGAGACGAGGTGACACACCGCACGGCGCGGCCGGTCACGGGCCGTCCTCCGCGACGAGGTAGCCGTCGACGACCGCCTCGAGACCGGTGAGGACCGGGTCGACCCTGTCGTCGCTGGCGAAGATGGCGCGGAGGTTCCGGCCCGAGCGCATCGCGCCGAGGTAGACGGCAGCGAACGGTTCGGGGTCGACCGGGCGGAACTGGCCGGACTCGATCCCCTCCTCGACGGCGTCGACGACGTAGTCGCGCAGGAAGCCGGTGTTGTACGCGACGGTCTCACGGAGCCGTTCGTCGTAGGGCGCCTGGGCCTCGACCTCCAGGAGCATCCGGGAGAACTCCACGACCTCGGCGGACTCCTCGCTGGACTCGTCGTTGAGGGTGTAGCGAGCGAGTGCGAGCAGGCGCTCGCGCGGGTCGTCGGCGTCGGCACGCGCCTCGATCTCGCCAGCGAGACGGTCCAGGCCGTGGGAGAACATCGAGAAGACGAGGTCGGCCTTCGTGTCGTAGTAGTAGTGGACCAGCGACTGGCTCACGTCCGCCCGGTCCGCGACCGCCTGCGTCGTGAACGAGTCGAACCCCTCCTCGACCAGCACCTCGAACGCCGCCCACCGGATCTCGTCTTCCGTCGACGGCTCGCTCCCGGTCGGTAGTTCGCCCGCACCGTCGCCGTCGCACTCGTCGCCCTCGGTGTGGTCGACCCCGTCCGTCCCCGCGTCGGCGCCGCTGCCACCGTCTCCAGACCCTCGACCGATATCGCTCATTGGCACTGATTGAGTACTCACTCAACTAAACACCTCCCGTTTCCCGGTAGAGAGTGCGGCACGAAGGGAAAACAGTGGCGCCGCAACGCACGAGGTCGAGGCCGTGGAGCGGAACCGGTCGGCGCGTCGGTCGGCCGGTTTTCAGGCCGAGCCGCCGGCAGGGAGGCGGCCGGCGCGGGCGAGGAAGGTCATCGCGATGGCGACGAGCGCGACGGCGACCGCGTAACCGCGGAAGACGCCGGTGTAGGAGAGGCCGCCCTCCGCGAGCGCGCCGACGGCAACGCTGCCGGGCGCCTGAATGAGCATCATCACCGCCGAAAAGCCCGAGTAGGCGCTCGCGCGGTTCTCGTCGGGGAGCGTCTCCAGCATGTAGGCGTCGGCGACCGGAAAGAGACCGTGGATGACCAGTCCCATCGCGACGGAGACGACCGCCACCGCGACGACCGACGAAACGAGGGTAAAGGCGAGCAGGCAGGCCGCGAAGCTGACGAGGATCGCGAGCAGCAGCGGCAGATACGAGAAGCGGTCGGCGAGGCGGCCGGCGACGAGGAAGGAGGGCACGCCCGCCGCGAAGACGACGGTCAGGAGGGTGTTCGCGGTCCCCGAGCCGATGCCCTTGGCGCCGACGGCGGTGACGTAGAAGTTGAACACGCCCTGCCAGACGAAGCCCGTGATCCCGACGAAGAGGATGCCGGCGACGATCAGCCGCCACTGCGCGCGGATCGCGCCGAGCAGGTCGCGGTCGTCGACGCCGGCTTCGGGCAGTTCGGCGCGGCGGACCGCCAGCGCGAACACCCCCGTGCCGACCAGAGCGAGCCCGGCCAGCGCGCCGAAGGCGATCCGCCAGGTGCCAAACCCGATCGCGAGCGCGACGAGCGCCGGCGCGACGACGGCGGCGACCTGCGAGGACATCCCGCGCAGGCCGACCGCGAGGCCCACCCGCTCGGGGTAGAGTTCGCTCACCAGCGGGTTCGCGGCGATGAAGAAGACGCCGGAGGCAAGCCCCACGAAGAAGGCGCCGGCCACCGTGAACGCGATGCCGGGCGAGAACGCGGTGAACGCGGCCGCCGCCGAGAGGAACAACCCCATCCCGAGCAGGACGCGGTGTCGGCGGACGATTGTCAGCAAGTAGCCCGTGGGGAGTCGGAGGAGAGCGCTGCCGACCCAGACGGCCGTCGCGGCCAGCCCCGCCATCGACGGGTCGACCCCCGACTCGATGAAGTAGTCGACCAGCGGCGCGAAGGCGATCCGGCCGAAGTTCACCAGAAAGGAGAAGACGCAGATCGAGACGAACACGCCCGCGCGGCCCCGCGGCTTCCCGGTCGCGGCGCTCATCGACGGGTGACGCGGCGGTCTGGGGCGCTTCGACCGATGGCGCTTCCGCGGCGGTTCGACGCGACGACGCGCTGGCGACGGCTCACGTCAGTCCGTCTCGACTGCGCGCGTTTCAAGCCCGCGTTTCCGGTGCGGCCTTCCCGTTCGGCTCGGGATGGGCGGGGCAGAGAGGCGCCCGTCGGTCACTCCAGCATCTCGGCGGTCTCCTCGCGGGTGAGGTCGCCGCGTTCGAACGCCGCGAGGACGTCCAGCGTCGCCTGGTCGGGCCCCGACTCACCGACTTCGTCCAGCGTGACCTTCTCGGAGTGGCCGACGAGTTCGTCGAAGTCCGTGCCGTGGGCGAGGGCGGTCTCTTTCTTGACGCGGTAGTTCCCGCCGTCGGTGACGTGGACGGCCTCGTCGCCCGGATGGAAGAAGTACCAGTCCTCGCGGTCGTAGCGGACGCCGATGCGGGGTTTCGCGCCGAAGTTCCGCGAGAAGAAAAGCAGCGCTTCGACCTCCTCGCCGTCGAGGTAGATGGGGTCGCCGGCGGAGGATTTCGCCTCGATGGCGTAGAAGTCCTCGCCGTCGCCCGCGAGCACGTCCGGGAGTTCGCGCTCGGTGGCGCTCCCGCTGGCCGGCGCGCGCATCACGGCGAAGCCCGCCGCGTCGAGTTCGTTCACCAGTTCCCGCTCGCGCCGGTCCCCC
>Ga0207757_101366_pt1 | contig 10788 bp, 10 predicted proteins | sample A23P3SouthBayCA_2_FD_187752 | JGI IMG/M metagenome (GOLD analysis project Ga0207757, IMG submission 187752) | Aerobic enrichment media microbial communities from Eden Landing Ponds, California, USA - A23 P3 (2) (SPAdes) | ecosystem: Environmental > Aquatic > Marine > Unclassified | place...
TTCTCTCACCGAATTGATTATCACTCGGCAGATTCGCACTGGATCAGTCTCACGCTGCCATGTCTGACGAATTGATCTTGAACGTGCAACAGGCTATAGCTACTGAAACCACTATACAGGTCAGTTAGACGGACTCTTGGGCATGTCCTGGCTATCTATTCGTAGTGGTCGCGACTCGCGAGTCTCGATGCAGTGTCTTTCGACGAATCGCACACCACCAGCACGTCGAGTGGCCCACATATGACTCGACGCCGCTGTACGATCGAACCTCGCTCGCCGGGTTAGAATCGGACGTTCGAGTCGTCTCGAGTGCCTGGTTTACGCACCCTGATCATGACTCACTCGAACAGTTGGTCTGCTCGATTCCTTTGGCCTACTTCCGCTTCGAGGCCCACGACTGCTACGGAAGTTCCACACGCTACGAGATGGATACCCTCTTTCGCGTGTTCGTGCTGAAAGAACTCCACGGATGGCAGCACGAAACATCTCTCGTCGAGTACCTCGATAGCCACCCCGGACTCTGCGGACGCCTAGAGTTGGGGATGGTGCCCAATCAATCGACACTGTGGCGCACGTGGAACGAGCGCTTCACGCGAGATCTCCGCGAGACTGTTCAGGAAGCGGCTCGACTAATCTTGATCAAAGCGCAGAACGCGAGTGTCGCTGTACCACGCGAGCCAGAACGAAACCTTCCGGATCGAGGCGACGCCGCTACTGAATCGGACCCTGACGACCAGGCCATCCTCGACGAGGCAGGGACGGTTACCAAGCACGTCAGTCGCGTCGTGTTTCCCGCGTTCTCGCTCAATCGTGGTGAGGGCTGTGAGATTCCTGAGAACGCTTACTGGGGCTTACAGACCTATTTGGGGCTCCGTGAGAACTTGGCGGCTAACGAGGGCGCTCGCAGCTTCATTCACGAGTCGACGCGTGATCGAACGCCACTGGGGCACGGCCATCGCGATCAGATTCGTGATCTCTCTATCGAGCGGATTCGCGAGATGTACCGACAGGCGGTCCAGCAACTCATCAACGAACTTGCGAGGACGGAGGAGTTCTTCCGGGCGGGTATCGTCGCAATCGACATCACTGAGGACGACCCCTTTACGGGCGACCGCACCGGCCACGAGGACGAGATCATCGGGACGAAGGAGAAGACCGACGAGTACGCCTACCAGTGGGCGACAATCCAGTTGGTCGGCAACGCTGTCCCACTCGTCCTTGATGCCCGCCCGGTACGGAAAGGCGAGTCACGCAAGGAGATCGTCGGGGACTTGCTGAATTCGGCGGAAGAACTCGTCCACGTCGATAATGTCCTGATGGACCGAGAGTTCGATAGCCAGCACGTCCTGGAGATGATTAGCCAGCGTGGGCTCTCCTACGTCGTGCCGAAACGGATGCAGACCAGCGAGAAAGCTCAGGCTAAACGATTACTCCAGCGCAATCAAGACCGATACGAGACCGACCGGAAGCTCCATCTCGGGAAGAACGAGTGGCACGAGACGACGCTAATCTACCGACGCAAAGAGAACTCTGAGCACGATGATCACCGGCAGTACTCGGTGTTCATGTCCAACCGTGGCGGTGGATTCCTCAGCGAGTATGGCTATCGCTGGGAGATTGAGAGCGGCTATCGGTCGATTAAGCGGTTCATGGCCGCGACGACGTCGACGGATTTCGGGTTGCGGTTCTTCTACTTCGCGTTTGCCTGTTTGTTGTACTCGATTTGGCGAGCAGTCGATCTGCTCGTCCAAGTCAAGTTGACTGGAGAATACGAACGATCACCGATGGTGACTGCCGATAATACGCTCACGCTGTTGAAGAAGGAGACAGGAATCGGGTAGTAAGGTACTCTATCCGTGATAGAGCGTCGTCTGAGTGGCAACGCTACCGAAAGTTGCAGAAAATCGCTCAGATGGTAGGAACTTCGACAAGGATGGCCGTTTGGAGAGCGACCTGAAGCAGTTTCCACTCATCGATTCGGTCGAAAACACGCATCACAGCCCCGCTAAACCCACTGTAGTCTCAACTTCCGTCTGCGTGAAGCTTCGAGCGTTTCTTCATTATCCGTTCTACCGCTTGAATCAGACGAACCCGAAAAAGTCATGCTTGGACCGGACGGCGACACTGAACCGTCGTATTGGTGGCTCGTAACGTGGACACACCGACTCAAACGCTATCTCTTTGGAACACATCCACCAACCGATGAGCGAATCAAGACGCTCTCAGAACTCGAGCGCGAACAGTGAACCGCCTCGGGATCAAGCCCCGAGGCATTTGCCTCGACTGCCTGTAAACGAAAGAGGTGTGCAGTATCTGCTTGCTGCATGTTCCAGGAGTTTAGCGTGTCATAGAAGGCCTCCCGGCGATAAGAAAAACGGCCAATACAGGTGAAGAGTGTGCCGTCTCACTTTTCGATTTGCCGCCGAAGTACAATATAGAAAAGTGCGAAGGCAAGACCAGATGCCGCCCCCGTAATCATAGCTCCAGTCACGCTGTCATCGAAGAGAATAATCTCAATACCTATCCAAAGAAGAATCCAAACTACCACGACAACTACCATGAAAATCCATGGGTGTTCTAGACTAATCTCTTCCATTCAGTACTCCTTTTCAAATCTACCTGATAAATCCTCTGTCCAGTTCGCGGCTCAACTGATCGGCTGTGAATGATCCTATGACACGCTAGGAGTTAGAAACAGCCATTGCGATAAATACCGTCGTCAGTATTAGCAATTTCCGATATTAAGGGCTCTAACAGCCTCAGACGGTGTGACATCCCACGCGACGAGTCGGTCCGCAGCCAGTTGCCACGCATGGTTGGCAAGGGCGGGATCGACATCTTCGGTCTCGTAGCTAAACTCCGCCAAAGCAACCGCAATCAGGAGATCCTCCTGTCGATTGGAGAGCATCGCTGTCGTTGGCCGCGGCTTTGGATAAAAAGAGTGGGGTGTTCTACACAATCACGGGTGCTTCGTTCGGTAACGTGGTTTCCAGTCTAGCGTTGCCGGTACTATCCTACTGGACGGAACACTCAAACGCCTCCTTTGACATGAACAGGTATGGACCGAGTGATCCTCGTCGTTTCCGTGGCGTTCCTCGTCGTTCTTGCGGGATGTGCGGGCGACACCGGGAGCCCCGAGAATGCGATTGACGACTCTCAGACCGTTGGGAACGCTCTCGGAGTTGTTGACATGAACGTCGAAGACGTATCGGCCGACGAGGAGTACATCGCCCTCGAGAATACCGCCGATGAGCCCGTTGATTTGTCTGGGTTTGAACTCCGAGACCGAAAGGGTGGACAGGTCGATGGCGGCCTCTCGCCGTTTTCGTTTCCAAGTGAGTTCGTCCTGGAGTCTGGGGAGACGGTGAAGATAACGACCGGTGAAGGCGATCCAACGGACAACGAACTGTACTGGGGATACAACGTGAATATCTGGCGAGGCGATGGCGACGTGGTTCGGCTCGTCGACGCCAATGGCCAAGTCGTACTCGAGCACGCCTACGGCGATATCGAACTCGATGAGTCTGAGTCGGACGGCGATGGAGAGGGTGGCACCGGTGACGAGAGCGATGGAGTCGACGAGAGTCCCGTTGACGGCGAACTCGAGATTCATCACATCGACGTTGGGCAAGGCGATTCGACCCTCATCATCACGCCGGCGAATGAGACGATCCTAATCGATACTGGAGACTGGCGCCAGGACGGCAGTGAGGTCATCGCCTATCTCGACGCCCAGGGGATCGATCGGATCGACCATCTCGTCGCGACGCATGCCGATGCCGACCACATTGGTGGCCACGCCGCTGTGATCGAGCACTTCGAGACGACTGGTGAAGGTGTTGGAACCGCGTACGATTCGGGGGTCCCATCAGATTCAGCTACCTATGAGAACTACCTCGATACCGTTGACGAGTACGACGTCGATCTTCTCCTCGTCGAAAGCGGTGATGAGCTGCCGATTGAAGGTGACGTCTCTGCCCAGGTGATGAACCCTCCTGCTGGCGATACCGGGAGCGACGTTAACGATAACAGTGTGGTGCTGGCGTTCGAGTTTGGCGACTTCCAGTATTTAGCGCCCGGCGATGTCGATACCGGTGTCGAGCAGCGCTTGGTCGACGAGTGGGGAAGCGATCTCGAGAGCGACATCTTCAAGGCTGGCCATCACGGGTCATCGACTTCCTCGAGTGACGCCTTCGTAGACGCCATCGCTCCTGAGACGGCCATCATCTCGAGTGCCTACGACTCACAGTATGGGCACCCAAGCGATGAGGTGCTCGAACGGTTTGCCGCTCGAGAGATCGAAACGTACTGGACGGGAGTCCACGGAGATATTGTGGTTCGCACCGATGGCACGTCAATCGAGGTAGAGACGGAAGAGTCGTTCTCGACGGACGCTGAGGATATTCTTGCGGAAACACCTGATTCTGACGACGAGACGAACTCCCTAATATCTCCTCCGCTTGTTACGGGTAATGTCGCCAGTGGAATTGATGGAGCTGTCGCTCCTGCTATGGGGTGAGAAAGATGGATGGGACCTACACTGGCGTTGTCGACCGGATTGAGGACGGCGAGATTGCCGTCATCTTGCTCGAGGAGAATGAGCAGGTGATCGAGCAAGTCGATGTCCCTGTGGGTCGACTTCCAGAGCCCGCTCAAACGGATGGTGGTGTGTTGTCGGTGACGCTCGGGGATGGCGACATCGTGTCGATGGAATATCGACCGGACGCCACTCGAGACCGCCGTGAATCTGCGCAGGAGAAACTAGATCGGTTGTCGGAGAAGTTGTCTGATCGCGAGGAATAAATCGACGCTGGCAGTGATGAACAGAGACTCTCGAGGAAAAGTCTGTAGTGGACACTTGGTTCTGTTCCGAAGTTCCGTCTGATAAGAGGCGAATCGTGGATAGGTGAACGGTCAATACAGGTAAACCACATACCGGTCAAAACTCGTCTAGTCACTATCGTATCTTGAACAGTTCTGCCACATCAGTGTGGCACTCTGGTCTTAGTATTGCATCCTATCGAGCCGATAGACTAACACGGTTACGAGGCAACCATGTTGAAAGAAACACCTGCTCATCAGCGATGACAGGGCCCCAACACTTCGTTCGGATACCATCACCTGTGTCTGTTCAGTACCGTCCTGGAGATCAAACACGCGGAGTCTACTGGATGATGTTTCCTCACTGCGCTCATGGTGTTCGGTAAGGTACATGCTGTCGCCAGCGATAACTGGTAGACTAAAGGAAACTGTTCCATCACCCTCCCCTACGACCGTCCATAGCACGTCTCCGCTATTGAGGTCACGACACTCGACACGATCATGAGTATAGCCGTGAAAGCCATAATGAACGAGAAACCGAGTCTCAGTAACAGCCGCAACAGACTGCTCACCGTTAATCGTCTGCCTGCCCATCTTATACTGGAGGTCAACGGTTTCTGACCATCTGAGGTTCTGCGTTGTGAGATTTAGTGCGAACAATTTCTGTGCATCAGGTCTACCAATTGATGCGAGCAGATACGATGATCTCACTGCTGCGTTTCGTGGTGCAACCGTTGAACTCTTCCACTGTGTTTCGCCCGTGTGTGGCTCTAATGCGTGTAGTTCTGACGACTCTGCCTCACGTGCTGCACTGAGCGTCACGTAGATCGCTTCGTCGTTAGCGGCGACAAGATGCCAGTCACGCTTGTCCTCACTGCGAGTCCAGTATGGTGTTCCAGTATATGGATCAAGGGCTTCAAGAACGGGCTCGCTAAGAGTTCCACCGACAGTGACAACGAGGCCGTGGGTAACGATTGGGCGTCTATAGTTACGACTGTCGTGGGTCCATTGGATGTTCCCATCAGCCGCATTTAGTGCATAGATCTTGTCAACGGATGCAAGCCAGAAGACAGTTTCACCCGCAACTGTCGGTGGATAGGCAACGGCACTGCCACGTATCTCAACTTGCCATCGTTCCTCACCTGTCCGGGCATCAACGGCAATGAGTCGCTCAAACTCCTCACCGCGGTCAACGCCAGCATATACTAGATAGGCAATTCCGTCTGCAACGATTGGTCCACCAACGTTGTCAATAGTTCGAGCCGTGTATGTGGCAACCCAGTTAGTAGATTTAGACAGAGTGTCAGGAGCCGCGTATTCGAGCGTAGCATTCGTGTTTGCTGCATCGTAGTTAGGATGTTCCCAGTCACCCGCCTCAGTGAGAAATGGTTTCGGTGCAAGACGCTGTTTGTCACTTTTAGAGAGATCCAGTCTGGCACATCCACTGAGAGTGGCTGTTCCGACTGTCGCAAGGAATAATCGTCTAGTGGAGGGCATATATTACCTATTTTAATTTAATCCAAATGTATTTTGTGAGGTCCAATCCCCAGGTGAATATTCTTTCTAATGAAAACTGCCATGAGTGTTGTTACTGCTTTCGAGATTCAATCAAAAGCCCCTGGCACGCTCGAGTCCCGCGCCTGGCGAGACGCAGGCGTCTCGCTGCCCGTCGCTCGTTTCGCTCGCGACCGATCATTCCGGGCATGCTGACACTCTCGGCTTCGTCCGATAGAGTCCTCGCAAAAGCAGAGGCATCCATCATTTCGCCCGGACCAGACTACTTATACGCTAAACAACAAGACTGATATAAAGACCATTGTAACGGTCGATACATGCCCTCCATGACACGCCGTGGAGCCCTCGGCGTCGTAGCCAGCGTCGCCGGCATCGCCGGCTGTGCCGGTCTTCGTGGTGAGGGAACGCACCCGATCCAGCGGTCGTGGTATACGGGGATTCACGAACCCTCGTCCGTCGCTACGACCAGCGCCGGTCATCTCATTGCCGGCTCACACAGTCCATTCCGCGATCGGCCGATCGTCGCCGGCCTGGATATCCAGACCGGGGAAACCACCTGGACTGTGACGGTCTCAAAAGGCCAAAAATCACCCATCGGCGTCGGTGATGGACAGGCCTACGCTATCTCGAAGGCCGAAACGATGGTCGCCGTCGATGCGGCCACGGGCGACACCATCTGGCAGCGCCCGCTCACGCCGATCGACGATGCCGACCCTGGGGTCGTCGAATTTGCCCCAATTCCCCTCGGCGACCGCATCGTGGTCCCGATCTCCGGCACCGAGGATGACGTGCCAGACCGGTTGGTCGGAGTCGCCCGTGCAGACGGTGAGACGCTTTTTATCCACCCCTTGTCCGCGTCGCTGTCGGGTGCTCCCGGCGTGACGTCCGGTGGTGTGATTGCACCCCTGGTCGACGGCCGTGTGCTCTTCCTCGATCGGACCGGGGCGGTCAAATGGACTCGGGAGGTCGGAACTGCGCTGTCAGCCGTTGGAGCCGGTGATGGGACCGCATACCTCGGCGCCGCCACAGAGGAACTGCTGGCGCTGGACACCGCGACCGGGAGCGTCGCCTGGCGCAGCTCACTGGCCAACACCGTGTTTGCACGACCGTTGGTGACCGACGATCGAGTATATGTCGGCGGCGCCGACTACACCCTCCGGGCGTTCGACGCGGCCTCAGGCCAGCAGTTGTGGCGCGATGACCTCAGGAACGCCGTGACCCACGGGCCGATGCAGGTCGGCGGTCGTCTGGTGACGCTGGTCGGCGGGACCCACCATATCCGTGGCCCAAGCGGCACCATCCCGTTCAGCCCAACCGTTCTCTACGTCCACGAGCAGGACGGCACGCGTATCCGGGCAGTCCCGCTTAATGGCAGACCCTTCGAGGACGGCGGCAGTGTCGAGTGGGCACAGGCAGCCGGCGAGACCGTCTATCTGGGACAAACCTTCGGCCTGACACGGGTCGCTCCGGAGGCAATCACCGATGCGTGAATCCGACACCGCTACCGATACGCACGATCCGTCACGGTACGCGAGCGAGCGACAGGACAGTCGGAACTGGTCGCGCCGCCAGGCGCTTGCCTCGCTCGCATCGGCGGGTACGATCGCACTGGCTGGGTGCAGCCTGCAGTCGGTGATTCCCGGTGTACAACCTCTCTGGGAGCATAACTTCTCGACCGCCGTGGCCGCGGGCCCACCAGCCGCGACTGACGAGCATGTCGTCGTCGGTGGACAGGATAAGCGACTCCACGCGTTCACGGCTGACGGGGAGCGAGTCTTTACCGTTGAAACCGGTGGTCCAATCGAGGCACGACCAGCTGTCCCGGCATCGGGCGGACCGGTCCACGTCCACAGCACCGACGGTGATCTCTATACGGTCGGGCTGTCGGGGACGGAGCTATGGCACGTGGAGGGGCAGGCCCGGGACGGATGGCTCGGTCGGCAGGGCTCGCTGCTGGTCGACATCGATCCGATTGGAGGTGTGGTCACCGGCTACGATGCGCGCGACGGCACACGTCGCTTCCAGCGATCGGGCCGAGAGTATCCGTTCCCCACGCTCAGTGGATCGGTCTGTATCTTTCCCGGTACGAACTCAGATGGGGACATGAAGCTGGTTACGCTTGCTCCGGCAACCGGCGAGGTGCTGTGGGAGTCGCCAGCCCGCGACGTCTATCCCTACGTCGTGGCTGCCGATGATCGGATCGTAACGGTCCGCAATTCAACCGTGCGACTGCGCCAAGCCCGCGATGGGCACGTCCTGTGGCAGACCGCGGTGGCCGGTGACGTGACCAGCCACTTTGGTCCGCCACTCTGGCTTGGTGAGCATGTCTACGTGCGGGCTGGCCGTGACGATCGCGCGGACGAACTTGTCGCCATCGACCGCGATGATGGATCCATTCAGTGGCGTCGGAGCGTCGGGTATGAACTCGAGACAGTGACGGCGACTCCAGAGAATGTGTTCGTTGCCAGCTCGGTCGATGACCCCGACGGTGGTATCCTGGTCCGGCTGGACGCCTTCGCCCTCGATGGCACCCGGCGATGGCAGACGACGACCGACATCGAGATCGGCGGGACGGTCGAGGCGCTGGAGCGTGTCGATGAGGTCCTCGTTGTGGCCAGCGACAACGAACTCGCCGCCTACGATCCTGCCAGCGGGTCGCGTCAGTGGCAATACGATCCAGAGTCCTACCGGATCAGCGTGGCAGCGGCCAATGGCGCGTTGTACGTTTCCTACCGCGACAAGGGCGGCATAGCGCGGCTCCCGACGAGTTGACGCGACGCTGTCGCTTCTTCATCGTAGCGGAGTTGTCCTGAACCCGTGGCAAGGGACTTCTCTGGACCCAGATAGCCATACTGTCGCCCGCCATCCCAATATCGGGAACTGTAATCTCGGTCGTCCACTGATGGCTGTCGCTTGTCTCGTATGCTACGACAGCATCATTCCGCGGAACGACTACACCACCTCACCGGCAGCAAGAGATTGGTTATCTCCATTCTCGAGGACGATACAACGTGTGCGAGATGCCAGTTCCGGTGGTCCAGCTACCTACTGGACACGTGACCTCGAGGAGCATCTGATCGATCAGTAGCTGACTCGGCACCGTGGTGGTCGTCCTCCGATTGCCTCACCTAGAAAAATACGTCGATACAGCTAATACACTCGCAGACAACGAAATACATATGCCCATCGACATCGAGACGTTCGAATCCTCGCCCGAGGATCGACTCCAGCACAACGGGGAGACGAACGCCGATCGCGTAATGCAGTTCCTCGCTGCCAATCCTGATCAGGCGTTCACCCAGAGCGAAATTCGCGATGCGACTGGCGTGAAAGCAGGGAGCATCAGCGTCGTCCTCTCGCGTCTCGAAGATCGCGAACTCGTGCGCCACAAAGGCAACTACTGGGCGCTTGGAGAGGCCGACGACGTCGCTGCCTACACGAGTATGGTCGAGAGCACGCGGACCGCGAACGACCGCTTCGGAGAGGAGGATATGGACGAGTGGCTGGAACACGCCGTCGACGACGAGGATACTGAATGAGCTACCAGCGCGGCGACGTCGTCTGGGGACCGGACCCGTTCAAATCGGGAGAGAACCCGCGGCCGTGGCTGATTCTGAACAACGACAGCCATCCGTTCGGTGACGAGGAGTACATGACGGTCACGCTAACCACGACACCGCACGATGAGGGGATTCCACTCAATGACGCCGACTGGGTTGAGGGCGGGATGCCCCGCCAGAGTTACGCCTCGCCGTGGGTGGTTGCGTCACCGAAACACGCCGCTATCGTTCGACGGCAAGGTCGCCTCGAGGAATCGTTCGTCCAAACCGTCGTCGATGCACTCGAAACCTATCTCGAGCCACCTCACGAAGACTAACTGATCAAGCGGCCGTGTGCGACGTGTAGGAGCGGAACTGGCAACCTCGAGTACCGTTCGTTGACGCGATCTGTAAGGCTATCCTCAGCGACCGTGTACCGTTTCGAACCACTGCTGCAGACTTTGGCGGAGCGGCGCTCGATGGAGTTTGTGTCAGGATGACTGCGACTCTGGTTCTCAGAGAGCAAAATACGATACAGCAGGAGTATTCTTTGAAAGCCCCTGGCGCGCTCAAGTCCCGCGTCTCGCTGCGCTCCTCACAGGTTGCGGTGCTTGCGTCGGCGGGGTTCCTCGAGCGCGCCAGCCCCTTTCAGCCCCACCCACGTGGACTGATCGGGCTGCTGTTGCGTTGGTTGCCCGCTCTTGGTATTCGGCCCGCCCCGCTCGTCGCGTGCCGCCCTCCGCGTCGCTCGCGACCGACCATTCCGGGCTGCGGTTCGCTCCTGACGTCGCTCACCGTTCCGGGCTAAAATGAATCTGGTCTCGGCGCCAGCATTAAGCGCGTTTTCGGTTGCGCCCCTCGCGGGCTTTCGCGTTCCAGCGCTTGGTGCCGCCTGCGCTGTCGCGCGCCACAC
>Ga0207757_101369_pt1 | contig 10776 bp, 6 predicted proteins | sample A23P3SouthBayCA_2_FD_187752 | JGI IMG/M metagenome (GOLD analysis project Ga0207757, IMG submission 187752) | Aerobic enrichment media microbial communities from Eden Landing Ponds, California, USA - A23 P3 (2) (SPAdes) | ecosystem: Environmental > Aquatic > Marine > Unclassified | place...
CGGGAGTCCCGTCCTCGAGCCCGAGGTCGACGTGATCGCAAACCGGATGTTGCTCTCGAATACCGAACAGCCCGCCGAGGAACTGGGTCTCGCGAACACGTTCTCCCAGCTGGTGCCGACGCTCAACGAGCCAGATTCCGTGTTGACCGCGATCCACAAACTCTCGACGGCGACCGCGCTCGCGGGGAACGACGTCCGGACACCCGATGTCACACTCGCGCTAAGCGGCGATCAATTGAATGCCGCACGGAGTCGGTACGGCGAGGAGGCAGTCTACAAGACGGCGATTGGCACCCACGGCGGCGGGACCTGGAAGGTCGGCCCCGACGATCCGATCAACGCCAAGGTCGGCAACCGGTATGCGTTCCTGCAGCAACTCGTCGATCAGGAAGACGTCCGCCACCGCGACCTGCGTGTCTACGTCGTCGGCGGCGAGGTCGTCGCCGCGATGTATCGCTACGCGCCGGACAACGACTGGCGAACCAACGTCGCCCTCGGCGGCTCCGTCGAAAACGCGACCGATGACCTCCCCGAGGAGGCTGCCGAGATGGCCCGCCGCGCTGCCGACATCGTCGATCTCGATTACGCCGGCGTCGATCTCGTCGAGGGCGACGACGGCTGGTTCGTCCTCGAGGTCAACCCAACGGCCGGCTTCAAGGGACTCTACGAGGCAACACAGGTCAGCCCCGCACCCTACATCGCCAAACTGGCGATCGAACGTGCCGGCGGCGCGGTCGACGACGACCGCGTGCACGATCTCTCGAACGTTCTCGACGACTCCCGGCCGACGGCCCAGCCGACGGAAGCGATCGCACAGGACACCGAACCGGCCGTGATCGGCTACACCGAGGAGGTCGTCCTCTCTGGCACGAGCGGTTCGAAATCGGTGCTGGCCAAATCCGACACCGGCGCGACGCGGACGAGCATCGACACGAGCCTCGCCGCTGATATCGGTGCCGGGCCGATCAAGTCCATCACCCGGATTCGATCCGGCAGCAGCAAACAAGCCAAGAGCCGGCCCGTCGTCGACGTCGTCGTCGGCGTCGGTGGCAACCAACACACCGTCACGGCGAGCGTCGAGGACCGTGGTCACATGGACTACCCCGTCCTGCTCGGTCGAGATATCCTCGAGAACTATCAGGTCGACGTCAGCCGCCGGATCGACAGTGACGTTGCCGACACACCCGAAGAAGAGGAGTGACATCCGCCTCGCGGTAAACGGAGAGGGATCGAAGATCTCTCAGGCAGTCGGGCTACGCCCGACGACGGCCAGGCGTCCCGTTCCACAGGGAGGCTATGTCCGGTCTACGACACGACCTGTTCTCTCGTGGGAACTGTCTCAGGCACATCCCCCATTTATCAGCGATGACAGCTCAACACCCGAACTCGAGGACAGGATACCGTCTATCACCGGACTCGAGGAGAACGGAGAGCGGCTAACAACCACGTCGGTAATCCCTCGTTGACGTCCCAGAACACCCGGATACCGCCGGAACGGGGTGCCGGTGAGCGACGACTGTGCTCTCGAGAGCCCAACTGGACGCGATGAACGGCCCATCCAAAGGCGGTCGGTACAGTCATTAGATCCCCGGCCTGCGTCCGGCAGTGATAAAAACTCACGGATCGATAAGATCTCTTTTCACTTAACGAAGGTCTCGTTACTGAAGTAGAAAATCTTAATATGCAAAAGCAGTAATCGGATTATGATGGCTAGATCCGACCGCGAGTGGTGGCCGAATACGGTGAACCTGGATATTCTCGATCAGAACGCTCAGGACCTCGAGCCGTACGGCGAGGAGTTCGACTACGCCGAGGAGTTCGAGACGCTCGACTTCGAAGCCGTAAAGGAAGACATCGAAGCGGTAATGACGACCTCGCAGGAGTGGTGGCCGGCGGACTACGGCCATTACGGCCCACTTTTCATTCGGATGGCGTGGCACAGCGCCGGCACGTATCGCACTACCGACGGTCGCGGCGGTGCGTCCGGCGGTCGACAACGCCTCGCGCCGCTCAACAGCTGGCCCGACAACGCGAACTTAGACAAGGCGCGTCGGCTGCTCTGGCCGGTCAAGCAGAAATACGGCCGCAAACTCTCGTGGGCCGACCTGATCGTTCTTGCCGGCAACGTCGCCCTCGAGTCGATGGGCTTCGAGACGTTCGGCTTCGCCGGCGGCCGCGAGGACGACTTCGCGCCCGACGCGGCCGTCGACTGGGGTCCCGAAGACGAGATGGAAGCCTCCGAGCGCTTCGACGACGAGGGCGAGCTCGAGGATCCCCTCGGCGCGACCGTGATGGGACTGATCTACGTGAACCCGGAGGGGCCGGACGGCGAGCCGGACCCCGAAGCGTCGGCCGAGAACATCCGAGAGTCGTTCAGCCGGATGGCGATGAACGACGAGGAAACGGTCGCGCTCATCGCTGGCGGCCACACGTTCGGGAAAGTTCACGGTGCCGACGACCCCGACGACCACGTCGGCCCCGAGCCCGAAGCGGCCCCGATCGAGGAGCAGGGACTGGGCTGGGCGAACGAGCACGGCTCCGGGAAGGGAGCCGACACGATCACCAGCGGGATCGAGGGCCCGTGGAACACCACGCCGACCCAGTGGGACATGGGGTACATCACCAACCTCCTCGAGTACAACTGGTGGCCCGAAAAGGGTCCCGGCGGTGCCTGGCAGTGGACCACGCAAAACGGCGAGCTGGACGACGCCGCACCGGGCGTCGAGGACCCGTCGGAGAAAGAAGACGTGATGATGCTCACGACGGACGTCGCGCTGAAACGGGATCCGGACTACCGCGAGATCCTCGAGCGCTTCCAGGAGAACCCACGGGAGTTCCAGCAGACCTTCGCGAAGGCGTGGTACAAGCTGATCCACCGCGACATGGGCCCGGCAGAGCGGTTCCTCGGGCCGGAGGTTCCTGACGAGACGATGATCTGGCAGGACCCGCTCCCCGACGCGGACTACGAGTTGATCGGCGAGGACGAAATCGCCGACCTCAAAGCGGAACTCCTCGAGTCGGACCTCTCGATCTCCCAACTGGTCAAAACCGCCTGGGCGGCGGCATCGACCTACCGCGACAGCGACAAGCGCGGTGGCGCAAACGGGGCCCGGATTCGCCTCGAACCCCAGCGGAGTTGGGAGGTCAACGAGCCCGACGAACTCGAGACGGTACTGGAAACCCTCGAAGGAATTCAAGCGGCGTTCAACGACTCACGAGCCGACGGGACGCGGGTCTCGCTCGCCGACCTGATCGTGCTGGGCGGCAACGCAGCCGTCGAGCAGGCGGCGGCAGATGCCGGCTACGACGTGGAGATTCCGTTCGAGCCGGGCCGGACCGACGCCACACAGGAACAGACCGACGTCGAGTCCTTCGAGGCGCTCAAGCCGAAGGCCGACGGGTTCCGGAACTACCGCAGTGACGAGGCCGACCGCAAGGCCGAAGAGTTGCTGGTGGACAAGGCAGATCTGCTGAATCTCTCGGCTGACGAGATGACAGTCCTGCTCGGCGGCATGCGCACGCTTGGTGTGACCTACCAGGACACGGACCTCGGCGTCTTCACCGACCAGACGGAGACGCTGACCAACGACTTCTTCGAGACCGTCCTCGGCATGGACTACGAGTGGGAACCGGTCTCGGACGACAGGGAGGTCTTCGAGCTGCGCGACCGCGAAACGGGCGAGGTCGAATGGAAAGGGTCGCGCGTCGACCTCATCTTCGGGTCGAACTCCCGACTTCGCGCCATCACGGAAGTCTACGGCGCTGAAGACGGCGAGGGGAAGTTCGTGCAGGACTTCGTCGACACATGGAGCAAGGTCATGAAACTCGACCGCTTCGACCTTGAGTAATCGGTCGCTCGCGATAGCACCGACACACTAACCGCACATCGCTTTTCCTGGGAGCACGCGTCACTCGGTCGGCACTCCCGACCGGATTCTCGCAGTCTACCGATCGACCGCAATCGAGCACCGCGTTTTTCATTACTCGGTGCGACCTATCGGCGACGATGGCCGAGCCTGACCCCGAATCCGTCCTTCGTGAGGATCCCGTGCTGGCCGCCGTCATCGATCGCCGCGACCCCCACCCGCTCGAGCCGGTCGAAAACGAGTTCGAACGCCTCTGCGTCTCGATCATCAATCAGCAGCTCTCGACGGCCAGCGCCGCGGCCGTCCGTGACCGCGTCTTCGATATCCTCGAGGGTGTTGTTACCCCAGCGTCAGTACTCGACGCGTCTCGAGACGCACTCCGCGAGGCCGGTCTCTCGCGGACGAAAGTCGACTACGTCGAAAACGCCGCCCGCGCGTTTCAAGAGCGTGATCTTACACGTGCCGGACTCGCCGATCACACTAACGAGGACGTGATCGCCGAACTCACCGAGATTACGGGGATCGGCAAGTGGACTGCCCACATGTATCTCATTTTCGTCCTCGAGCGACCGGACGTGCTCCCGCTTGGCGATCTCGCGGTTCGACGAGGGATCGAGCAGTTGTATAACGACGGCGACGAGCTACCGCGATCCGAAATGCGTGAGATCGCCGAGCCGTGGCGGCCCTACCGGAGCACCGCGACGCGGTACATCTGGGCGGAATACGAGGCCTGATACCGGTTCGGACTGTTCGTCTCGAGTCGCTCACTCGAGGTGGTGATAGTCGAGTTCGTACCCTTCCTCGAGGGCCGCACGGACTGGCTCGCTCGGTTCGGCGACGCCCCGGCGGTGAAGCGAGAGCCCGCTCTCGTCGGCAGTGACGATGAGGTTCTGCCGCCAGGCCGGATCCGTTTCCGGGTAATCCGTCCGGTAGTGTGCGCCGCGAGACTCGGTTCGCTCGAGAGCCGTTCGGAGCACCACCTCGGCGACGACGAGACTCATCGAGAGATTGACGGCGTACTCGAACGACCGAGAGGTGCGGTCGCCGTCGACTCGGAGGTCGGCCGTTCGCGCGCGGAGTTCCGCGAGTCGGTCTAGCCCGTCGCGCAGTCCCGTTTCGTCACGGAGAATGCCGGCGTGAGTCCACAGTAGCTCGCCGAGAGCCTCGAGGAGCGCCCTGGGAGCGACGTCGCCATCCGAAGCGGCCAGATCCGCGAGCGCACGGAACTCGCGTTCGGCCAGGGCTCGCTGGCCATCGGAGACCGTCGGCGCGTCGTCGTCCGCAGTGACCTGCTCGCTGACGTGGCTGCCGACGAGCTTGCCGATCGCGACGGTTTCAGCCAGCGAGTTGCCGCCGAGGCGGTTTGCCCCGTGGACGCCCGCGACGGCCTCGCCGACGGCGTACAGTCCCTCGACGCCGGTTTCCCCCGTCCGGAAGTCGATGTCGACGCCACCCATCGTGTAGTGGGCCGTCGGCCCGACTTCCATCGGTTCCATCGTGATATCGATGCCGAGGTCCTCGAATCGCTCGACCATCGTCGGCAGTCGCTCGCGGATGTAGTCGGGATCGCGATGGGAGATGTCGAGATAGACACCGCCGTGTTCGGTCCCCCGCCCCTCGCGAACCTCCTGGGCGATCGCTCGTGCGACCACGTCTCTGGCGTCGAGTTCCATCTGGTCCGGTGAGTACCGTTCCATGAAGCGCTCGCCACCGGAAGCGCTGAGCGCTTCCGAGCCTCCGCTCGCGTCACTTGCGGAGACCTCCGCATTGTAGAGTCGGCCACCCTCCCCGCGGACGGCCTCCGTCACGAGTCGGCCGTCCCACTCGTCGCCGTAGCGTTCGCCAACCATCCCGGTGGGGTGGAACTGGACGAATTCGGTGTCGAGGAGTCGGGCTCCTGCCTCGAGCGCCAGCGCCTGGGCGTCGCCGTTGTTCTCGTCGTCTCTCGAGGAGTGGCGTCGATAGGCCGCCGAGAAGCCACCCGCCGCCAGCACGACGTGGTTCGTCCGAAACAGCAACCCGTCGCCAGTCTCCATGTCGAACCCGACCGCGCCGTCGACACGGGTGCCATCCGAGAGCAGTCGCGTGATCATCACGTTCTCGCGGTAGGGAATCTCGAGGGCCTGTGCCCGGTCGATCAGCGTCTCGAGCATGACCTCGCCCGTGCGATCGCCGACGAAACAGGTCCGGCGGTACGACTGCGCGCCGAAGTAGCGCTGGTTGATTTTCCCGTCGTCGGTTCGGGCGAACGACATACCCCACTCGTCGAGCTCGCGAATTCGGTCGGGCATGTGTTTGGCCGTCAGCTCGACGGCCTCCGGATCGTTCAGGTGGTGGCCTTCGTTCAACGTGTCCGCTGCGTGGATCGGCCAGTCGTCCTCGGGATCGAGCGAGCCGAGGGCGGCGTTGATCCCGCCGGCTGCCCACGTCGTGTGGGCATCGCCGTAATCTCGTTTACCGACGACGAGCGGCTCGAGACCCGATTCGGCCAGTTCGATGGCGACGCGAGCCCCGGCAGCGCCCGCCCCGATGACGAGCACCGGCGTCGTGATGACGTCGTATGCGACCTCGCGGTCACGACCGTCGGCTTCGTCCCCGCCCTGAGTCGGCAGTCGTCCGTCGACGCCACCGGCATCGCCGGCCGTCGATACACCGTGGTCCGCAGGCGGTATTTTTGTCATCAAGTTGATGTAAGGGCTGGTCGAACATAGCTCGCTCACCAAACTATGCAAACGGCCGAAAACGAGGAAATGAGGCCAGAACTCGCGCGTTTAGAATTCTACCCGGATCAAGACACTCCGGGCGGGTGCGGCCAGTCAGGTGGTGCCCTGGGTCGACGAATCACCGGGCGGTAACAGCTCACTCCTCGAGATGGCGGCGACTGACGTCTTCTGGAAGGTCCGGTTCGACGTTCGCGAGTCGCATTGCATTGCCGGTCACGCCGAGGCTCATTCCCATGTCGCCGATGACGACCGCGTGGATCACCGTCACGAGGCCGATGGGCGCGCCGGCGGCCAGCACCGCCTTCACGGCCAAACTCGCCCAGATGTTCTGGCGGATGACGCCGTTTGCCGTCCGCGAGAGTCGATAGAGATACGGGAGCCGCGTCAGATCGTCGCCCATCAGTGCCACGTCGGCCGTCTCGAGGGCCGTATCCGTCCCCGCTGCGCCCATCGCGATGCCGACGCCAGCAGTCGCAAGCGCTGGCGCGTCGTTGATCCCATCGCCGATCATGGCGACGTTGCTGCTCGTGTCGTCGGTTCCTTCTCCCTCGAGCCGCCTGATCCACTCGAGTTTCTCGTCGGGAAGCAACTCGGCGTGGTACTCGTTGATACCGACCTGTTCGGCGATCGCGCGGGCAGTGCCCTCGTTGTCGCCGGTGAGCATCACGACGCGGACGCCTTGTTCCTGCAGTCGTGAGACCGCCCACGAGGCTTCGGGACGGACTCGGTCCGCGACGGCGACGACACCCAGCGGACCGTCCTCGGTGCCGACGACGATGACGGTCTTGCCTTCGGCCTCGAGTCGCGGGACGATCTCGCTCAGCACGTCGAGACAGCCCTCGCGGTCGCAGTCGGGCCGCGATTCGCTGGCTGTCGACGTGGCCTCAAGCGCCGTCCCGCCGTCAGTCGTGACGTGGGCGTGTTCGAGGTCGGTCAGCCCCTCGAATAGATCAGGTTTGCCGACGTAGTGCGTTTCCCCGTCGATGTCGGCGCGGATTCCCTTTCCGGTCAGCGCTTCGAATCCCGAGACGGCCGGCTCGTCGGGATCGATTCCTTGCTCGTTTGCGTAGCCGACGATCGCCTGCGCGAGCGGGTGTTCGCTGCGGCGTTCGGCCGCGCTCGCCCGCCGGAGCACGTCTCCCTCGTCGGCTCCCTCGAGCGGGATCACATCTGTCACCGACAGGTCGCCGGTCGTCAGCGTCCCCGTTTTGTCGACCGCGAGCACGTCGCTCTCGGCGACCGACTCGAGGTAGCGGCCACCCTTGATCAGGACGCCATTACGCGCGGCGCTTGTGATCCCCGAGACGACGCTGACCGGCGTCGAGATGACGAATGCGCAGGGACAAGCGATGACCAGCAGCGTCAGCCCGCGCAGGAACCAGGTGTGCCACGACGCGCCGACGACCAGCGGCGGGCCGGCGGCGACCGCGATCGCGAGTGCGACGACGACCGGCGTATAGACGCTCGCAAAACGGTCGACGAACTGCTCGCGTTTGGTCTGTTCGCGTTCGGCGTCCTCGACGAGTTTGACGATCCGGGCGATCGTCGAGTCGCTCGCCGCGTGCTCGACGTCGACCTCGAGGTAGCCCGACTCCGCGATGGTACCGGCGAAGACCTCGTCGCCCGGCGTCTTGTCAGCGGGGACGCTCTCGCCTGTAATCGGGGATTCGTCGACGGCGCTCTCGCCTTCGCGGACGGTCCCGTCAGCGGGGATCTTCTCACCTGGCCGCACGACGACGCGATCGCCGACCGCGAGGTCGTCGGCTGGGATCGTCTCCTCGGAGCCGTCCTCGCGTTTGACGGTCGCGGTGTCCGGCGAGAGGTCCATCAGTTCTCGCAGGGAGTCCCGTGCGCGGTCCATCGAGTACGTCTCGAGCAACTCGGCGATGTTGAACAGGACGGCGAGCATGGCCCCCTCGAAGGGGTGGTGGGCCGCGACGGCGGCGATGATGCCGACGGTCATCAGGAAGTCGATGTCGAGACTCCGATTGCGCGCGGAGTAGTAGCCGCTCCGGAAGATCGGCGCGCCGACGACGGCCGCGGTCACAATAAAGAGCAGCGTCGAGAGCTGGTAGCTCCGGCCACTGACTGCAAAGAGGGTTGGATCGAGTCCAGTGAGGACGAACTCGAGGGCCATCCCGACGGCCACGACGATGGCACCGATGCCCGTGATAGCGGCCCGTCGGCTCTTCCAGACGGGCTCGGCGTCTGCCATCGGCTCACCGTCGGTGTCGAGCGGCGTCGCGTCGTAGCCGGCGGACTCGATCGCGTCGACGATCGACTCGGGAGCAGTCCCTTCGTCGACCGCGACGGTTACGCGGCCCGACGTGGGCCGGGTCTCGATATCGCCGACGCCGTCGGCCCCCTCGAGGGCGGTTTCGACTTTGCTCGCACACGAGGCACAGTCCATGCTGGGGACCGACACGGTCAGCTCGTCGGCGTCGCGGCTGCCATCGCCGACGATCTCGTAGCCGGCCGCGCGGACCCGCTCGCGGATCTCGCCGTCGCTCGTCTCCGTCGGATCGTATTCGACGACGAGTCGGCCGCTGGTTACGCGTGCGTCCAGCTCGTCGATTCCCTCGAGCCGGTCGACGCTGTTGGTCACCTTGCCAGCACACGACGAACAGTCCATCTCCGGGACGCGGAGTTCGAGGGTGCGGGTCGCGTCCGGCCCCTCGCCCGCGTCCGGCGGCGAAACATCACTCATTACTCGCGCCTACTCGCTCGTCACGCATACGGGTTATTCGGCGTGCGCCAACTCGGCACCGGCGGAGGTGGCGTCGTCGCTGTCGCGTGCTGCTCTCTGCCGTTTGGAATACGGCTCTTTATTGGATGCGTCTGATTAGCGACGGGCACTCATGTTTGCGAATATCGACCTTGGGCCGCAGTGTCCCGTTTGTGAGTCTGCAATGTGGGAGTTCACGACTGCGACGGACTTTATGGGGGTCGACAACGAGCACCTGGCAGCGGATGTGACTGCCGAGGCGGAATGCTTCGATTGTGACTCGGTCTTTGCAGTTTCGGTCACAGTCGACGACGAGGACTGTCTACGGACATCCGACGGCGAGTCAGCGAGCCCACCACAGGGGTTTGGGTGGGGAACCGTTCGGTCACAGATCGTTGCCACACACGTCCTCCACGTGTGGGGCGATACCAACGATAGCTTCGGCGACCAGTATTGCCAAACGTACGACTTTCAGGACATTCGGCTCATCGAAGACCAGTCCTGACCTCCTCGAGGCGATCACCGACCGACGGCGATCGTCTCGTCGTACTCGAGCGAGTCGTCGGCGACGAACGCAGTCGCGAGGGTCGCTTCAGCCCGCCGGAGCCGATAGGAGAGCGTCGAGCGTGGCACGTCCAGTTTCTCTGCGAGTTCCGAGAGGTCGGTCCGCCGTGGGGTCTCGTAGTAGCCGTATTCGACGGCGGCCTGCAGTGCCGCCCGCTGTTCGGCCGGCAGTGATTTGTCCGCGTCGTCTTCTTCGCGACCCGGGTCGAGATCGGTCAGCCGGAGTATCTCCATGCCGGCACACTCGCCGACCTCGTCGCCGAGCGCATCGAAGAAGTCACCGACCGACGCGTCGCGCCCGAGAACGATCCGCCAGCGGTAGCGCCGTCCCTCTCGATAGGTCTCGAAGAGCAGTCCTTCGCCGAGATACTCGAGTGCGAGGTGGGGAACCGACGTACAGACGTCAGTGCGATCCCAGTAGGTGTAGACGACGAGTTCGTCGCTTGAGCGATCGAGGAGTTGCGTCTCGCAGTCAGCCCCGCAGTCGTCCCTGACCAGACAGTCCGCACAGTAGGTCGGCTCGCGGTAGGCTCCCTCGAGTGCCTCGATCCCGGCGGGCGAGCCGGTCGCATGGTCGACCCGCCAGAGGCTCTCGGGCGTGACGTGACACGCGAGCGACCGCACCGTCGTCTCCGGGTTGGCCTCGAGCACGTCCGCGACCGGATTTGTGTCAGGATCGTACTCGAGGGCGAAGACGAACTCTCTCATTACGCGACGGTAGGAGTCGACGCGACAAAGGGCTGCTGGCGAGCGACAGCAGTGGCCGAGAGCGGGGTTCGAACGACAGTGAGAGTCGCGCGATCCGGGGAAAGGAAGGCTGTCCACCGATCCCCATCGCGAGCGAACCCGACGGGTGAGCGAGCGGGCCGACGACTGATGTGGCATGACGCGAAGCGTT
>Ga0207757_101377_pt1 | contig 10704 bp, 10 predicted proteins | sample A23P3SouthBayCA_2_FD_187752 | JGI IMG/M metagenome (GOLD analysis project Ga0207757, IMG submission 187752) | Aerobic enrichment media microbial communities from Eden Landing Ponds, California, USA - A23 P3 (2) (SPAdes) | ecosystem: Environmental > Aquatic > Marine > Unclassified | place...
CCGCCCTGCCCATGACACCGGACCACCCGATCCAGCGAGGACAGCGCTACAACCGCATCATCATGATCGTCTTCGGCATCGGCATCCTGGCCTTCTTCGCCGGGATGCTGATCGACCGGACGCTCGTGGGCCTCGTCGTCTACGCCGTCGCGTGTCTGAGCGGCGTCGCAGCCCTCCTCTACCTGCACTTCGTCAGTTCGGTCCCGCTCGGCGACGAGCGCGACCGCCAGCTCCAGGACCGCGCGAGCGGCGCGGTGATCAACCTCTTTGCCTTCGTCGGGCTCCCGGCCATCATCGGGCTGTACCTGCTCGATGGCTTCACGGGCTACACCATCGGCCCGCGGCTCTGGGGTGCGATCTGGGCGTACGCCGCACTGTACCTGACCTGGGGTGCCGTCTACACCATCTACCGCTACCGCACATGAACAACGACCTCGCGGACAGACGCGACCGCGCGGGCCTGAGTCAGGCCGACCTCGCCGCCGAGGTCGACGTCTCGCGCCAGACCATCAACGCCATCGAGCGCGGCCGGTACGACCCCTCTCTCGAACTGGCCCTCGACCTGGCCGAGTACTTCGACTGTGACGTCGAGGACATCTTCGACCCCGGGGACTGACGGTCCCGGTCTCCCGCTGACGTTTGCCTATATGGGCCTCGCCCTCCAACGCGGCCCCATGGAACTCGACCACGCCGGCATCGCGACGGACGACGCGACAGCCTTCGTCGATCTGTACACCGAACTGCTTGACTGCGACGTCGCCCACGAAGAGCAGTTCGACGACATGCAGGTCGTCTTCCTCGACCTGGGGAACGCCTACGTCGAGGTCCTGGAACCGCTCGGGGACGAGGGTGCCATCGCCCGGTACCTCGACGGCACCGGCCCCGGCATCCACCACCTGGCCGTCGAGACCAGCGACGTGGCGGCTGCCCTGGACCACGCTCGGGACCTGGGCGTCGAGGTCATCGACGAGGAGCCACGGCCCGGCGCCTGGGGCCACTCCGTGGCCTTTCTGCACCCGGCGTCGACGGGCGGGGTCCTGCTGGAGTTCGTCGAGCACTGAGTCGTCGGGCGCCGTCGTCGGGCGCCGAAACGTACAAACATACAGACGTACAAATGAGGCCAGAACGTCCGCGGTTTGAAATGAGAACGCGCGGGCAATTCGAGCCATGGCCATCGATAGAGACGAGTTCGAGGCGGCCGACCCCTCCGGCGACGCAACCAACGCCGAGCGCGTGGGACGGTTCCTCCTTCGCCACCGCGACAAGGCCTTCAAGGCTCGCGAAATCGCCGAGCGGACGGACGTCGAGGAGAACTCGATCCACCCCGTCCTGGGGCGCTTGCTGGACCGCGGCCTCGTCCGGCACAAGCGACCGTACTGGGCTGTCGGGGACGTCGACGATGTGATGTCAGCGCTGGCGTACCACGAGACGGTCGAGTTTCTCGACGAGGAACTCGGCTCGGAGAGCCGCGGGGAGTGGCTCGAGGCGGCCTCGGAGATGCCGAATGGTGAGTGACGGACCGGACCCTGCTAATCTCCGTCGCGGCGACGTCGTCCTCGCACTGGATGCCTTCACGGACGACGGCGACGCGACGCGACCGTGGGCGGTGGTCAACAACGAGTCTCACCCCTTCGACGGCCAGCAGTACGTCGCGATGGCACTGACGACCAGGACGTGGTACGAACACAGGGTGCCGCTCGCCGACGACGATTTCCGGGAGAGTCGGACGCCGGTCGATAGCTCGCTCGTTCCACACGCACTCTCGTCACTTCGCCCAGGCCTGGTGACCGACCACGTCTGTCGATTGGCCCCCGAGCCCGTGGACGAGGCAGTCGAGTGTCTCCATTCGTACCTCGTCGCCGGCAGTTGACGCGCTACTCCACCCACACGGTCTTCCGGTTGACCCACTCCTTCAGCCCGGCCTCGCCGAGTTCGCGGCCGTAGCCGGAGTCCTTGACGCCGCCGAAGGGGACGCGCGGGTCCGAGGCCGTGGTCTGGTTGACGAAGACGTTGCCGGCGTCGATGCGCCGCGCGAGGGCCTCGCCCCGGTGGCGGTCCTCGGTCCAGACGCTCGCGCCCAGACCGAACTGCGTGTCGTTGGCGACGGCGACGGCCTCGTCTTCGTCGCCGACTTCATGAATTACCGCCACGGGGCCGAACAGTTCCTCCTCGCGCGCGGGGGCGCCCTCGGGGACGTCCGCGAGGACCGTCGGCTGGTAGTAGGCACCCTCGCGATCCGGGACCTCGCCGCCGCGGAGGACGGTCGCGCCGGCCTCGACGCTCTCTGTGACCTGGCGAGCGAGTTCGTCGCGGTGTCGCTCGCTGACCATCGGCCCGACGTCCGTCTCGTCGTCCGCCGGGTCGCCGACGACCAGGTCGTCGACGCCGTCGAGGTAAGTATCGAGGAACTCGTCGAAGACGACCTCGTGGACGATGGTCCGCTTGGCGGCGATGCAGGACTGCCCCGCGTTCATCATCCGGCCGTCGACGCCGCAGGTCGCGGCCGCTTCGACGTCGGCGTCGCCGAGGACCACGAAGGGGTCGGAGCCACCCAGTTCGAGGACGGTCTTGGTCACGTGCGAGCCGGCCGATTCCGCCAGGAGTTCGCCCGCGCGGTTGCTGCCGGTCAGCGTCGCGCCGCGGACGCGCGGGTCGGGGAGGAGCTGGTCGTGGATGGCGTCGACGTCGGCCAGCAGCGACTGGAAGACGCCCTCGGGGACGCCCGCCGCCTCGAATATCTCCTCGGCTGCGCGCGAGCACCCTGGGACTTCGGGCGCGTGCTTCAGGACGGCGGCATTGCCGGCGACGACGGTCGGGATCGCCCAGCGGAAGACCTGCCAGAAGGGGAAGTTCCAGGGCATGATCCCGAGGATGACGCCATGGGGATCGTGGACGGTCTTCGCGGTGGTCCCCGGCGGGCTGGGGTACGTCTCGGCCTGGAGGTACGTGCTGGCGTACTCGGCGTAGTGCTCGCAGAGCCAGGCGCACTTCTCGACCTCCCCGCGGGCCTGCGAGATCGGTTTCCCCATCTCGCCGGTCATGAGGCTGGCGTACTCCTCGACGTTCTCGGCGAGGACGTCCCCGATCGCGTCGATCAGGGTCTCGCGCTCGGAGACTGGACGGTCGGCCCACGACGACTGCGCCGCTGCCGCACGGTCGAGCGCGTCGTCGACGGCGCCGGCGCCGTCGGGCTCGTAGGACGATACGACCTCGCCCGTGGCTGGGTTGACGGATTGCATACGTCGCCAAAGGAGCGAGTGGGGAATAAGCCTACGTGCTGCGCGTGGGCGGAAGTGCCGTGGGGTCGACTCGTCGGCAGTGGACAGCGGCTCCCGCGCCTGTCCGGTCTGCCTCTCGCGACGTGACGACCGGCGGTTTCCACCCGACCGAGTCCACAGTGCGTGCAGGTACCGGCAGATTTGGCAGCCACTCTCGGGGGGTTTGCAGAAGGCTTTTCCTCTCGCCTTCGGTAGCTCCGGGCGATAATGCCCGAGGATCTGAACTGGGCCATCGGCGGCGAAGCCGGCGATGGAATCGACTCTACCGGTAAGATATTCGCCCAGGCACTCTCGCGCGCGGGACGGCACGTCTTCACGTCGAAGGACTTCGCCTCTCGCATCCGCGGAGGGTACACGGCGTACAAAGTACGGACGGCAGTCGAGCGCTGCGACAGCGTCGTCGACCGCCTGGACATCCTGATCGCCCTCACGGAGCGCACCATCGACGAGAACATGGACGAGCTCCACGAGGGAAGCGTCATCATCTACGATGGCGAGCGGACGACGATGCAGGACGTCGAGATTCCCGAGGGGATGGTCGGCCTCGACGTGCCCCTCAAGAGCCTGGCCGAGGAGGCCGGGGGCGCAATCATGCGCAACGTCGTCGCGCTCGGCGTGGCCTGCGAGGTCGCCGACTTCCCGATCGAGAACTTAGACGAGTCCCTGGAGAAGCGCTTCGGCGACAAGGGCCAGGCCATCGTCGAGAACAACAAGGAGGCCGCCCGGGTCGGCAAGAACTACGTCGCCGAGGAGTACGACGACCACGACTTCCCCTACGAACTTGAGACGACCGACAAGGACTACGTCCTGCTGAACGGCGACGAGGCCATCGGCATGGGCGCGCTCGCGGCGGGCTGTCGGTTCTACGCGGGCTACCCGATCACCCCGGCGACGGACGTGATGGAGTACCTGACCGGCCGGATCGACCAGTACGGCGGCAAGGTCGTCCAGGCGGAAGACGAACTGGCCGCGATCAACCTCGCGCTCGGCGCCGCGCGCGCCGGCGCACGGTCGATGACGGCCACGTCCGGGCCGGGCATCGACCTCATGACCGAGACCTTCGGCCTCGTGGCGACGACCGAGACGCCGATGGTCATCTGTGACGTGATGCGCTCGGGCCCCTCGACCGGGATGCCGACCAAGCAGGAACAGGGCGACCTGAACATGACGCTGTACGGCGGCCACGGCGAGATCCCGCGGTTCGTGGTCGCGCCGACCACCGTCGCGGAGTGCTTCTGGAAGACCGTCGAGGCGTTCAACCTCGCCGAGAAGTACCAGATCCCGGTCTACCTCGTCTCGGACCTCGCGCTCGCGGTCACTGAACAGACGTTCCCGCCGGAGGCCTTCGACATGGACGAGGTCGAAATCGAGCGGGGCAACGTCGTCGGCGCCGACGAGGTCGACGAGTGGGTCGACGAGAAGGAGCGCTTCCAGCCCCACGCCCCGACCGAGGACGGCGTCAGCCCGCGGACCTTCCCCGGGACCCCCGGCGGTGCCCACATGACGACGGGCCTGGAGCACGACTCGCTCGGCCGCCGGACCGAGGAAGAGGAGGTCCGCGTCGAGCAGGTCCAGAAGCGACAGCGCAAGGTCGAGACCGCCCAGGAGCGAGAGGAGTGGGACTACCGCGAGTTCGGCGACCCCGACGCCGACACGCTGGTCATCTCCTGGGGCTCCAACGAGGGGGCCATCCGGGAGGGCATGGAGTTCTTAGAGGAGGACGGCATCGACGTCCGATTCATTTCGGTGCCGTACATCTTCCCCCGACCTGACTTGAGCGAGGAGATCGAACAGGCAGAACAGACCATCGTGGTCGAGTGCAACGCCGAAGGCCAGTTCGCGGACGTCATCGAACACGACGTCCTGGAGCGGGTCGAGCGCATCAACAAGTACACGGGCGTGCGGTTCAAGGCCGACGAACTCGCAGACGACATCAAGGATGCGGTCGGCCACCCCCAGGAGGCCTAACACATGAGCTCAGAGGTCAGATTCACCGACTTCAAGTCCGACAAGCAACCGACGTGGTGTCCCGGCTGCGGCGACTTCGGGACGATGAACGGCATGATGAAGGCCCTCGCCGAGACGGGCAACCACCCCGACGACACCTTCGTCGTGGCCGGCATCGGCTGTTCCGGCAAGATCGGGACCTACATGCACAGCTACGCGCTCCACGGCGTCCACGGGCGCGCGCTCCCGGTCGGCATCGGCGTCAAGCTCGCCAATCCGAACCTCGAAGTGATGGTCGCCGGCGGCGACGGCGACGGCTTCTCCATCGGCGCGGGCCACTTCGTCCACGCCGTCCGCCGAAACGTCGACATGTCCTACGTGGTCATGGACAACCGCATCTACGGCCTGACGAAGGGCCAGGCCTCGCCGACCAGCCGCGAGGACTTCGAGACGTCGACCTCGCCCGAGGGTCCGAAGATGCCCCCAGTCAACCCCCTCGCCCTGGCGCTGTCGGCCGGCGCGACCTTCATCGCGCAGTCGTTCAGTTCGGACAGTCAGCGCCACACCGAGATCGTCAAGCAGGCCATCGAGCACGATGGCTTCGGCTTCGTCAACGTCTACTCGCCCTGCGTCACTTTCAACGACGTCGACACCTACGACTACTTCCGGGACACCATCGTGGACCTCGGCGACGAGGACCACGACCCGACGGACTACGACGCCGCCCAGGAGAAGATCATGCAGGGCGACAAGGAGTACATGGGCGTCATCTACCAGGACGAGAACAGCGTCCCGTGGGAGGAACGCGAGGGACTGACCGAGAGCATGGCCGACGTTCCCGACGGCGCCCCCGAGAACGGGATGGACCTCGTCCGCGAGTTCTACTGACGGTTCCCGCGTTCGCGCGACGAGCGTCGATTTTCTCCGGGATTCTCCTGGTCCCGACCCGGACGGACCAGATTGTCGGGACTCAGTCTCGACGGGACCGCTGATTCCCCGATATCAGAGACGAGAGCCACGCTACCTATAATATCGGCTTCCTCGCAAGCCTGGCGACTTTGTCGGTCCCGGGCGACCCTCTTACTCAGATGACGACACGCCCGAACGTGGCCGTCGTGGTGATGGACACGACGCGTGCGACGGAGACGGTGCCGGCCGACGACGACACCACGCCCACGCTCGCCAGACTCGCGGACGCCGGGACGGAGTTCACCGACGCCGTCGCTACTGCCCCGTGGACGCTCCCATCGCACGCGTCGTTGTTCACCGGCACCTATCCGTCGAAACACGGTGCCCACGGGGCGAATCCGACCTTCGAGGCCGACGTGGAGCCGCTGGCCGAAACGCTCGCCGGCGTCGGCTACGAGACCGTGGCCGTCTCGAACAACACCTGGATCTCGGACGAGTTCGGGATGGACCGCGGGTTCGACACGGTAGAGAAGACCTGGCAACTGGACGGGGCCGGGGCCGACCTCGGTGGGATGATCCAGGCGAAGACGTTGCGGGGCAAGCTTGGGGTCCTCCGGCGGCGCCTCTTCGACGGCGGCAGGCCGGCCCGGAACCTGCTGAACGCCCTGTACCTGACCGTCGCCACCGACAGGGCGTCGGACGACGGCGCCGCGCGGACCAACGACTGGATCCGCGCGTGGCTCACTGACCGCGACGACGACCGCCCCTTTTTCCTGTTCGTCAACTACCTCGAACCGCACATCGACTACGACCCGCCGAGACGCCACGCCGAGCCACACCTGCCCGAGGGCGTCAGTTACGAGGAGGCGACCGGGATTCGCCAGGCCCCCAGGGCCTACGACGTCGGCGACTACGACCTCACCGACCGGGAGTTCGAGATTCTCCGCGGCCTGTACAGGGGCTCGATCAGCTACCTCGACGAGCGCCTCGGCGAACTCCTGGAAATCCTCCGAGCCGCGGACGCCTTCGCGGACACGCTCCTCGTTGTCACGTCCGACCACGGTGAGAACGTCGGCGAACACGGCCTGTTCGGCCACCAGTACAACTGCTACAACACCGTCCTGCGGGTCCCGCTCGTGGTGCACGGCGGCCCCTTCATCGGCGGCCACGCCGCTGCCGGCGACCTCGTCCAGCACGTCGACCTGGCTCCGACGCTGCTCGACGCGGCCGGCGTCGACGGGGACGGCGTCCGCGACCAGTACCAGGGTCACTCGCTGCTGGACGAGGCCGCCGAGCCACGAACGCACGCCGTCTCCGAGTACGTCGCCCCACAGCCGTCGATGGCGGCCCTCGAGCGACGGTTCGGCGACCTCCCGCCCTCGGTCCGACGGTTCGACCGACGGCTCACGGCCGTCCAGACGACCGAGTACAAGCTGATACGGGGGTCCGACGGCACGGAGGAACTCTACCGGATCGCCGACGATCCGGCGGAGACGACCGACCGGGCCGCGGACGAGCGGAGTGCCGTCCGCCTCCTCGGGGACGTCCTGGATGACTGGCGGGAGTCCTTCAGGCCGGCCCCGACCACGGGGCCGGTCTCGATGACAGAGGCGACCGAGGAACGCCTTGCCGACCTCGGGTACCTCCAGTGAGTTACAGGGACACCGCGAGGTGGCGGCTCTCGAAGCCGTCGTCGAGGTCGACGTCGAATGCCTCGGCGAGGACGCTCAGGCCCAGCCGCCGGGCGAGCGGTCGCGCGTCCGCGGCCAGCGCGTCGGCGAATGCCGACTCCCCTGGGACCGTCTCACCGGCCAGCGTCCGCCGGAGCGTGGCCGCGTCCGGGTCGTCGAGGTCGGCCGCGAGTGCCCGTAGCTGGAGGGCGACGTGGACGCCGGCGGCGAGGTACCGGACCGCCCGCCGCTCGGGGTCCGGGACGCCCGTGATCGTCGAGAGGTACCTGGCGGCGCTGGTCTCGCCGGGTTCGCGTTGCGCCGCGACCCAGTCCTCGACCGCGTCGCGCGTCGCGTCGGCCGGCAGGTCGTCGACGGCGGCTTCGTAGAGGGCGGCCTCCTCGTCGGCCACGTCGTGGAAGACGTTGCCGACGACGACGGCGTCCGCACCGGCGTCGATGACGGCCTCGGCGTTGGCCCGGTCGTCCAGACCGCCGCCGTACCAGATCCGCGACCAGTCGACGCCCTCGTCGACGGCCTCGAGGATGGCGACCGCCTCCTCGCCACCGAACGTGCCGGAGTACTCCAGGTAGATCACCTCGCTCTCGAGGTGGCGCTCGGCGGCCATCGCGCGCTGCTTGGCCTGGCGGGGCTCGAGGAGGTCGTCCTCGCCCACGTTGGCCTCCCGCGCAGCCGCGCTGTCCGTGTTCATGATGATGTAGGCCTCGAAGACGGCCTCTCGGATGAGCCACGAGGCGGCGAAGTTCGCGAGGCGGTCGGTCACGCCGTCGCCGACGCGCAGGGGGAGTTTGTCGGCAATCAGTTTCGGGGCCAGTTCCTCTTTGACGTGTTCGATCCCTTCGCCGAGCGTGCCGACGATGGCCTGGCTGTCACCGTTGAGCACCTCGGGGACGGCGAGGAAGGCGGCCTGGTCGCGGGTGCGGTCCGTCACGTGCGCGGCTGCACTCGGCTCGTGGAAGGCCGTGACGTCCGCGGCGTTGACCAGGTCGAAGGTCTCCTCGGTGTTGCGCTCGGTGACGTCGCGGGAGCCACCGACGGAGACGCCACCGGTGTGCTGAAGGTAGAGGGGGTAGGCAAGGGGCAGTTGCTTCTCGTCCTCCGGGTCGACCTTCGTGACGTGCTCCCACTCCGGGACCGGATTCGTGTCGACTGACAGGAGCGTCCGCCCGCCGATGGAGACGGCACTGCCGACGTTTCCGACCGTCCGCACGACGCGTTCCAGACCCGACATCGCTTGCTCGGACACAGGTCCCTGGTCTTTAAAAAGGGTCCCTATTCGTCCCCGCCCGGCAGGACCTCGGGTCTCCCGGACCGATAGATGTACTCGGTCGCGATGCCCGAGAGCGGCGACCCGGCCGCCGTCGCAGCCCGCTTGGCCCGGTCGAGGTACGCCTCCGACAGGCCCACGACCCGGGCGTGGGCCTCGGCGTCGCTCCCGGCGAGCAGGTACTCAGCCGTGACCGGCGTGAGCTGTCCCTCACGGCGGTCGGCGTGGTAGTCGTCGACGTCGTCGAGCCAGACCTGTGCGCCGATGATCGCGAGGACAATCGACCGCGCAAAGGCGTCCCCGACGTCGAAGCCGCCGCTCCGGTACATCTGACACATCCCGTCGTAGATCACGCCGACGCGGTCGTACTGCGTCCGCGCGTAGGGCAGGTCGAGGTCCGCCTCGCGGAGCGCGTCCGGCACCCCCTCGAAGGGCGCGTCGCGGTACTCGGTCCGGATCGCCTCGCGGGCGTCGTCGTCGCCGTCTTTCGCCGCCGCGTAGAGGTCCCGGAAGTGCTCGTCGTCGTCCTGATGGGCCTCGGAGACCTCGACGGCCCAGTCGTAGGCCTCGCGCACCGCCGGATCGAAGTCGTCGAACTGCGACTCGACGCGCGCCTGGAGTCGTTCCTGTGCGATTGCGGCGATCCGCGCCCGGTCGTCCTCGTCGACGGGGAAGTCCACCTCGAAGTCCTCGAACTCGGCGTCGTTGCGAGCGTCGCGCATGTCCCCGTCGAGCAGCGCCTCGATGGCCAGCCGCGTCATCGCCTCGGCGCGTTCCCGGCGCTCGGGGTCCTCGTGGGTCCGATAGAGGTGCCCGAGAGTCAACTGGGCCGGCAGGACGAGCTTGGTGTCGTAGGCGAAGGTGACGGACGCCCGTCCGAACTCCTCGGCGATGGCCGCCTCGACGGGCTCGAAGGCGGTCCGGATCATCGCCTCGGTCACGTCGTCGACCGTTCGCTTCAGGCGGAGGCTCTGGAGGTCGAAGACGCCCGTGTCGCCGTAGAAGCCGAAGACTGCCCGCGCGGACGTCGGGAGTCCGTCGCGCCCGGCCAGCCAGGTCGCCGTCCCTCGGATCATCGCGTGGATACTGGCCGAGCGTGTGGTCGGTGCCGCCTTAGGGGTTTCGTCCCACGCTCTTCGACGCTTACTGCGTCCGAACCTGCGGTGCTTCAGTTGGCGTCTTTCACGTCGCGCGCGGTCGACAGAGCCGACCACCTCAAAACGTATGGGCACAGCCGTCACGCAGGCCGCCCCTTTCAGTCCGCTCTGGCTGGATTGGGCGTCCACCGAAACTGTCCTTCCGGACGACCACCGGTGGTGGGACTGAAAGGGGCGACCGGCTCGGCGAAGGCAGGCGACGAAAGCACTGGAGCGACCGGAGGGAGCGAAGCGCGCACCGATCCTCCCGAGTCGAGACGGTCGGGGCTTTCTGGCAGTTCACGCTACCCGGGTCGACACACTGCTCAGAAGCCACGCTACTTCCGAGAACCCGAAACGACCAAACCGACGACGGCCCAAAACGGAGGAAATGGACGTCCTGGGCCGGTACGAGAACCTCGTCGACGACGTCGAGGCCTTCCGTGCCGCCTGTGACCGACCGCTCCCCTCTGCGG
>Ga0207757_101379_pt1 | contig 10675 bp, 11 predicted proteins | sample A23P3SouthBayCA_2_FD_187752 | JGI IMG/M metagenome (GOLD analysis project Ga0207757, IMG submission 187752) | Aerobic enrichment media microbial communities from Eden Landing Ponds, California, USA - A23 P3 (2) (SPAdes) | ecosystem: Environmental > Aquatic > Marine > Unclassified | place...
GAGCCGCTGGAGTGGCAGGTGAACGCCGTCAACGCGCCGAAGATCGCCGAGGAACGCGGAATCGAGGTGACCGAGGAGAAGACGCGCCAGAGCGAGGACTTCCAGAGTCTCGTCACCGTCACCGTCGGCGACGGGGACGCGGAGATCGGCGCCTGCGGCACGCTCTTTGCCGGCGACGACCCACGGATCGTCCGCCTCGACGGCTACCGCGTCGACGCCGTCCCGCACGGCCAGATGCTCGTCGTCCGCAACTACGACCGTCCCGGCGTCCTCGGGCTGATCGGGACCGTCCTCGGCGACAACGACGTCAACATCGCGGGGATGTTCAACGGTCGCGAGACCCTCGGCGGCGAGGCGATGACCGTCTACAACCTCGACGAACCGGTGCCGGACAGCGCCGTCGAAGAGATCCGGGCCGACGACCGCATCATCGACGTGAAAGAGATCACGCTCGGCAACGGCGAGGACTAGAGGCCGAGAAAGCGGGCGAGACGGACGAGAGCGCCGGACGAGGGGGCGGGATCGGCACGCGACGCGTCCGTCGACCGCTCGGCGTCGCTCGATCCGCAGTCACGGTCGAGCAGCCGTTCGTACCGGTCGACGATCCGCTCGTTCTCGCGGCGTTGTCGCTTCACCGCGGCACGTAAGGCTTCGTTCTCCCGCTCCAGTTCGGCGATGCGAGCCTCGGAATCGCGATCCGGATCGCGTGATCGCGACGCCGACGGCCCGGAGCGACCGCTACTCACCGTTCCCGTCGGGAGACCAGTCGGTACCATGGGAGAGAGTCACACCCACACGATCAAAAACCCCCGTCAGACGGCCGTCGGACGGCGCTACTCGGCGAGGTGGTCGAGGATGGCCTCGGTGTCGTTCGGGACGGGTTCGGGGTCGTTGCCGGCGGCGAAGGCGGCGTCGGGATCTTTCAGCAGATGCCCCGTCGTGAGACAGACCACCTGTTCGTCGTCGTCGACGACGCCCCGGTCCCGGAGTTTCCGGAGACCGGCGACGGAGGCCGCGGAGGCGGGTTCGACGCCGACGCCCTCGCCCGCGAGCGCCCGTTGCGCGTCGGTGATGGCCTCGTCGGAGACGGCGACGGCGGTCCCCCCGGTCTCGCGGATACCCGGGAGAGCCTTCGGCGCGTTGACCGGGTTGCCGATGCGGATGGCGGTGGCGATGGTCTCGACCTCCTCCCACCGACGGACCTCGTCGGCGCCCTCCTCGACCGCTTCGACCATCGGCGCCGCGCCCTCGGCCTGAACGCCCGTCAGTTTCGGCACGTCGGTGGGGTCGAGCGCCCCGCTCTGGACGAGTTCCCGGAAGCACTTGTACAGCGCCGCCGTGTTGCCCGCGTTCCCCACCGGGAGGACGATGCGATCCGGATACGTGCCGTGGTCCCGCTGGAACTCCTCCAAGATCTCCAGTCCGATGGTCTTCTGTCCCTCCAGCCGGAAGGGGTTCAGCGAGTTGAGCAGGTACACCTCGCCGCGGGCGGCGAGTTCCTGCACGATGTCGAGACAGTCGTCGAAGTTACCGTCGACTTCGAGGATGCGGGCGTCGTGGAGGGCGGCCTGTGCGATCTTGCCGGCGGCGACCTTGCCCGCCGGCAGGAGGACGAGCGTCCCCATCCCGGCGCGGGCGCCGTAGGCCGCGAGGGCGGCGCTGGTGTTGCCCGTCGAGGCACAGGCTAGCCGTCCGACGCCGAGTTCCTCCGCGACGCGGACGCCGACGGTCATGCCGCGATCCTTGAACGCCCCGGTCGGGTTCATCCCCTCGTGTTTGACGCGGAGGCGTTCGACGCCGACCTCGTCTTCCAGCCGAGGGACGTGGTGGAGCGGCGTGTCCCCTTCGGGGAGCGAGACGCCCATCTCGAAGGGCAGGGCGTCGGCGTAGCGCCAGACGCCGCGGCCCGAGAAGTCCTCGAAGGTTGGCGGGTCGGCGTAGCGGACTTCGAGCAGGCCATCGCAGTCGTCACAGGTGTATCTGATCGCCGAGAAGGGAGCGAACGTCTCGCCGCACTCGATACAGGCGAGCCAGACGCCGTCGTCGGCGACGCCCGGTGCCGAGGGAGCGGCCGCGGTCAGGTCGAGACTCATTGGCGGAGAGACGGACCGCGAAGTGAAAAACGGGACGGGTTCGGGCGCGTCTCGCCGGCGTCACTCCCCGCCGAAGCCGTCGATGGCGTCGTGGACCTTCTCGACCCAGGCGTCGAGGGTGCGATGCATCAGCCGTTTGGCCTCGGGGAGTGGCGTCGCGGTGTACTGGTAGACGTAGCCGCCGGGATCGAGCAGGCGTCGTTCCCGCTCGACGAGTCCCTTCTCCAGGAGCGTCGTCAGCGACCGGTTGACGTTGCTCCGGTCGCGGTCGAGTTCCTCGGCGAGTTCCGCGACCGTACTCCCCGGATTGTCGAGCAAGACGAGGTACGTCCGACTCTCGTGGTCCTGAATCCCGAACACACAGGAGAGGACGTGTTGAAAGCTCGGCTCCTCGACGCCGACGAGTTCCTCGATGTCGGGGACGTCGGTGTCGGACATACCCACCGTTGGTCCCGAGCGACGTTAAAACTGCGGCACCGCGCGTGGCTCGTGGCGGCGGTCGTCGCGCAGTCGCGTTAGGCGTCCCGGCCGTACCCCATCTTCTCGATACACGTCCGCATCTCGTCGGCCGATCCGTGTTTGTGGAGCGTCGTCGGCGTGTCGCAGTAGTAGGTGGTGCCGTCGTGTCGGAGCGTCACCTCGTGGACGCCGCCGAGCATCTCCACGCGAACGACGACGCGCTGGCCCGAATCGAGGGCGTCGATGATTTCGGCGGTGGTCCACTCCCCCGCCTCAATCGTCAGAGCGGACATCACCGGGGAATCGGGCGGCCGCAACTTAAACGGCGGTGTCGGCGGCCACGCCGACCCGACAGGTTAAACGCGGGGACGCGCCAAACCCCGTCCAGATGAACCCCGCGGACATCCCCGGTCTCCCGGCGGGCGTCCCCGACTTCCTCTCCGAGTCGGGAATCGAGGCGCTCTACCCGCCACAGGCCGAGGCCGTCGACGCCGGCGTCACCGAGGGCGAGAGCCTCGTCGCCAGCGTCCCCACGGCCAGCGGCAAGACGTTGATCGCGGAACTCGCCATGCTGTCGAGCGTCGAGCGCGGCGGCAAAGCGCTGTACGTCGTCCCCCTGCGCGCGCTCGCCAGCGAAAAAAAGGCCGAGTTCGAGCGCTGGGCCGACTTCGACGTCGACGTGGGGGTCTCGACCGGCAACTACGAGTCGAGCGAGGAGTGGCTCTCCAGCCGCGACATCGTCGTCGCGACGAGCGAGAAGGTGGACTCGCTGGTGCGCAACGGGGCGCCGTGGATCGACGACCTCACTTGCGTCGTCGCCGACGAGGTCCACCTCGTCGACGACCCGAATCGGGGACCGACCCTCGAGGTGACGGTCGCGAAACTCCGGCGGATCAACCCCGGCCTGCAGGTAGTCGCGCTCTCCGCCACCGTCGACAACGCCGACGAGGTGGCCGACTGGCTGGACGCCGAACTCGTCAAGTCCGACTGGCGGCCGGTCGACCTCCGGACGGGAGTCCACTACGGCGACGCCATCACCTTCGACGACGACGACAGGCGCGAGGTGCCGGTGGGCCGGGGCGAACGCCCCACCGCGGCTCTCGTCGCCGACGCCCTCGACGAGGGCGGATCGTCGCTCGTCTTCGTCAACTCCCGCCGGAACGCGGAGGCGGCGGCCCGGCGGCTGGCCGACGTGACCGAAGACGCCCTCGACCCCGAGGAACGCGACGACCTCGACACGCTGGCCGACGAGGTGGCCGCCGTCTCCGACACCGAGACGAGCGACGACCTCGCCGCCGTGGTGGAGAAGGGCGCCGCCTTCCACCACGCCGGTCTCTCGGCCGAGCACCGCTCGCTCGTCGAGGACGCCTTCCGGGACCGCCTGCTGAAGGCCATCTGCGCGACGCCGACGCTCGCGGCGGGCGTCAACACCCCCAGTCGGCGGGTGATCGTCCGCGACTGGCGGCGCTACGACGGCGAGTTCGGCGGGATGAAACCCCTCGACACGCTGGAGGTCCACCAGATGTTCGGCCGCGCGGGGCGACCGGGACTCGACCCCTACGGCGAGGCCGTCCTGCTCGCGAAGGATCACGACACGATGGACGAACTGTTCGAGCGGTACGTCGACGCCGACCCGGAGCCGGTGCAGTCAAAACTCGCGCGGGAGCCGGCGATGCGGACCCACCTGTTGGCGACGGTCGCGTCGGGGTTCGCCCGGAGCCGTTCGGGCCTGCTCGATTTCCTCGACCGGACGCTGTACGCCGCCCAGGCCGACGAGACACAGCACCTCGAATCGGTCGTCGACTCGGTGATCGAGTATCTGATCGCCAACGACTTCGTGGAGCGTTCGGGCGACGAGATCACGGCCACCGAACTGGGCCACACCGTCTCCCGCCTCTACCTCGACCCGATGAGTGCGGCCGAAATCGTCGACGGCCTGCGCGAGGCGGACGACCCGACCCCGCTCGGTCTGTACCACCTCGTCTGCCGCACGCCCGACATGTACGAACTCTACCTGAAGTCGGGGGACCGGGAGACCTACACCGAGCTGTGTTACGAGCGCGAGTCGGAGTTTCTCGGCCGCGTCCCCTCGGAGTTCGAGGAGGTGCGCTTCGAAGAGTGGCTGTCGGCGCTGAAGACGGCGAAGCTACTGGAAGACTGGGCGAGCGAGGTCGACGAGGACCGCATCACCGAACGCTACGGCGTCGGTCCGGGCGACGTGCGCGGGAAAGTCGACACGGCGGAGTGGCTGCTCGGCGCGGCCGAACGCCTCGCGGTCGACCTCGACCTCGACTGCGTCGTGGCGGTCCGCGAGGCGAAAAAGCGCGTCGAGTACGGCGTGCGCGAGGAGCTACTGGATCTGGCGGGCGTCCGCAACGTGGGGCGCAAGCGCGCCCGCCGCCTGTACGAGGCGGGCGTCGAGTCGCGGGCGGCCCTCCGCGAAGCGGACAAGGCGACCGTGCTCGGGGCGCTCCGGGGGCGCGAGCGGACCGCCGAGCGGATTCTGGAGAACGCCGGCCGGCGCGACCCCTCGATGGACGGGGTGAGCGCCGATGGGGAAGGGGAGGCGGTCGGCGACGAGACGGCGGCGACCGGCGGGCAGGCCAGCCTGGGTGATTTCGAGTGAGAGTCGTCGAAGGGATCGCCGACGTCGACGACCTCGACGCCTTCCTCGACCGCCTGAACGGGATCGCGGCCGACCACGGCGTCACGGTCCAGGCGTTCGACGCGCGCTACGTCGTGGGTCGGCGCCACCTCGACCGAGCGGTCGAGCTCGCGGACCGGGCGTTCGACCGGGGCGAGAACGTCGCGCGCGAGCGAGGCGTCGAGATACTGCTGTACGCGGCCGGGCGCCGGCAAATAGACGACGCGCTGGAGATGGGCGTGAACGAGGGACGGACGCCGGTAGCCGTCGTCGTGAGCGACGCCGGCGGGGGACGGGAGTCGGAAGCGGCCGCGGCGGCCGCCGTCGACGACCTGCTCGAACCGGCGGCGACGCTCGACGACGTCGACGCCGAGCGAGTGCGGGCCTTCTTCGACGTGACCGAGGCGGAAATCGGCGCCACGGACGGCGATCTGACGGATCTGGTCGAGGAGCGGGTCGCGTTACTCGACGTCGAAAAATGATGTGAAAATCGCCCACGTCGCGGCTTACATATGGGGCGGTGGTGTATCTTTCCGGGATGACTTCGGACGAATCCGACGGCGACGGTGCACCGACGGACATGGAGATCGCGCGAGCGACGGAGACACGCCCCATCGAGGACGTAGCGGGCGATATCGGTCTCGCTCCCGACGATCTCGATCCCCAGGGCAAGGGCATCGCGAAGATCGAACAGGACGCGATCCAGCGGACGCTGTCCGACGCCGACGAGGGGAAACTCATCCTCGTCACGGGGACGACCGCGACCCCCAAAGGCGCGGGCAAGACGGTGACGACCGTCGGTCTCGGACAGGGACTGAACCACCTGGGCGAGAAGGGCGTCGTCGCGGTCCGCGAGCCGTCGCTGGGGCCGGTGTTCGGCATCAAGGGCGGCGCCGCGGGCGGCGGCCACTCGCAGGTGCTCCCGATGGAGGACATCAACCTCCACTTCACGGGAGACCTCCACGCGCTGACGACCGCGCACAACCTGGTGTCGGCGACGCTCGACACCAAAGTCCACTACGGCAACGATCTCGACGTCGACGTCGATCAGGTGAGCTGGAAGCGCGCGCTCGACATGAACGACCGGGCGCTCCGGGAGGTCGTCGTCGGTCTCGGCGGCGAGACCAACGGCCCGCCCCGCGAGGACGGCTTCCAGATCACGGCCGCGTCCGAGGTGATGGCGGTGCTCTGTCTCGCGGACTCGCTCGCGGACCTGAAAGAGCGGCTCGCGCGGATGATCGTCGCCTACGACTCGGCGGGCGATCCCGTCACCGTCGACGATCTGGGCATCGAGGGCGCGATGGCGATGCTGCTGAAAGACGCCCTCCGGCCCAACTTCGTCCAGACCATCGAGGGGTCGCCCGCGTTCGTCCACGGCGGTCCCTTCGCCAACATCGCCCACGGGACGAACTCCCTGGTGGCGGACAAACTCGGTCTCGCCCTCGGCGACTACCTCGTCACCGAAGCGGGCTTCGCCGCCGACCTCGGCTTCGAGAAGTTCGGGAACATCGTCTCGCGTCGGGGCGTCTCGCCCGACGCCGTCGTGCTCACGACCGCCGTCCGGTCGATGAAGTACCACGGCCTGGACATGTGGCCGGTCGACTACGACCGCCTCGACGAACCCGATCCCGAGGCGGTGAGCGCGGGGATGACGAACCTCGATCACCACGCGGGTATCATCGAGCAGTTCGGCGTCCCCTTCGTCGTCGCGATCAACCGCTTCCCGACGGACACCGACGCGGAGATCGACGCCATCGTCGAGCACTGCGAGGAACAGGGCTACCCGGTCGTGATCAGCGAGGCGTTCGCCGATGGCGGCGAGGGCGCCGCGGACCTCGCCGAGACGGCGAAGGACCTCGCCGACAGCGACGAGGGCGACTTCCAGCCGCTGTACGACCTCGACACGAGTCTGGAGGAGAAGATCCGGACGGTCGCGACCGAGGTGTACGGCGCCGAGGGTGCACACTTCACCGAGGACGCACTGGACGACCTCCAGCAGTTGGAGGAACAGGGCTACGGCGACATGCCCGTCTGCCTCTCGAAGACCCAGCACTCGACGACCGACGACCCGACGCGGAAGGGGGCGCCGACCGGGGACTGGACGCTCACGGTGCGGGAGTGTTACCCCGACGCCGGCGCCGGCTTCGTCGTCGTGCTCACGGGTGACGTGCTCACGATGCCCGGTCTCCCCGCCACGCCCGCGGCGGAGGGGATGGACGTCGACGCGAACGGCGACGTGAGCGGCCTGTTCTAACCCCGCCCGGCGACCGACGGGCGGGTCTCACCGCCCGTCGATTCGGGGGTTGCATGGCTGACGAGGGCGAATGAAAAAGATTACCACAGTCCGATCCCAGTATTACGCCGTCCACCGGACAGCGGAGGCACCCCACACGCCACTTTATGGTCGTGCCGGTGGACAGTCGATCGCCGATTCGGATCGTGGCGTCCTCCCCCCTGCCGCGATCCCTCCCCCTTTCGAGGTGTCACGTTCAAGAGCGTCGCGGCCGTAGTCGGCCGCGTGTCAGAGAACGATCCGACCGTCTCCTGTGAGCGGTGTGGCCGGCAGTGGGAGCTGTCGTACGAACTCGACGAGCTGCTGGCCGGGAACCGGGCAGTCGAACAGTTCGCACTCGACCACGAACGCCACACGGGCCACTATCCGGACGGCGTGTCGACGTGGCGGGCGACGTGTCGACGGTGCCCGGACGGCGTCGAACGGCTCTCCGAGACGGCCGCCCGGCGCTGGGCGCGAACCCACGCCCGCCACACCCGTCACGACGTGACGCTCCACCACGCGGAGGGCGACGAGACCACCCTGATCGAGGGCTAGCCCACCCGTGGATCGCTCTCCCAGCGGTACGCACACGCCGAGCACGCGGCGTACTCGGTGTCGCGGCGCGTCGACGGGTAGAACTCGGCGTCGTCGATCCGCGCCCCGCAGTCCGGACAGACCGCGTGGTCCGGGACGAGGACGCCCTTGAACGCCGTCCGGCACTCGGGACACGTCACCTGCTCGTCCGGGCCAGTGCCCTCGATGACCGCCCCGCACTCCGAACAGGTGTATCGTCGAAGCGGGCCGTCGCCGCCGTATTCGGCGTCGGCGTCGGCCCAGTCGAGGTCGGCAGCCGGGTCGCCGTCGTCGCGTCCCACCCCCACCCACGCCAGTATCCGTCCGAGCATGGGACCGGATACGGCGTCGACGACAAAACGGTTCGGGGCTGGGAGACGACTTTTCAGTCCCGGCCGCGAGAATCGACCGTGATCCCGCTGATCCACGACTTCGAGGGCGAGGTGGTGCTGGTGTTCGGCGGCGGCACCGTGGGCGCCCGGAAGGCGCGCCGCTTCGCCCGCGAGGCGCGGGTGCTCGTCGTCAGCCCGGCGTTCGCGGACGCCGACTTCGGCGATAGCGAGTTCGTCCGCGCGGCGCCCGCGCCCGAGGACGTCGCCGCGTGGCTCGACGCCGCCGATCCGGCGCTGGTCGTCGCCGCCACCGACGACGAGGCGCTCAACGCCGCCGTCGAGGAGGCGGCGACGGGGACCGACGTCCTCGTCAACCGGGCCGACCGGAGCGGCGGCCGAAGGCGAGGGAGCGTCGTCGTCCCCGCCACGGTCGAGGACGGTCCCGTCGGGGTCGCGGTGACGACGAGCGGGACCAGCCCCGCGGTGAGCCGCCACCTCCGGCGGGAACTGGCGTCGGCCGTCGACGGTGCGGGGACCGTGGCGACGGTCGTGGGCGACCTGCGGACGGAACTCAAAGCGCGCGACGTCGACGCGGCGGAGCGCCGGGCGGCCGTCCGCGCGGTCGCCGCGTCGGACGCGGTGTGGACGGTCGCCCGCGGCGGTTCGGCCGACCGCGTCCGCGAGGTGGCGGAGCGGGTGCTGGACGAGGCGCTCGACGGACCCGACTGACTCACCAATCCACGCTCAGACTGCCGTCGCCCTCGGGATCGGGGGCGATCTCCTCGTCGGTACGACGGTCGATCACGTGGATGACCCCTCGTCCCTTCTTCGCCGGGCAGACCTCCGCGGCGCGGACGTTGTGCGCCAGGTCGTCCTCGGTGACGTAGTACGTCTTCGGGCGCGCCAGCCCGGTGTCGATGTCGAGATCCCAGTTCGGCGAGACCTCGGCACACTTCCCCGTGCCGATACACTTGTTCGCCTCGAAGACGACCTTGTACGGTTTCGCGTCCACCGGCGGCGCGTCGGACTCGGCGTCGCCGACGTCGCTCGGACGGAGGACGTCGTCGGAGTCGGTCATGGGTGGTGAATCGAGGTGGGAGAGTAAAAGCCCTCAGAACGACCGGAGGTCGTCGAGGACCGCGGCGGCCGAGCCGTCGTCGATGGCGGTGCGAGCGGCGTCGAGCCCGTCGGCCAGCGTGTCGGCGTCGCCGCCGGCGTAGATCCGGACGGCGGCGTTGAGGGCGACGGCGTCGTGCCAGTGGTCGGCCCGGTCGCCGGCGACCACCTCGCGGGTGAGGCGGGCGCTGTCGGCGGCCACGCTGTCGACGCGCAGGTCGTCCTCCGCGAAGTCCATGCCGTACTCGGCCGTCTCGATCTCGTAGTCCTCGAAGGTCCCGTCGGCCGACCAGTCCGCGACCTTCGTGTAGCCGGGGCGGATGTCGTCGTACCCCTCCAGCCCCTGGAACATGACGACGCGGCTCACGTCGTGGAACCGGCTGTGCTGGAACGTCTCGACCACCTTCTTCGCGAACGCGAGGTGGTAGAAGGAGCCGAGGTGCACGCTCGCCCCGGCGGGGTTGGCGAGCGTCTCCACCGTGTTGACGAAGGTTCGCACGCCCATCTGCTCGCGGCGGTCGAACAGGTCGGCGACGGCGGGGTTGAACGCCGGCTGGTAGTAGAAGCCGAATCCCACCTCGTCGACCACGTCCGCGGAGTCGCGGGGCGTGAGTTCGGTCGCCACGCCGAGTTCGTCGAGGACGTGTTTGTAGGCGTCGCCCTTCTGGGTGGGGACGCGGTCGCCGGAGTGGGCGACGACGGGCGTGCCCGCGCCGGCGGCGACGACGCCCGCGGCGACGCCCAGGATCGCGGTCCGACGCTTGCCGTCGTAGTTGGCGCCGCAGTCCACGGGGTCGGCGTCGGGCGTCGCGTACTCGACGCGGTCGCACATCTCGTCGGTGAAGGCGGCGAGTTCCTCGGGGGTGTTGTGCTTCCAGCGGTTGGCGAGCCAGAAGGCACCGAGGGTGGTCGGGTCGGGCGCGCCGTCGAAGATGCGCGTCATCGCCTCGGCTGCCTGCTCGCGGGTCATGTCCTCCGCGGACTTCGTGCCCGAACCCACGACCTCGGTCATCAGCCGCTTGAGCGGCCAGGACTCCTCAGTCACCGTCGGTCACCTCGACGACCCCCTCGACACCGGCGGCGAGAGGCGCGTCGGCCAGCGCGTCCGACCCGCCGAGACAGTGCGCCACCGCCTCGCGGACGTCGACGACGTCGCCGACGACGGTGACGGCGGGCGGGTCGA